>ERZ887849.1097-NODE-1097-length-26813-cov-9.028216_pt1 | contig 26813 bp, 15 predicted proteins | sample MGYA00521267_ERZ887849 | MGnify/ENA primary metagenome ERZ887849 (study PRJEB32303, sample SAMEA104408601) | aquatic metagenome | biome: Brackish water; feature: Pelagic; material: water | place: Baltic Sea | collected 2014-06-06T16:11:00 | depth 2,863 m ... | reverse complement strand
CAAGTTAATAATTTAAGCACAATAACCCATTATCCTGAACAAAGAATCAGATGTAGCAAATCCGAATCAAATGATGTAGTTGGAGTAATTATTCCAGTTTTAGCGGATAAAATTATTCAATTAGGATTGTTTATGATTCTTCACTCGCCGCAATCCTCACACCCCTTCTTCGGCTTTCGAAACCGAAAAAACAAGGAAGCAAGTGCTCCAACCAATAATAGAATGGCGATTATTTCCTGCATCTTAAGATAAGATTTGATACGTTATCCATGCTGCAAGATAAGCAATTACGCCCATACTGACCAATTGCAAAATCGGCCATTTCCACGAATTGGTTTCTTTCTTCACTACAGCAACGGTTGCCATACATTGAAGGGCGTAAACATAAAACACCATCAAAGAAACACCTGTCGCTAAAGTATAAACAGGTTGACCACTCTTAAAGGTTTGGCTTCGCATTTTATCCAACAAAGTCTTTGAGTTTTCGTCGGAATCATGCACAGAATAGATAGTCGCCATTGTTCCGACAAAAACTTCACGCGCGGCAAAAGAGGCAATTAATCCTATCCCAATTTTCCAATCGTAACCTAATGGACGAAGAACGGGTTCAATCGTTTGCCCCATTATTCCGATGTATGAATTCTCCAATCTCAATGCGGCCAATTCTCCTTCGTTTTCGACTGTTGTACCAAAAGCTTCAGCTTCCAAAGCAGAAACGTGGCCTTTTGGACCATACGAGGCGGTAAACCAAATTAAAATGGAAATTGTAAGGATAATTTTACCTGCATCGAAAACGAAACTTCGAGTTTTCGCCCACATCGTAACGATAACATTTCCCCATCGAGGACCTTTATAGGGGGGTAGTTCAAGAAGTAAGAAACTTTTGTCTTTGCTTTTGATAAACATTTTCATAACCACTGCCATCAACAAAGCGGAAACCAATCCCAAAAGGTAAAGACCCAATAAAACCAATCCCTGAAGATTGATGAATCCTAAAACTTCTTTGTCTGGGATAACAATTGCAATCAGTACAGTATAAACAGGTATTCGAGCGCTACAACTCATCAGCGGAGCAACGAAAATGGTAATTAAACGCTCTTTCCAGTTCGCAATTGTTCGCGCCGCCATAATCCCAGGAATGGCACACGCCAAGGAAGAAATTAAGGGTACAACGCTTCGGCCATTTAATCCCAAAGGCCTCATTAATCTATCCATTAGAAAAATAACGCGCGATAAATACCCCGTTTCTTCTAATACCCCGAGGAAGAAAAATAGCAGGGCGATTTGAGGAATGAATATGAGGACTCCGCCAATTCCAGGTAAAATTCCGTCGGAGAGCAATTCGGTTAAGACACCTGGCGGTAGATTGTTGTGCAATACTTCAGTTATCCAACTGAACCCCATATCTATCCAATCCATTGGGTAACTGGCCAAGGCAAAAACACTTTGAAAAATGATAAAAAGCACCAAAATGAAAATACCATATCCCAAAACAGGGTGGGCAAACCCTTTGTCTAAAATAAAACGATCTCGGTTGTCTTTTTCACGCGTTTGACAAGCTTCAACTAAACTTTCAATTTTATTTCTTCTGTTTAAAGTATCGGTATTTTGTTCTTCAGCGTCCGCTCTAAAAGGGAAAACGGTTTTAGTTTTAGACTCAAAAGAAATTGATTTTATTGCCTCCAACAAACGCTTTTTTCCTAGTCCAACTCGAGCATTCATTTCAATGATTTGCATATCAGGATAAGCAGCTGAAAGTTTGTCTAAGTCCGTTTTTAATCCAGCTCGAGAAGAAACATCGGCCATGTTTAGTACCAGAATATTCGGTATATTCAGTTCATATATTTGATCAAAAAGCAAGAGATTACGCTCTAAATTCGATGAATCAACAACCGTGATGATCGCATTTGGATGAGCATCATGTTCTGAATTAGAAAGCACATCCATCACAATTTGTTCTTCACCACTGTTCGGAAAAAGGCTATATACACCAGGGAAATCAATCATTTGATAATCCGGAGCGCCATTAATTTTTCCAGATTTTAATTCAACTGTGACTCCCGTAAAATTCCCCACCTTTTGGTTGAGACCAGTCATCAAATTGAAAACGGAACTTTTGCCTGTATTTGGATTGCCGAGTATGGCGATTTTCTTCATCTTATAGTTTGTCTACGAGAACTTGAAGTGCCTCTTCGGGACGAAGTGATACTAAGGTTTGTCCCATTCTTACGGCCATTGGGCCATTGAAAGGAGCGCGAAGAGAAACTTCGATCGACTTGCCTCGCATAAACCCTAGCGCCAACAAAGCAGTATGGTTATCACCAGTGCTTAAACCAGAAATTGTGGCCTTGTCGCCTACCTTTAAATCGGAAAGATTGAATCCTATCATCGAGTAACAAAAGTACGAAGAACTCAAAAACAAACCCTACCCTAAAAAAGGGATTTTACACCTTAAATTGGTTTAGTGACTTTTTTAACTTTAAACGACTCTAAAACTTGATTTTCCACCCACGTTGATGCAAAACTCGATAGAAAGTCAATAGTTCATTGGCATCTTTCAGTTTTCCCATCAAGTTTTTGAATTCTACTTCCTTTGGTTCTGTTTCTTTTGAAATTGATTTCACTTTCAATTTATGAGGGAAATAGAACAGAGTTTCGTCTTTCGGCGTTTCAATTTGCAGTAAAAATAGACGAAGTAAATTCAAGGAATCATTATCACTTAAAGATAAATCTGAGGACTGAATAGAGGAGAAAAAGTCAATTTTTTGTTTGGCTCTTGACAACAGCACATTCAATCTTCGTCGACCACTTTTACGGTTCAAAGGACCAAAATTTAAATTCAATTTTCCTTCTTCATTTTTGGCGTAACCTAAACTAATCAAAAGATGATCACATTCTTCACCTTGCACATTTTCGAGGGCACGAAAGAATAATTTGTTGCTATCGATTTTCTCTTCTAACAACAGTTTATCCTTATTGGACAAGTGCTTGTTGATGCATTTCAATTGTGTTTCTGAAAAAGCAACAACCCCAATCGAGTCGTTTGATTTCAATTTCTCACTCAATAATTGGGCGAGAGCTTTTGCTTCTTCTTGATTTCCTTGCTCCAGATAAACTCCATTTTTCACGTAGTGAAGTTCTACCGGATTTACCTGTCGATTTGCATTCGGATAGGCGATTAATTCATTATCGTAAAAATAACGATTGGAAAAATCAATCAATTCTGGATGTTGACTGCGGTAATGATGCTTGAGCATTACTTTTGGCCAATTGTAGCGCGCTTGATGAAGTAAATCTATTGGTTCTGAATCGCCAGCTTTGAAAAAATTAGACGGCGACATTTGATGCTCATCACCCAAGATCATTGCTCGATTACTTCGGTGTAAACTGCCCAAAGCATTGCTTAAAGGAATTTGTGTGGCTTCGTCGAAAAAGGCCATGTCGAAAAGGTTTTCTTCCAAGGGAAAAAAGTCGCCCACTTGAGCGGGATTAACCATCCAAATAGGCATCAAGGTTAAAATCCATTCTCTTGCTTCTGACTGCAGTAACTCTCGAATAGTAGGGTGACTTCGTGTTTTTCCAAACTCCTTTATCAACAAGGAACGGCCTTTTCGCAAAACTCCTTTTCGACTTTTTTGCTCATCAGTAAGCTTTCTTGCGGGCATTCGCAAAAGTTCGTTCAATATGTCAAATTGACCTTTCCTTTTCAGGATAATATCTTGCGCAAAACTTACTGATTCTTTGTCTTCATGAATTAAAATATCTTGCAGTAACTCGTCCAAATCGTCCAATACAAAATCTTTAAACGCAGGAAAACTTTCTACAAAACGGATCCAATTACTTTTGAAGGTTTCGGCTTCTAATTGTTCGAAATTTTCGCAATTACCGAAGTGTTTGTAAAGACTGGAAGGGAGTTTGACGAGTTTTTTTCGGTTGCTCAAGAAATCTGGGAAATGATCGGTGAACACTTGAAAAACATCCCCAATCGAATCGCTATTTTCCAATTGAAAATAGGTTTTAATGTTTTGGTAAAAGTCATTTAAGCGAATATTGGCATCGGCTAATTTTGCATTCGTTATAGCGTCTGTTTCGTTCCAAAGGGTCCAATTTTCAATCGTCATTTTGGCATGAAGATCTTTCACCCAGAATATTTCAGTCTCTTCTTTTATTCCTATGCTCGTTAGTTTCTTTTCAAGTTCTCTAAAATCTGCTTTTTTATTGTGATGTTCCAAGTTAGCGGTCAGTGCATTTTCTAATTCAACGAACGGACTTTTCAGGATAGATTTAAGATACTTTTTTACCTTCCTTTTTTGAAAAAAGCCAGCAGCCTTTATTTCTTTTAATAAAGATTGCGTTTCAGAAAGAGAGGGTGATTTTTGCCAATGGTTGTTTTTTTCTTTCGCATTTTCCACTTCCTTTTTAAGAACAAAGTATTTTTTACTCCAACGGAGAAATTTATTCGTATCGGGAGAATCGGGTTTTAATATGGGGAAATAATCCTTGTGGTTTTCGTTCCTTAGAATTTGGGCAAAGGAGGCTTGCTTGAGCAGTTTTTCAAGTTCATCCTTGGTGTTGAATTGAAATTGTTCGCGAAGTTCAGTGTACTTTCTTTGAAGCTCGCCTACCTTTTCATCAAATTGAAAAACCTCTTCTTTTTCCAGTCTTTTTTTCGAAATGTGCCGTGTGATTTCATTCAAGTTTTGAGAAAAAAGTTCGGCTAAAACAACTTTCCTCTTTAAAAACTCACGGATGCTGGCGGCCGCCCCGACGTATTTTGCTTTTTTAAGCTTTTTGCCTTTTTTTAATTCACGGAATTCCAAAAAAGATACGCCCCCGATCAATTCTTTGTTGGACAATACATTCAATTTGAACTGCAATCCATCCAATTTTAATTTGGAAACAGGAAGATGTGGAGAAACAATGCGGGCATAGCTTTCCAAGAATTGCCACGTTTCTTTGAGTTGGTCCAAGAGAGATTGAGCATTCGCTTTTACTCCTTGTAAATAGGCAAATCGATTTAATCCAACACTATCAAGTTTTTGTTGCAGGACTTCTAGGGCTACTCTTTTTTCGGAAACCACCAAAGTGCTATTTTGTTGGCTCAAATTTTTTCCCAGCATGTTGGCCAATACTTGCGACTTGCCAGTTCCTGGAGGGCCGTGCACAACAATATTCTTTTTTATCAATTCCTCGAAGACGAATTGTTGATCGTTATCTGCCGGGAATAAAGCCCGGGGTTCCCTTTTGTATAGCAAAGGGGTTGCAGCCTCTTCAGAGAACAAACTTTGCAAATTGGCGGAAAGGACGTTCAATTGAGCCAAACCTTCCAATTCACGAAGAATAGTAAAACGATGGTGATGAAAGTTGCCAAAATGATTTTTAGCAAGAACACCGAATTCGAATCCTCGATCGGTCAATTGATCATTTAGTTGGGTCCAATCGGGCTTCGAAAAATCAATTTCTGGCCAATCAAAATCGAATTGCTTTTTAAAATAAAACAAGATGAACGGATTGAGAAATGCGTCCTCGTCGTCCCAAGTTATCTTGAATTTATTTTTGACTTTATCCAGAATAATCTCTGCTGGAAACAAAAGGATTGGCGATTCACAGACGGCGCCATTCCATTCCCATTTCAAAATTCCCTTTGAAAGACAAAAAACCGTCGTTCCACTTTCGCGAAAAACAAGCTTTGCTTTCTTGTAGGTACGGAGAATTTCAGAATCCGAAGAAATGACAAGTTCGTTTGTTTCATCGGCTATCTCGTACGTTTCCTTCTCAGAAAAATTGACAAGAATATCATTCCGATTGAAAGATTTCAAATCATCCGCAAGTTCCTGAATAATATATGCTAAAGATGTTGACAAGCTATGAATTCAACTTTAAAAGTTCCGTACGAATTTAAACAAAAAAGACTGCTTTGTTATACTGTACAAAAGTAGTTTTGGTGAGAAATCTTGCTAAATTTGTTCAGATGAAAGAAGATAAAATGAAATTCGCTACAAAAGTGATTCATGCCGGTGTACATCCAGATCCAACGACTGGAGCAATTATGACACCTATTTATCAAACTTCTACTTACGTTTTGGATGCAATAGGAGAGGATAAAGGATACAAATATTCACGAACCCAAAACCCTACTAGACATGCGTTAGAGAAGAATTTGGCTTCATTAGAAAACGGAAAATTTGGGGCATGTTTTGGTTCTGGGTTAGCGGCAATTGATTGTGTAATCAAGATGTTGAACCCGGGAGATGAAGTCATTTCAACCAATGATTTATACGGCGGATCATATCGTCTCTTCACGACAATTTTTGCGAAATACGGGATTAAATTTCATTTCGTTGAAATGGGAGATGTAGCCGCTGTGGAACAATTAGTCAATACAAATACGAAATTGATTTGGGTAGAAACACCAACAAATCCAACGTTGAATATCATTGATATTTCCGCCATGGCGAGAATAGCCAAAACAGCTAATGCAATGCTTTGTGTCGACAATACTTTTGCAACACCTTACCTGCAAAACCCATTGGATTTAGGCGTTGATATTGTGATGCATTCTGCCACAAAATATCTCGGAGGACACTCTGATGTTGTGATGGGAGCATTAATCACTTCCAACGAAAAAATTGCCGAGGAAATTTATAGAATTCAGAATTCATCTGGAGCCATTACGGCGCCTATGGATTCGTTTTTAGTTTTGAGGGGTATTAAAACATTGCATTTACGCGTACAGAGACATTGCGAAAATGGGGAGAAAATCGCTCATTTTCTTGCAGCTCACCCCAAGGTAGACAAAGTGTATTGGCCAGGATTAACATCTCACCCGAATCACGATGTTGCTAAAAAACAAATGCGTGGGTTTGGTGGAATGCTGTCTTTTACCTTAAAAGGAAATAAACTGGAGGATGCCCATAAGATTGTGGCAAACGTTAAAATTTTCGCACTAGCGGAATCTTTAGGCGGAGTTGAATCTTTAATTGGACATCCAGCAACAATGACGCATGGACCTATTCCAAAAGAAGAAAGAGAGAAAATAGGAATTGTTGATTCTTTAATTCGATTGAGTGTGGGAGTGGAAGATATTGACGATTTGATAGAAGATTTAGAACAAGCATTGAATTAATTTTAAGAAAATGAAACACAATAAATTTGCAGTAATTGGTGTTGGACGATACGGCTCCACGATCGCGAAAAGACTGGCAGAAAAAGGGTCACAGGTTTTTGCTTTTGATGACAATGAAGATAAAATAGAGTCCATAAAAGACGATGTTGCCTTTGCCGTAACTTTAGATGCAACAGACAAAAAGGCATTGATTTCGCAATCTGTCAGCGATATGGATGCGATTGTAGTTGCTATCGGCGAAAATTTTGAGGCGACTATTTTAACCTGTGTTCACCTGTTGGATTTGAATGTAAAAAGAATCATTGCAAGAGCTAGTGGCCTCCAACAAAAATTGATTTTGGAAAAAGTAGGTGTTCATGAAATCATTATTCCAGAGGATGAGGTGGCCTATGTAGTGCGCGAGAAATTGATAAATCCGAGTATTTTATCCTTCCTTCAGCTACCTGACGATTACGAGATTGCTGAAATAATTGCGCCAAAAGGAGTCATAGGAAGAACCATAGATAATATTGAATTCAGGAATCACTATGAGTTGACTTTGGTGACTATAAAGCGGGAATTTGAAGAAGAAAAAAACGGGGAAAAAATTAAAGAACAACATGTTATAGGTGTTCCGTCCAGTGATTCTAAAATTTTGGAATGTGATACTTTGGTTGTTTTTGGAACGGCAAAAAATGTTCAAAGATTCATGGATATAAATGAACTATAGAAAAAACAGTCTTTTAGGGTTCCTTTTTTCAATTAATTTCAACAACAATGTCTCCGTTTTTTTACTTTTGTTTTCCAACTAATTTATAACTTGCGACGATAATTTTAAACAGAATACAGATTCTGTTGTTATACTTTACAACTTCATAAATACCATTATATATGTTTAGGAAATTATTTTTTCTCATCTCCCTCCTTGTGGGCATGAACAGCTTTGCCCAAATAAGCCGAGAGATTAATCCACAAAACTGCAGGGAAGGGGAAAGTATTGAGTATTGTCGTCAACACGTTTTACAAAATGAATTGATGAAAGCCCCTGCGTTTAAGAAACAATTTGAAAAAGACCAAGAGCAGCTGCGGAATGAAGAAGCAAGTTTCATTTCAAAAGGGAAAGGGGATATTCCGAATAAAGGAGTTATTTACCGCATTCCAGTTGTTTTTCACGTGGTGCACAACGGAGGAGATGAAAACATATCTACAGCACAAATTAAAGATGCCTTATTCATTTTAAACAGAGATTTTGCTCGAGAAAACGCTGATGCAGATGTAGTTTATGCGCCCTTTCTGGGTATGCCAGCAGATGTTGAAATAGAATTTGTATTTGCAACTATTGCCCCAGATGGCACTTGTTTTAGTGGTATCACGCGAACGAAAAACCCAATCACTTTTGATGGGGCGAGTGGACAAGACATTCGATCCGCTATAATTTCTGGGAATGATGTTTACAATGGCACATGGCCGGGCAACAGATATTTGAACATAATGGTATGCGATGATATTGGTGGAGCGGCAGGATATACATATTTACCTGGATCACAAGGGTCTTCAATGGGAAATGGAATCTATGTGCTTCAAAACTATGTAGGATCTTTTGGCACTGGTAGTGTAAGCCGAAGTAGAACTTTAACGCATGAAGTTGGTCACTGGTTGAATTTGCCTCATACATGGGGGTCTGGAAATAGCCCAGGCCCTGGACAAAACAATTGTAATCAAGATGATGGTGTTAGCGACACTCCTCTGACGGCTGGAAATACGAATTGCAACGTATTTTCAAACACTTGTAATGGCGATAATTCCTTCTGGGGTTTTGATCAAGTAGACAATGTAGAAAACTACATGGACTATTCTTATTGTTCAAAAATGTTCACGACGGGTCAAGCTTTGCGAATGAGAACAGCTATCACTTCTGGAGTAGGAGGAAGAAACAATGTCATCTCAACATCAAATCTAGCGCTTGTTGGTGCGGATAGTAATTTGGTCGTGTGTAAAGCCGATTTCTTCTCTTCGAAAACAGACATATGTATAGGTGCACAAATTGACTTTTTTGACGCTTCGTTTCATGATATTCAAGGTTGGAACTGGAGTTTCCCTGGTGGAACACCAAGCACGTCAACGGCTGAGAATCCAGTTATCGTTTATAACACACCTGGAATTTATTCGGTTACTCTTGTAGCAACAGACGGTTCTTCAAATACCCAAACGGAATTAAAAACAGCTTATGTTAACGTTCGTCCTTTTGGCTCAATTTTACCTTATATAGAAGGCTTTGAAAATTATACAACCTTGAGCGATCCGAATTCATTTTGGAGAGCAAAGAGTGGATCGGGGAACGCTTTTGAAGTGTACACAGGGACAGGTTCAGAAGGAAATAAAAGTATTCGTCTACAGAATTTTAATGAACCAGAAGGAGAAACAGATGACTTAGTTTCCAATGGATTTGACTTAAGCAGTTTTGCGCCGACAGATACAGTTACCTTTAGTTTTAGATATGCGTATAGAAAACGAGGATCTCAAAACTATGAGGTGTTGAGATTTCAAGTATCAAAAGATTGCGGCGATATTTGGTCGACAAGAAAAACCATTGCTGGTTCCATCTTATCAAGTGAGGTGGTGTCATCTAACTGGACCGCTCAACCATCAGATTTTGTTCAAGTGCATGTGACGGGAATTAATCAAACGTTTTTCGTTTCGAATCTCTTAACACGATTTACTTTTGATTCAGACGACGGGAACAATTTGTTTTTAGATCAAATCAATTTTTACTCCGGAGGATCTTCTGCATTGACTTTAAATGAAGAAGAAATTCTGAGAGAAGTGAGTTTATACCCGAACCCATCGGAAGGAGAAATTAATTTGAAATTTTATACTTTCCAAGAATCTGATGTGAACATTAGCATACAAGATGTAACAGGGAAAGAACTACAACGAAACAGAATTAAAGCTTCGAATGGTGAAAACCTAGTTCTCATGGGGACAGAGAATCTTTCAGCAGGTATGTATTTCGTGCGGATCATTGCTGGGTCATCTCAAAAGACTTTGCAGTTCGTAATTAAATAATATTTTTCAACCCAATATGAAAAGAGCGCTCATTCCGAGGGCTCTTTTTTTTAAACTTTCAACAAAATTGTGTAGACAACCTTTTGTCTTTTTTGTGTTTTTATCCCTAAATAAACTCTACCTTTTGTGAAAATACGTCCCCCTTTATGGCTAAGAAAAAAGAGAAAATCTACGTGTTAGATACATCTGTACTCATTCACGATCATCAAGCAATCACTAATTTCGAAAACAACCATGTAGCAATTCCGATCACCGTATTGGAAGAATTGGATAAGTTCAAGGTCGGCAACGATTCAAAAAACTTTTCGGCTCGCGAAGTGATTCGCTTTATCGACAAATTGTCGGCTACTAGCAGTCTACAAAATTGGATATCCTTAGGGAAGAACAAAGGGGACTTCAAAGTTATTCTTGAAACAACACCCGCCGGACTCAACGCGGAAGACATATACGCACATGGAAAGAACGATCATAAAATCATCAATTCCGCTTTGTTTTTGAAAGAAACGGAAAGGCAGAAGGATGTTATAATGATTACCAAAGACATTAATTTACGTATTAAGGCGAAGGCCTTGGGAATAGCTGCGGAAGATTATGAGACGGGGAAAGTGTCCATGAATGAATTGGAAGACGCCTCTACACTAACGATCGAAAATTTGGAATCGGATGTAATCCGTGAAATCTTTACCCGAGGAAAAATCGATGAAGATGGGATATTGGGCGACAGAAAAATTGCCAATGGATACTACATTTTAAAGAACGGGAAAAGCTCTTCTTTGGCCGTGTACAATCCGTTGTTGGATCAAATTGAACGAATCGAGAAAGAATTCGTGTATGGAATCAAACCGAAGAATGCCGAACAAGCTTTTGCCTTCAGTGCCTTATTGAACCCGGACATAAAATTGGTTGCCCTACAAGGCGTTGCTGGAACAGGTAAAACGCTTTTGGCTTTAGCTTCAGCATTGGAACAGTCAAAACAGTTTCATCAAGTTATTTTGGCTCGTCCAATTGTGCCATTGTCCAATAAAGAAATCGGATTTTTACCCGGCGATGCCAGCGACAAAATTGGTCCGTATATGGAACCACTTTGGGACAATTTAAAGTTCATCAAAGCGCAATTTGGCGAGAACGAAAAGAAGCACAAAGCCATAATGGAAATGGAGGAGCAAGGTAAAATTGTGATTACTCCATTAGCTTTCATCCGTGGACGTAGTTTGTCCAATATCATGTTCATTGTCGATGAAGCCCAAAATCTAACGCCACACGAGGTGAAAACGATCATCACGCGAGCAGGAGAGGGTACGAAGATCGTCTTTACGGGGGATTGCCATCAAATAGATACACCTTATTTGGATGAAAACAGTAATGGACTTTCCTACTTGATAGATAAGTTAAAAGGGCAAAACTTATTTGCCCATGTTAAACTTGAAAAAGGGGAACGTTCTGAATTGGCTAATTTGGCCAATGATTTACTATAGAAACCACAGATTGTAATACATATAGGAGCCTTTCGGGGCTTTTTTGGCATGAATTACGACGAATGAAGCGAGGAAGTGCTGGGTTGAAGGTGAGTCACGAATTGCACGATCGCGAAGCAGCAACGAAGTTAATTTGCACGAATGTAAAGTGTGCACTGCTTTGTATAAGGCGCCACGATGGATTTAGAGCATACTTATAAAAACATGATTAATCACCAATACCCCTGCACCCAACATTAGTGAACACCGTAACTGTCCGGCAGGCAGGTTAGTGAAATTTGTGGCAGCAAAAAAACCAACACAAAATAACACAAAAAAAGCGCCTTGGAGAACCAAGACGCTTTTCCTGAAATTTTTATTGAGGCTTACTCAATGATTAACTTTTTCACTAGGTTGTTGTCACCTACTTGAATGTTTACAAAGTAAACTCCAGTTGGAACATTTCCTAAAGAAATCGTTTCAGAATGTGCACCGTCAATTGTAATAGATTGTGTTTCGTAAACTAAAGCTCCAACCAAGTTTTCAACTCGGAAAGAAACGTTGCTGTTTGAAATCAATTCCATATCAATTGTGAATTCACCGTTAGATGGATTCGGGAATACATTTACATCACCATTAACTAATAACTCATCAATTCCAGCAACAGTCAAAAGAATGCTGTCTGTGAATGTAGTAGAACCACAATCGTTTGTTATTGTCAAAGTAACAGTGTAAGGTCCTGAAGCACTATAAATGTTCCTTGGATTGGCAATTGTTGAAGTATTACCATCACCAAAGTTCCATAAATATGTTGGGTTTGGACCAGTAGCTGATGTATTTGTAAACGGAGCTGTCAAATATGGAAGCGTCGACGTGAATGAAGGTAAGGGGCATCATTCATAGTAAGAGTGATTGTTTCTGTACCTGATCCACAAGCATCTGTTATCGCTAAAGTATAAGCTCCACCAGTTGTTGCGTAAGTAGAATCATTCGTTGATGATGAACCCCCTGACCATTGGTATGTATCAGCCATTTGTGTTCCTTGGTTACCGATTGTATCATATCTTACGATAATCCCATCTTGGCAGTATAAACGTAAACCTTGTCAATTATTGGAAACCCGCCGCTTAGCTAACGAAAGAAGACATTTAATGGTTGGTAAGAACTGAAAAAAGTTTTGTTTTTAATTCAGAATGGTAGGGTTCAGATAGAATTCCGTTGGTAAAATTTTCATGAAATTGAGGCAAAGAAAACACCTCTAGAATTGTCGCACCATTTCTAGGAAAACGATCTTGAGCAGCTTCAAGAACCCCTTGACCTCCGCGCACGCCAGGCGAGGTTGCCATTAAGAACAAAGGCTTATCAACAAATACTGTACGATTCGGTATCCGCGACATCCAATCAAACACATTTTTAAAGGCTGCTGAATAACTGCTATTGTGCTCGGCTAGTGAAATAATAAGGATGTCGGCTTCAGCTATTTTTTCAGCTAGAGCCATGATTTTATCTGGAATTCCATCCTTGGATTCTCGTTCAGGACTATAAATCGCTACTTCATAATCGTTTAAGTCCAAAAGTTCTGTTGTGTGCGCCTCTGCTTGTTGTAGAACGTAGGACACTAATTTTTTATTGATGGAGGCAGCACTGTTGCTACCTGCGAATCCTAATACTTTCATTTAACGGGTTTTTAACTACTGCAAGATAACATAGAACATCCTACTTTGTTCATGGCCCAATCGGGACGCAAAGCAAACCACTTTTGCATGTTGGGTTGCTCGTCGTGCGGCTTTCTTAATAATTGATACAATTCATCAACCAATTCGAAATTGCCTTTGTCTGCTTCATCGATGGCCAATTGTGCCATATAGTTCCGCAATACATATTTTGGGTTCACTTTCTTCATGGCAAGCAATCGGCTTTCTACCGTCATTCCTTCTTGCTCAAGCAATTTTTGATAGTCACCGAACCATTTTTCCCAATCCTCTTTTTTTGCGAGGAGCGACTTCTCGTCCAAATAACTTGTTGTGCCAAGGGTATTGAAAAAGGATTTAAAATCGAGGTATTCACGATTCGACAATTCCCGATAAAACATCGTCATATCGATTTGTGACGCTTCCAAATTCACGTTTAAGGCATCTATAAATCGGGCTGAAACAGATTCAAAAGTGGACAAGCCCAACTTCGAGCACATCATCTGGTGATAGTCGAGTGAATAGGATGCTTTATACTTTTCCAAAATTTCTTCTAGTGGTTTCGCCTCTTCTATTAATGGATAAATCGCATTGGCCAACTGCACCAAATTCCAAAAGGCGATGTTGGGCTGATTGCCAAAACGATATCTACGGTTTTCACTATCCGTCGTATTCGGAGTCCAGGAAGGATCGTAATTTTCCAACCAACCATACGGACCGTAGTCAATCGTCAACCCAAGAATAGACAAATTATCCGTATTCATTACGCCATGCACAAAACCGACGCGTTGCCAGTTAACGATCATGTCCTTGGTGCGCTTCACCACTTCGCTAAAAAACTGGAGATATGTTTCTTTGGACGGTTTTCCCAAATACGGAAAGTGTTCGGTAATTGTAAAGTCGAGGAGTTGTTTTAATTCTTTAAGTTCATTTTGCGCACTGAGAATCTCGAAATTGCCAAAGCGAACAAAGGAAGGTGAAGTCCGACAAACGACCGCTCCATGTTCGTCAGCTCGATTGCCATTGTAGAGCATATCGCGCGGGACCCAATCTCCCGTTTTCATCAAAGACAGCGCTCGAGTTGTGGGAACGCCCAGATTATGCATCGCTTCGCTGCACAAATATTCACGAATGCTCGAACGGAGGACAGCAAAACCATCAGCCGAACGTGAATAGGGTGTTGGTCCTGCACCTTTTAATTGAAAGGTCCAAGGCGCATCATTTATTTTTGTTTCGAGAATATTGATCGCTCGACCGTCGCCCAGTTGTCCCGCCCAATGTCCAAATTGATGTCCACCATAACGCATGGCATAGGGTTTGAAATTTGGAAAAGGAATCGTTCCACTCAGAATGTCTAGATCAACTGCATCCAATTTTTTCAATTGAAGTTCGTGCAATAGGTCAGTCGATGCATGAATCAACTCTGGCTTTGAAGGTTTTTTCGTTGCAGCAAAAGAAAAATGGGCGTGAGGAACTTGCCGTGTAAAATTTTCAGCAATTGTATCTGCTTCCAAATTTTTTGAAAAAGAAGGTTGTGGGACTAATTTTACGAAAGTTTTGTTCATTGACATAAAGGTAAGCAAGTTTATAGCATCTGTATTATTGACCCATTTCGTTTACCTCTGTTGGACGTAGCCTTTCTCTTTTCCTTGCAATTTGAGAATCCAATCATAATACCCGATGAAATGCGAATCGAAGAATCCTTTTCGTTCGTACAAATTTTTCGGCAGGAAAACCCGTCGATTAAAAGGTAAACCAGATACACTGCTTTGAGGAGCAACACCATCTTGTAAACACGGCGCATCCGAATAGCTGAGCTTAAATCGACTTCCGTATTGCCATATTTCTTGCCATTCCCTATGTTTTACTGTGCCACTTTTCGCATTTTCAGGTGCTACAATATAATAACCGCCAAAATTAATTTTTCCGCGCAGCACTTCTATCATTCCTTGGGCATAGGCAAATCCCATACTGTGGGCAACTAGATATAAGGTGTCGTTTTCTGAAAATCCAGGATATTGATTCAATTCCTGCAAGACATTTCGTCCAGCAATTTTCCCTTTTTGTTTTCTATAGTTGAAACCGGATACATTGGCTTTTCTAGAGATAATGTTGATTGTACGTTTTTTAGGCGAAATAAACCGAAGTGGATTGTCGTTTTGGGCCATCCAACAAACATGCTTTTTCGGATTTTTGCACCTTTTAGGAAATGCCTGAGAAGCGCGTGTGAAACTAATTAACGATCGATAATCGGACGTGGAAACTGAAAAATGGCCATCGGCATAAAATGTAACGGACGGATTTATTTTGTTCTGAAACTGCAGATTTATTTCACCCCATTGTTCCCAATAATCGTAACGGTCGAAATTGTAAACAAAGTTGGAAGAATTTGGATATTCCAACCCTTCCGCCATAATTCCGTTAAATCCATCGGTGAAATTTTGTCCGCTGGAAGTAGGGCGATACCCATTTACAAAAACCAATACACGTCGCGGAATATTTTCCTTATTAGCTATATTTTCAATTTTCTTGTTGGAATAATCGAACACATCTTGTTTTTCAATTTTTCCGTCTTTGTCTTTTATTGTATGAACCACATAATGATTCTCAACAGCCGATTTATACTGTTCCGCTCGAAGAATGAGCGAGTCGCTGTTTGTTTTATAGGTGGTGCTCGTCTTTCCGTTTTTGTCTGTTTTCGATTCGAAATACAGCACTTTTTTTAATCGGCTGAACTGCCAATTTTTTCCTGTGTGAGTCAAAACTTCAGAGCTCAAGCCGTATTCACTTTGTTTGCGGAAATCGACGTTGGAGAACAGTTGACTTTTCGCTTGTCCATAACTCAAGCCACTGAGTTCAGGTAAAGGTCCAGAAAGCTGCGTGAATTGGTCTAGGATTTTATTGCCCCAACCCAGACTGTAATAAATCAAAAATCCACCTCCGACGAGTTTCAACCAAAACAGAAATCTTCTCGGAAAATTTCTCCAATTCTTACGTTGCCAAATCCTCTTTGCTCTCTTTCTGAGGAAAAAAACAAGTAGCAATACGCCAATTCCGAAAATGAAATTTAAGGCTGAAATGTAATACGGACCTATTCGCATAAATGGCCGAAGTAGGATGTTCCGAAAGTTAAATCGATAGGCTAAAAAATTCTTTTTGAAAGGTCGCCGAATAGAATTTGAAAAAGAGTTGTCTTTTAAAAGGATATTCCCTTTCTCGTCTTCTTCCCAGAAATAATAAGCAACAGTTCCATTCCCAACGGGCACATGTTCGTAGGCATCGCACGTTGAGAAATAAAAATAGGGATTTTGAAGTTTGTCCAATTGATAATACAACAGATTGTGTCCATCCGTATCGTCCATTAAGTTTTGTGTCGTTCCTCTCGGTGGACCGCTTTCCCAACTCGGGATCAGTCCGCCGAGTCCTATCGCCAAAGTCCGCCCAATTTGCTTTGAAAATTTCTTAGTATCCTGCTGAAAAGGAACGAAGCCCATCGCTTTGTACGGCAAAATATGGCCCAACTGGGTAGAATCGATAAACGAGGGAATAATAAAAATGTAAAATGCTTTTTTGTCGGGTTTGTGGGTGTTGAAATATTGATTTCTCAGCAATCGCATTTGTCCGGTGTACTTCGCAACGTTTTCATCAGCTGTACCGAAAATGGTTTTGTCGTTGTACACCTTCGATTGAAATTTTTCATCGATAACGACTTCCCAATTTATGTTTGCTTGACTAAAAACAACGTCCAGTTGTTGCCGCATTTCATTGTTATTGAACGGCAGTGCCATTAGCGGAACGAGAATCACTTTTTTCTTTTGTGGCTCGATAACCAAGGTGCGCAATTGCGCAATGGGTTTGTCATTAAAATAAGCACCTATTTCGAAGGGAGTAGTCGGGTAATCGATGCGAAGATACGCTTCAAAAGGAGATATTTTAATCGGGATGATTAACCTTTTCCCAAAGTAAAAATCAATGTCATTCCAATTGGCTCCCAATGAATCAGTCGAATTGATTTTCACCCAATCCGTTTCGCCTTTCACTAAAACTTTAACGGGTACTTTTTGTTTTTCGTCCTGCTCATTTTCCACCCAAGGAAAACGATCTTTTCGTTGGTCATTTGGCACGGAACTAAAACCACCAACCTGTTTTTCATGGGGCGTGAAAACAATGGAAGGAATCTCCTTTTGAGAAAGGCTGAACAAAGGATTACCCCACAAAATCAACAAGAAAAGCCAGAGTCGTTTCAATAAATGTTTTAAAAGAAAGGCAAAGATAAATTGATTTTATTAGCAAGTCGATTCATTTTTAGTATTTACTAAACCAAAAGATAGCGAGAACTCTGCAAGAAAATCCGTATCTTTCTTTCCATGAGTGAAGAAACAAATTGGATACGTGTGTACACGGGAAGCGATTTTTCAGCGTCTTTGCTGCAAGCCGAAATAGAAAACTTAGGCGTAAAAGCACAATTGAAATCGGACAGAACGGCGGGACTAAACGCGGGGTTTGGTTCATCTGGTTTTGCCCAAGTTCTGGTGCATGAAAACGATGCAGCGAAAGTGAAAGAAACTTTAGAAGCGTTTACCGAAAAAATGAAGTAAAATTTTTACGTATGTACTTTTTGATTAATCGGCCATGCTCGGTTCGGAGACTATTTTTTATATTTAGCCAAAAAAAGTATCTACGTACAGAAGCGATGAGAGCCTCTAAAGCAGAAAAGTATTTTCTTGTCATGAGGCTTTAACGTTAGTTACATTCTGAAAAAAATGTTTATTTTTATACAAATGCCCTCCTGCATAAAGCAACTATTTGAAATTTTCATCGACTTAGTTGTAAGAATAACGTTTGTTATTCTTAATCAAGATCTATGTATAGAGACATATGGTATTCAGCCAAACGAAAAAAAAATAAAATGAAAATAACAATTATAACTTTCCTGTTAATTGTGTTTAACTGTTTTGGGCTATTTGCTCAACAAACATCCGAGCCTATATGCAGAATGACACTTGATGAAATTGCTTTGGCTCAACCTTTTCACAGAGACCATCCAAAACAAGAAGAAACAGAAAGAATAGCACATACTTTGATTTCGGAAATATCTGCGATTTACAAGCTATTCAATAACAATGAGTTAGCCAAAATAGAAAGGCTTAGAAATACAATTAAATTCGCCGTGGATCAAGCCATTGCAATTGGCATGAATTACTCCATGTTTAAAGAAGACATAGATTTTATTGACTCAATAAAGGATTAAAAAAAATGAAAAATTATTTGAAATTAATATTGTGGTCCCTTTTCGCATTTGCAAGTACAAATTATATACATGCGCAATGCGCTGCCACATCCGTTGATGCTGCTCCCCAACCCTCTTTGATTTGCGAAGGCGATTCAGAAATTGTAACATTTACAGCAAGTGGCGTGTGTACGGGCGGAAGTTGGCAATATCAAGTAAATTTTGGTGCCACAACCCTACAAATCTGGAGTACAACAGCAACTTTTACCGCTTCACCAGATACAACAACGACGTATACCGTTTTTGCTCGGTGTAGTGGCTGTCCAACGACTGTAGTTCAAACAGATTTTATTGTGGAAGTGCTTCAAGAGCCAACCGTTGTAGCAGACACAGTTGTATGTGCTAATACTTCGGCAACGCTTTCAGCTAGTGGTTCAATTGGCACGTATGAGTGGTATGACGATGCTACGGCAGGTAATTTATTATCCTCCAGCCCTACTTTTATAACCCCCCCATTAACCCAGGATACAACCTACTGGGTTAGTGTCACGGATACCTCGTCTACTGCTAATACAGGCTCTGTTTTAATCACAGAATGTGGTCTAGGGGGTTTTCCAGGGGCAAGTTCAGCAGATTATTTAGAGATTTCGAATCTGTATACTACACCCGTAGTCACAACAGGCTGGGTGGCCGCAGTAAGCAATTCTTACACTTTAATAAATTCATACAACAGTACACTTTGGAGTTTACCAACTAGTTTTACGGCTTGTTCCGTGCTGAATAAAACAGATGTCTCAGGACAAACGAATTATTGGGGAAGCAATATATTTTGGAATCCTGGTAATAATGGTTGGGCTATAATAATTGATAATCTGGGTAATGTAGTCGACTTTGTAAGTTGGGGATGGACAACAGCTCAGCTTGCGACGTTTAATCCAATAATCAACGGATTCTTTATAACATTAGGCACAGAGTGGTTAGGAGCTAGTGTAAACTCAGCATGCGGGGCAAATTCTATAGCTATTCCGGCATCAAGTATTACACGGATAGGTAATACTGATAATAATAATGCAGGCGATTTTGTTTGTCAATTGACTTCATTAAATATTGTAAACCCTAGTTTATTCTGCGGATGGACGGTCAATAAAACGTGTCGTTATCCAATAACAATATTAGTAGACGTTCCCCCAACTGCCTCTAATCCATTAACCGTAAATGTGCAATGTATTGGAGATGTTCCTGCACCGGATATTACTGTGGTTTTTGATGAGGCTGATGATTATACTGCCGTACCTATTGTCGCTTATGTTGGTGATGTGAGCAGTGGCTTAACTTGTCCAGACACCATTATTAGAACCTACAGTGTAACCGATAGTTGTGGAAATTCGCTTAATGTACAACAACTCATAATTGTAGATGACACCATTGCACCTGTTGTAGATCCTGCACCACCTGGGTTTGCCGTTCAATGTGTCGGGGATATACCGCCTGCCACCTCTTTGCCGTATACGGATAATTGTTCACCAGCAGGCACTATTTTGTCGACGGATGGACCGCTCATTGGCGGTGGTTGTGGTGGCACAGTAACCCGTTCATGGATAGCGACAGATGCTTGTGGAAATAATTCCATACCGGTTACCCAAGTATTCACAGTTAACGATACCATTTTACCAACGACAGGAACATTATTACCGATGACTGTTCAGTGTATAGGAGATATCCCTGTTCCAGATACTACGATAATTCCTAGTATATCCGATAACTGCACCGCTGCACCATCAGTAGCTTTTGTTGCTGATATTTCAGATGGCTTAACTTGTCCTGAAACAATCACAAGAACTTACTCCGTAACCGATAATTGTGGAAATCAAATAACAGTTGATCAAACGTTTACTATAAATGATACGATATTACCTACAGCAAGCAACCCATCACCGATTAATGTTGCAGTAATTGCAAATGTTCCCTCCCCGGATATAACAGCAGTTACCGACGAAGCGGACAATTGTACTGTAAATCCAATTGTAACTTGGGTAAGCGATGTGTCTGATAGCGCTATTTGCACTGGAGAAACTATTGTAAGAACCTATTCAGTAATGGATGACTGTAGTAATGAAATTTTTGTCACCCAACAAATTACTGTTGATCCTTTTCAAATATCAATTGATGCTGGTCCTGATCAAACTATTTGCGTTGATGATTTAATAACAATAACGCCAATTAACCCAACGGGAGGAAACCTAACCTGGAATCCAGCAATAGCCTCTGGTCCGTTTGTGCCGGCAGCAACAGCCACCTATACAGTGACTACAGAGCTCTATGGATGCCAGGCAAGTGATCAAATCACAATTATTGTTGAAGCCCCTCCAGTAGTTAGTTTCACTGCAGACACTTTACAGGGGTGTGAGCCACTTGAAGTTACCTTCAATAGTACGTCAACTGCAGCCAGTGGAGTTGTAGATTGCTCGTGGCTAATGAACGGACAAGTTTTAAATGGATGTAGTAATGTGGCCTATACTTTTCCAACGGGGGGTACTTATAATGTTGCTTTGATAACAACTTCCGCAACAGGATGTGTCGACTCAGCGACTTACGCCAACTTTATATATGTAGAAGCAACTCCCGTTGCAGAATTTGATGTTTCGTTAACGGAATTAGCTTCCCTTGAACCAACAGCTGAATTTTATAATCTTTCCACAGGTGCGACAAGTTATCAATGGAATTTTAATGACAATTCCACTACGAGCACAAGTGTAGAAACGAATCCAATACACGATTTTCCTACCTCTAATCAAGGATCCTACAACGTAGAACTCGTTGCTATTTCACCCTTGGGTTGCGCAGATACAGCCTATAGGATAATTAAAGTAATTGAAGAATTGATTTACTATGTCCCTAATTCTTTTACACCAGATGGCGATCAATACAATCAGATCTTTCAACCTGTATTTACGACGGGCTTTGATCCTCAAAATTTTGAGATTAAAATCTATGACCGCTGGGGTGAAGTCGTTTGGGAATCATTTGATCCTTCGGCTGGCTGGGATGGAACCTATGAAGGTAAAATATCACCAAGTGGTGCATACACCTGGGTAGTCACATTTAAAATGATCTATAACGAAGAACGAAAAGTATTAACAGGTCACGTCACCATTTTATAATAGTGAACATGTAAATATGATTCAATATAGACATCCATTGCATACACACACTTTTTGGTTAAGAAAAGACCTCGAAAAGCTTGCGTAAAAGCAATGTGCGTATGCGTTTTGATTAAGTGAAAATAACCGATAAGTAAATCTCAATCGTGCCAAAGAACCGTTTTAATAAGGTTCGCTAAAAGTAATTTACAGCCTAAGTTTCGTTAAAATAAAAATAATTTACCCTGGTAACAGTTAACTATTAGCACAAACGAATGGCCATTTGGGCGAATTTTCTTCTTTATAACGAAACAATGCATTGGTAAATTGGTACTTAGCATGAAGGGAACCCCAATTGGGCGGTATTATTTTCCCCTATCCCAAGTTGGAATTCTAGTAACTTTACGTTAACTTTACGTTTTAACGTAATTTGTGCTAACAAGGATAATGCACTGTCACTATCTGACCTGAATCCATGGATTAATGAATAACTATTATCACATCATAAGAGCAGGAAAAAGCAGCTTTTTTAAGATCTTATTTTTAGTTCTATTCGTTTATAGCTGCAATAGTAGTTTTGCACAAACTGTATCATTTAGTGCTTCCCCAGCCATACTAAATGACACGATAATAGTATGTGCTGGACAGTCAATCACCTATACCAATACGTCTACAGGAACATCCGGTTCAAATTATAATTGGGTTTTCAATGGAGGAGACAGTACCACTCAAAATACTGCGGGGCCTCATTCTATAAATTATTCAACACCGGGATTTTATACTACATCGCTCACTGTTGGAAGTCAAACCGACTCTTCCGTGGTTTGGGTGCAACCAGGCGTAACCGGGAATGTTTTAGGTTTAGGAAGTAGTTCCCCAGCAACTTTCAGCAGTTCAACAAGTCAAGGGTTAACCTCTTTTAAATATTGTGGCCCGACCTATAGCGGAAATGTTTTTTTCACATTTCAAATTCAAAGTGCAAATTATCCCGCCAACTCATCCATCTTTGTGGATTGGGGTGATGGAAATTCTACTTCAGTTTCGCAAACAGCAACAACCATTAATCACCTATATAATGGCAGTACGTCGAATTCACATACGCTTACCTTAACCATTACAACTGCATCTGGATGTATATTTCAACAAACTTATCAAGTATTTCAAGGTATAGCTCCAACAGTTGGTATCTTGGGTAATGGGCAAGATGCATGTATCCCTTACGCCTATTCTTTCGATATTTCAAGTAATTCTGCTCCAAATACGAATTACATCGTTAGTTTCAATGACTCAACCCCAAATGACACAATAATAGGTCCATTTTCGGATACAACATGGTCCCATAATTTTAATATGTCTAGTTGTGGTACAAATTCTTCGTCATCTACAGGCACATCTTATAATAATGCTTTCCAATGCGGTATTACTGCTTCTAATACATGTGGTTCAACATCGGTTACTATAGCCCCAATTTATGTCAGTCAAGCTGTTCAAGCCAATTCAGCTGTGGCTCCTAACAACAATATTTGCCAATTTGACACTATAAGTATTTCAAACACTTCATTTTCAGGAATGAACACTAGTCCCGGAAGTTGCGATTCTACCACATTTTTTTATTGGGACATTCAACCATCGAATGGATTCAATATTATTAATAATGGTTTATTAGGAGATAGTGGAAACTATTTTATATATCCGCAAAGTTGGAATACTGGCACTTCACTTCTTGACATCGTATTAAATACGCCTGGAACTTATGAAATTGATTTGTTCATTGCTAACGGTTGTGGATTGGATTCGGTTAAGCAGATAATTCAAGTTAATCCAATACCTATTATTTCAGATTACCAAGAGACAATATGCACAGGCGATAATTTTGATTATTCGCCAGTAAACAACCCACCAAGTGAACAGGTACCGCCAGGAACAATTTACAACTGGACAGTTTCTTCAAATCCAAATATAGTAGGTGCATCCTCTGGCAGTGGTTCTTCTATTTCAGATACATTGGTGAATTTAGCAAGCAGTTCTCAAAACGTAATTTACACAGTTGTCCCAACAGTTAATGGCTGTGATGGCGAACCTTTTGAGGTAACCATAACAGTAGTCCCCGGTGTATTACTGCCAGATTATACACAAACTATTTGTAATGGTGGTTCAATTAATTTTAGTCCACAAAACAATCCACCCACAGTAATTATACCAAGCGGAACCACCTACTCATGGACAGTTGTTGACAATCCAAATGTTATTGGGGAATCTAGTGGTATAGGACTAGCCGTGACAGACACCTTAACTAGTTCGCTAAATACTCCAATGCAGTCGGTTACTTATTCCGTAGTTGGCCAATCAGGATCCAGCTGTGGATCAGACACATTCAATTTAACAATAAATATTAACACGATATCGATTCCAACAATTGATTCCAATCAAACCGTCTGTTCTGGTGGAGATCCAGATCCTTTAACTTTTTCTTCTTTACCCGTTGGGGCAGGTAACCTTTCCTATCAATGGCAATCTACAACTAGTTTGTCGGGTGTATTTACCAATCTAATTGGAGATACTTTGCCAACTTATAACCCTCCTGCAGGATTGTTGAATACAACCTATTACAGAGTGCTTGTTTATAGTGAAGTTGGAGGAGTTTATTGTGGGGAATATTCAAATGTAGTGACGATCAGCGTAAACGACTTCACCATTCCAGTCATTTCAAGTGACCAAACTATTTGTTCTGGTGATGACCCTTCTGTAATTGGCTTAACTGATTCGCTTATATCTTCGGGTGTTCTCAGTTATCAATGGCAGTCATCAAACACAATTACTGGGCCTTTCGGAGCTATTTTGAATGACACTAGCACAACATTTGATCCTGCTGCCACCCTGTCAAATACTTACTATCAATTGGTCGCAACAAGCATACTTAATGGGGTTGCATGTTCCAACAACTCGAATACCGTTTCCATTGTCGTCAATGAGGTTTTTGCTCCAAATTTAATTATTGACCAAATTCTTTGTGTTGGCGGCGACCCTAATCCAATTTTCATTTCTTCCGGAACAGGTTCAGGTGTTTTGACATACAATTGGTTGTCGTCTACAACGAATGCTTCCTCGGGATTTGTGAGTGTACAGGATAGCCCCAATTTGAGTTATGATCCAGCGGCAGGTATTCAAAACACCACTTTTTATCAAGTAATTACCACGAGCACTTTCAATGGGATGACTTGTGTGGATTCTTCAAATGTTGATACCTTATTAGTGAATTTTTCAAATGCAAACACCATAAGTGCCGATCAAACAATTTGTATGGGCGGAGATCCAGTTATTCTCGACACAACAACTCCTGCTGCAGGAGCAGGAAATTTAACCTATCAATGGCAGTCCTCAATGAATATCAATGGCCCTTTTACTGATCTTCTTAACGAGACTAATACTAGCTACGACCCGCCAAATGGTCTAACGACAGACACTTATTACCGTCTAATTGTAAATAGTGACTTGAATGGCCAAAACTGCTTGGATTCATCAAACATTGTACAGGTAACAATAAATAATGTTGCATCAGGAGCCAATTCACCAGATCAAACCATTTGCAGTGGAGGTGACCCTGATTCATTATTTTTTGTTGCGCCCGAAAGTGGAAGTGGAATTTTGTCCTATCAATGGCAGTCATCAATCACAAGTGCAACAAGCGGATTTGCGAACATCCTAGGTGCGACAAACAATGTTTATGATCCTCCAAATGGATTAACCAATACAACCTATTATCAGCTTTTGACTTCCAGCACATTGTCAAACGTCATTTGTCAATCCGTGTCTTCGCCATTTGTGGTCGAAATAAATGCGTTAACTCCAAGTGCAATTGGTGTTGACCAGACGATCTGTTCAGGGGAGGATCCGGCTCTATTATTTCCAACTTCTGCAGCATCCGGTTCCGGAATTTTATCCTATCAGTGGCAATTTACAACGGATTTAACATCAGGATTCATCAATCTAATTGGAGATACTCTCTATAATTATGACCCTCCTTCAGGCTTAACTGATACAACTTATTATCAGGTTCAGGTTTCAAGTCAACTCAACGGCGTATTCTGTAATATGGAATCGAACTTTGTTTCAGTATTGGTCAATCCAAATCCGATATCAGATGCTGGAAATGACACCATTTTGAATTGTTTAAATTTAGCCTCCGGAACAGCAATAGGGTCAACAAATTTGATTGGACTTAATTATTCATGGACACCTTCTGTGGGATTGAGTGATTCGACGATTGCAAATCCAATCGCAAGCATTGCCAATCTTTATACAGTCACCACTACAGATTCCAATACAGGTTGTTTTTCTTTAGATTCCGTTCTAGTTACTTTAAACAACCAACCACCCGCTGTTTTTGCAGGGTTCGACGATTCAATTACTTGTATAAACAACCCAAATGGTTTCCAAATTGGAATGGCCAGTGCTAGTGGCTTTTCCTACAATTGGGTTCCTAATTCGGACTTAACCTCTGATACTATCTCCAACCCAATAGCGAATCCAGGAATTTCAACACAATTCACATTAACGGTTTACGATTCCATAAATGGATGTTCCGCTTCTGATTCAGTTTTTATATTTGTAGACACTATTAAACCTATTGCTGACGCTGGTTTAGACGGTTTAATCACCTGTACGTCAAATGCCGCTGGATGGACTATTGGTTCTCCAGCAATTCCAGGATATAATTATTTATGGGCTCCTCCCAATAACTTGAGTTCGTCAATTGTTGCATCCCCAATTGCATCCCCTACAAATTCAACGAATTATATACTTAACGTTACAAATCAAATTAATGGGTGTATTGCCTCAGATTCCGTATATGTTACAGCTACAGTTGATTTGCCTCTAGTTGATGCGGGTTTAGACCAATACATTTGTAACGGTTCTTCCATTACTTTGGCAGGTGCCGGCGCGACATTCTATACATGGGATAATGGCGTCATAGATCAAGCTCCATTTCAACCCTTATCGACGGGGTCCTACATTTTAACAGGTATTGATAGTACTTCAGGGTGTCAAAATACGGATACGGTCTTGGTAACTGTCAACCCAATCCCTGTGGTTGTTGTGCCATTAGATCAAGTCGTTTGTAATAAT
>ERZ887849.1084-NODE-1084-length-27009-cov-17.995882_pt1 | contig 27009 bp, 24 predicted proteins | sample MGYA00521267_ERZ887849 | MGnify/ENA primary metagenome ERZ887849 (study PRJEB32303, sample SAMEA104408601) | aquatic metagenome | biome: Brackish water; feature: Pelagic; material: water | place: Baltic Sea | collected 2014-06-06T16:11:00 | depth 2,863 m ... | reverse complement strand
ATTTATTAACAGGTTTTTTAAAATGTTTGCAATAGCAACAAGGTCAGATGTTCTTTTACGTGCCTTTAAAATGGCGTTAATAGTTGGCGTAGTTTTAGCTTTAATAAATCATGGTGATCATATTATACTTGGAACAATGTCAGACACTAATTGGATGAAAGTAATGCTAACCTTTTGTGTTCCTTTTTGTGTTTCAACTATTTCATCTGTTCTAGCTATAAGAAGAGAGCAAAATTTTAATAATTAAAAAGTTTCTTTTATACAACATCAAACACATTTATTTCACTTTGTGTTTATTGATATCTATTTTCTTTGTAAATCAGTCTTCAGCTAATAGCTTTACAGAAGATTATTTATATGATGTTCAATTGGGAAATATAAGTGTAGGAAAATCTGTTGTTTCTGTATTAATTAAAGGTAATGAAATCAGGGTAAGTGCCAAAACAAAGTCAGAAGGGTTTCTCGACTTATTTTATAATTATGAAAGCGAATTAATAACTAACTCTTACAAAGAAGAAAACATATGGAAAGCTGATAATTTTTTAGTTAATGGAATTTTAAATAGTAATAAAAGATATACTAATGTTAACTGGCCTAAAAATAACAAAGAGTTATATTATAGAACAATTCCAATTTTAGATTTAAAAAAAGTTTATAATGTTTCAAAATCAAGTCTTAAAAATGTAATAGATCCAATTACAGCTATTTTAAAAGTAATAGAAAATATTAAGAAAGAAAGCCCTTGTGATATAAAGCTTAGAATTTTTGATGGTAGAAGAAGATATGATTTATTAACTAAACATTTAGGTAAGACATTTTTAAAAAATGATAGACCAAAATCATTTTCTGGTAATGCTATAATATGTGGAATAAAAATTATTCCTTTAGGTGGGCACCGAAGAAATTCAAAGTGGCAGCCAGAAGAAGACCAATTTAGTGATTTTAAAATATTTTTTGGAAGAACTACTTCTGGTGCATTATTCCCAGTTAGAGTATCTTTAGAAAGATGGTTTGGAATAGTAACCGTACGTTTATTAAAAAGTAATTTATAGTTATGAAACTTGGATTAATTGGAAAAAATATCAAAAGTTCTCAAGCACCTGATATTCATAGGCGGCTTGGTAAATTATTTGATATCCCCTTAACATATGAATTGTTTGATTTAAAAGATAAGAATGAAACTGACTTTGCTAAGTTGCTTTCAGAATTAAAATTTGATGGATTTTCTGGCGTTAATATAACATTCCCATTTAAAGAAATTGCTATTAAATACGCTGATAAGGTTAATAAAAGTGCTTATTATATCAAAGCTTCAAATACTTTAATTTTTAGAAACAATGTTATTGCAGAAAATACAGATTACACAGGATTTTTAAGAAACTATTTTTTTCATTTTAAAGATACCAAACCTGGAAAGATTCTCTTAATAGGTGGGGGTGGGGTAGGAAGGGCAATCACTTTTGCTTTAGGTTCTTTAGGTGTCAGTCATATTTATTTATTAGAAAAAGATAATGAAAGAAGTAATAAACTAATTGATGAACTAAGGTTATCCAATATTAATTGTTCTTCTATAGATTTTCGTGAACTTGAGGAAATAATTAACAAGACTGATGGGATAGTTAACTGTTCACCAATAGGTCATTTTGATTTTCCAGGTTGTCCCCTTGGTTTATTTAAGCCTAAGAGTAATCATTGGATATTTGATGCTGTTTACACTCCAGCAAAAACAGAACTTTTAAAAAAAGGAGAAAAGGCTGGTTCAAAAATAATTTCTGGGATTGATTTATTTATTTTTCAAGCTTTAGATGCTTTTTTATTATTTTCAGACAAACAAAATATTAAAGAAACATTATTAAAAGAAATTAACTTTTTAAGAAGTCATTATTTTAAAAGTTTATACAAATGATATTATGGTTTGTTTTCAAATATTATTTCGTCTGAAAACATCTTTTCAATAACATCGTCGCCATAACCAAAATCTTTTAAAATTTCTCTTGTATGTTGACCTATTAAAGGGGGCTTATGTTTAACTCCAACGGATTTAGAACGACTAAATTTGATCGGTGAAGATACGCCTTTATAGTCATCCTTAGTAATGATCATTTCTCTTTCTAGTGTTTGAGGATGATTTAAGGCCTCTTCTATATTTCTTACTGGGCCAGCAGGAATCCCTGCTGCAAGTAATTTTTCTGAAAACTCTACCCCATCAACATTACTTAACTCTTTTTCAAGATATGTAGTTAATTGTTCTCTATTTTTAACTCTATCACCATTTGTAAGAAATCTTTTATCATCTATCAAATGATCTAGATTTAATGCCTTACATAATCTAGCAAAACCAGCGTCATTACCTATGCCCATAAAAATTTCATTAGTTGCTGTTTGGAATTTATCATAAGGAGCAATATTTGGGTGTGCATTTCCTGTTGCTTTACCAGGCTTATCTGACAAAAAGTAATTAGCGCTATGAGGATGCATCAATGAAAGAGCCGTATCATATAGTGACATATCTAGAAATTGACCTAATCCAGATTTATTTCTTTCATTAAGGGCCATTAATATTCCAATTGTACAATAGAGGCCAGTTCCCATATCAACTATAGGCACTCCAATTCTAACATCACCACCATCTGGTTGACCATTAATTGACATCATTCCTGTCATTGCTTGTACAATCGCATCATATCCAGGAGCTCCACCAAGTGGTCCTTTAGCACCAAATCCTGATATTCTACAATGAATTAACTTAGGAAATTGTTTTTTTAGAACTTCTTCGTAACCTAATCCCCATTTCTCCATTGTACCAGTCTTAAAGTTTTCAATTAAGATGTCAGATGATTTAAGGAGCTCAATAATTAAATCTTTTCCTTCTTGCTTAGTTAGATCAATTGCTATTGATTTTTTATTTCTATTTACATTAATAAAATATGAAGCCATCTTGTTAACAAAAGGTGGTCCCCAACCTCTAACTTCATCCCCAATTTTCGATTCTACTTTTATTATTTCAGCTCCATGATCAGCTAAAATTTGAGTAGCATAAGGTCCGCCAAGCACTCTAGTTAGATCTAAAACTTTAATTCCATTTAAGGCGTGTGTTATTATATTATTTTGATTGGACATTTTCTCACTTTTTTTTAATTAAAATTTTAATACGATTTAGGTAATCCCAAAACGCGTTCTGATATATAATTTAGAACCATTTGAGCACTTACTGGAGCTAACTTAGGTATTAAAGATTCTCTTAATAACCTCTCTACATGATATTCTTTTGCATATCCCATACCTCCAAGAGTTATTAATGCTTGGGTAGCAGCTTTGAAACCAGCTTCAGCTGCAAAAAATTTGGCAGCATTGGCCATCCCACCACAATTTTCGCCAGTATCATATTGATATGCTGCTTTTGCAATCAATAATTCTGCTGCTTCTAGTTCGATCCAGTTTTCTGCAAGTGGATGTTGGATACTTTGATTCTTTCCAATTGGTCTGCCAAATACAACTCTTTCTCCTGCGTATTTTACAGCTCTTGCTAAAGCACTTTTTCCTATTCCTAACGCTTCAGCAGCAATTAGTATCCTCTCTGGATTAAGACTATCTAATAAATATCTAAATCCTTTTCCTTCTTCACCAATTCTATCGAAATCTTCAACTTCAAGATTATCAATAAATATTTGATTACTATCTACGGCCGCTCTTCCCATTTTTGAAATTTCTTGAACTTCAATTTTATTTCTATCGAATTTTGTATAAAATAAAGTTAATCCATCAGTATTTTTTATACATTCTTCAACCGGTGTTGTTCTTACTAACAAAAGTATCTTGTCAGCTATTTGAGCAGTTGATGTCCAAATTTTTTGACCGTTAATAATGTATCCATTATTTATTTTTTTAGCAGTTGTCTTTAGTTTTCCCGTATCTAAGCCTGAATCAGGTTCAGTTACACCAAAGCATGTTTTTTCTTTTCCAGTTATTAGGGGAGGGAGCCATTTAGCTTTTTGTTCATTGTTTCCATGAACTACAATAGGATGTGGTCCAAAAATATTAATATGTATAGAAGAAGCTGCTGCCATTCCTCCACCAGTTTCAGAAATTTTCTGCATAAAAATTGATGCTTCTCTAATGCCAAGGGCAGAGCCGCCATATTCTTCTGGCATACAGATTCCTAACCATCCGCCATTGGAAACTTCTTCATAAAACTCATGAGGAAATTTACTTTCTCTATCACAATTAAGCCAGTAATCATCATCAAAATTTTTCATGATATTTTGAACTGATTCAATGATTGATAATTGTGTTTCGTTATAACTAAAGGACATCTAAATCATCTTGCCATATTATGATAATTTTCATTAGGCTCCATTTCTGTTGCTGAAGCTAACCTATTAGTCATATTAAACATACCAACTATAGCGCTTATATCCCAAATATCTCTATCTGTATAACCTGCTTCTCTAAGTTCATTTCTATCCTGTTCTTTTATTTCAGAAGGGTCGCGTGTTAATTTTTTAGAAAATTCAAGGAGTTTTTCTTGTTTTAAGGGTAGTTCTGCTGAACGAAAATTTGCCGCTATTCTTTCTCCTAATTGAGGATCATTAGATATCTCTCTTACTGCGGCACCGTGAGCAACTATACAATAATAACAATGATTTTCTGAAGACACAGTCACTGCAATCATTTCTCTCTCTAATTTTGTTAAGCCAGATTCTCCTAACATTAGAGAATTATATAATTTAGTAAAACCTTCAAATTGTTTAGGAAATTTAGAAAATGAAGCAAGAACATTTGGAATAAATCCAATTTTTTCATTTACTATATTTAGGTAATTTTGAGCCTGCTCTTCACCATCTTTTTGACCATCATAATCTAAATTTAATTTTGTTAAATTTTGATCTTGACCTTGCTTCTTTATTTCTTCCATTTATTTCTCCATAATCCAATTAGGGTTTCTTTTTTCAAAGAATGCATTAATACCTTCAATAGCTTCAGGGTTTTCCCATACGTCTGCAAGTGCTTCCACTGAAAAATTAATAATAGCTTCATCAATCTTAGGTGACAAATCTCTCACTAGTTTTTTAGAAGCGGAAACTGCATCAGGTGCATTTGAATAAAAGGCATTAACTTCTTTTTTAATTTCCTCATCAATTTTAGTCCTATCTACAAAGGACTTTATTAATCCAAAACTCTTAGCTTCTTCAGGATTAAAAACACGAGCGCTTGTGAATAAATCAATGGAATTATTGGCGCCAATTTTTGATATAACATAAGGACTAATAGTCGCAGGAATTAATCCAAGTCTTGTTTCAGTTAGAGCCATTTTAATATTTTCAGTAGATATAACAATATCGCAAACAGACATTATTCCTATGCCTCCACCAAAAGCATTACCTTCTACTTTGGCAACCAATGGTTTAGGAAAGTTATACATTTTGTTTAAAATATTTGCTAATTTATATGCTTCTTTAATGCGTGTTTTTCTATCTGAATTTATTTGTTCCTTCATCCAATCTAAATCTCCTCCTGCACAAAAGGATTTGCCTTTAGCTGATATTATTACAAACCTAATATTGTTATCTTTAATTAAACTATCAAAAGTTATATTTAATTCTTCTATCATCAATGGTGACAAAGCATTATGTCTGTTTGGTTGATTTAAAATTATTTCGGCAAAGCCACTAATATCTTTTTTAAAAATTATTGTTTTATATTCGCTTTTAACCCCAGTCATAAGTGCCATCCATTTTGAGTTTCAAAGCTATTTCGGCACATTCATTTATTCTTTTAGTATTCAGTTTAGTTTCATAACCTAGTGATAACAAAAGTTCATTAACTTTTTCCGTGGCAACATTCCCTTTGGATCCAGGTGAATATGGACACCCACCTAACCCTCCTACGGATGAGTCAAAGGTTCTAATGCCATGATCTAAACATACTCTAATATTATCTAAAGCATTTTTAAATGTATCATGGAAATGTCCTGCTAATTTATCAGGGGTAGTAAATGTTAAGCATTCATTTACTATTTTTATAGTTTGATCTGGATTTCCTTTACCTGTGGTATCACCTAATGAAACTTCATAACAACCCATTTCAATAAGTTGTTTAGCAATTTGTGCTACTTTTTTAGGATCAACTGTATCTTCATAAGGACAATGAGAAACACAACTTATATATCCACGCACGGGTATTTTCTTTTTTAAAGCCTCTACAACTAAGGGCTTAAATCTCAATAAACTAGTTTTAATATCACAATTAATATTTTTTTGACTAAAAGTTTCTGAAGCCGCTGCAAAGATTGCTATTTCGTCTACTTTTGATTTGATAGCATTGTGAAGACCAATTTCATTAGGGGTTAATGCTGTATATTTAATATTTTTATTTCTTTTTATTTTAATAAACACTTCAGAGGCATCAGCAAGTTGAGGGACCCATCTAGAGCTTACAAAACTTGATGTTTCAATTTTTTTAAACCCGCACAAAGATAGTTTATCAATAAATTTTACTTTATCATTGGTTGATATAAATTTTTTTTCATTTTGTAACCCATCTCTAGGGCTCATTTCAAAAATAGTAACAAAATTATCCATAGAAAACCTTATATTATTTCAATTATTTTTTTAAACTTAATAGTTTCATTTTATCAGACACTTGTTGTCCATTAATAATAAATATTCTTTCAATAATACCATCTCTTGGTGAAGTAAGAGAAAATTCCATTTTCATTGCCTCAAGAATAAAAAGTACATCTCCTTTTTTAACTATAGAGTTTGCCTTAATTTTTTTAATTTTAACAATCCCATGCATTGGTGCAATAATACTGTCTTCTAAGTTACTAATATGATTATCTTTAGATTGTAATAAATTTCTATTAATTGCTTTGAATGTATGTTGTTTCGTAAAGAAGGTAAAAATTTGATCCCCACTATTTATATCTTTCATACTCTGAAAGCTTAAATTTATATTTTTCCCTTTTAGAGATGCTTCTATTTTTGATTGGTTAATTATTATTGAGGAGAACAGAAATATTTTTTTATTAAATTCAATTTCTATTTCATTAGGCCTGGAACACACAATTTTATATAATACTTCTTTTTCTTTTATGCTTATTTTTAATGGATAAACATTTGGTTTCCACATATACAAATCATATAAAGTATTAGTAGAAATAATTTTTAATTTTTTAAAAACAACTACTCCAACTAATGCTTTAAAGCTATCATCAATTTCATTGTCGATTAGAGATTTAATATTTTCTTCAATGAATTTTGTAGTTACTTCTCCATCTTTAACATTTTTATTATTTAGTAATTTAATTAATAAATCTAAATTTGTTGTTATGCCTGCTATTTCAATTTCATATAAATAATTTATTAAATGTTTTATAGCTGCATTTCTATTGTTTCCATGAGCTATAATTTTAGCAATCATAGGATCATAAAATGGAGTTATGCTATCTCCAGATTTTGTTCCCGTTTCAATTGTACAATTTGGATGATTTAAATTGTCTGGAAATTTAAGATGGTAAATTTTACCACTTTGAGGAAGAAAATTTTTATTAACGTCTTCGGCATATAATCTAGCTTCAAAAGCCCATCCATTTATATTAATATCGTTTTGTGAAACTGGTAATTTTTCTCCATTAGCAATATTCAACTGCCAATCGATTAAATTAGTAGAAGTTATTGCCTCAGTAACTGGGTGCTCAACTTGAATTCTAGTATTCATCTCCATAAAATAAATTTTATTTTTATCTAATCCATTTTGGATGTCAGCTATAAATTCAATTGTGCCAGCTCCTAAATAGTTTATTGCACGTGCTGCTTTAACTGATAGTTCACCAAGAAAATTTTGTATTTCCTTATTAAGATTTGGGGAAGGAGCTTCTTCTATAACTTTTTGTTGTCTTCGCTGTAATGAACAATCTCTATCAAATAAATGAACTACATTTCCAAATTTATCAGCAAAAATTTGAATTTCAATATGACGCGCTTTTGGTATATATTTTTCTAAAATACAGTTAGAATCATTAAAATTTGTTTTTGCTTCATTAGAAGCTTCTTGGAAAGCTATTGAAAAATGATTTTTATTTTCAGCTATCCTCATTCCTCTCCCACCACCTCCTGATCTTGCTTTGACTAATAATGGGAAACCTATTTCATCTGCTTTATTTTTAAGAAAATTTAGTTCTTGTTTATCTCCATGATAACCAGGAACGACAGGCAAGCCTGCTTTTTCCATAAGAGTTTTAGCTTTATCTTTTTCTCCCATATTTCTTACAACATTGCTATTAGGCCCTATAAAAATTAACTTATTTTTTTCAACATTTTCTATAAAATCAGCGTTTTCTGATAACAATCCATAACCTGGATGAATTGCATTAGCTTTGTTTTTTTTAGCTATTTGTATTATTAAATTACCATTCATATACGTTTCAGAAACTAAAAATCCTTGAATATGTATCGCTTCATCAGCAAGTTTAGTATGTAAACTATCAATATCTAAATCAGAGTAGATAGCTAAAGTTGGAATATTTAATTTTTTTGCACGCTGAATAATTTTACATGCAATCTCACCACGGTTGGCAATTAATAATTTTTTTATTTTTTGTTTATTCATATGATTTACATTCTAAAAATACCAAATTTGGTATCTTCTATTTCTTTATGTAAAGTTACTCTTAAGCTGGCAGCTAGGATATCTCGAGTTTTTGCGGGGTTAATTATACCATCATCCCAAAGACGTGCTGAAGCATACAATGGATGTGCCTGTTCTTCAAATTGATCTATAATTGGTTTTTTAAAATAATTTTCAATATTATTATTCCATTTACCTTTATTTTTAATAACGTTATTTTTCTTTAATTCAGCCAATACACTTGCAGCCTGCTCTCCTCCCATTACAGATATACGAGAGCAAGGCCAAGTCCATAGAAACCGTGGGCTAAAAGCTCTACCACACATCCCATAATTTCCAGCTCCAAAGCTTCCTCCAATTAAAATTGTAATTTTAGGTACTTTAGTTGTAGCAACCGCATTAACTAGCTTAGCTCCATTTTTAGCTATTCCTCCATGTTCAGCATTTTCTCCAACCATAAAGCCAGTTATATTTTGCAAGAAAATTAAAGGAATTTTTCGTTGGCTACATAGTTCAATAAAATGTGTTCCTTTGAGTGCACTGTCAGAAAAAAGAACACCATTATTTGCTATAATACCACAAATCATTCCATGTATATTTGCAAAGCCAGTTATTAATGTTGTTCCAAATTCTTTCTTAAATTCATCAAATTCAGATCCATCTACAATCCTGATAATAACTTCTCTCGCATCGTAAGGAACTTTATTGTCAGCGGGAACAATTCCTAAAAGTTCTTGTGAGTCGTATAATGGAGGATTAAAATCATTTGTATGAAAATTATTATTTTGATTTGTATTTAAGTTTTTAATGCATTGTCTTGCTAAAGCAAGAGCATGTTCGTCATTGTCTGCTAGATAATCTGCTACACCAGAAATTTTAGTATGAACTTCTCCTCCGCCTAGTTTTTCTGGATTTGTTATTTCTCCAGTTGCAGCTTTGACAAGTGGAGGTCCTGCTAGAAATATAGTTCCTTGATTTTTTACAATAATTGTCTCATCAGACATTGCTGGCACATATGCTCCTCCTGCAGTACAACTTCCCATCACCACTGCTATTTGAGCAATACCTTTAGAAGACATATTAGCTTGATTATAAAATATTCTTCCAAAATGTTCTCGGTCAGCAAAAACTTCATCTTGGTTTGGAAGATTTGCCCCACCTGAATCAACTAAATATATACATGGTAGGTGATTTTCTAAAGCTATTTCTTGAGCTCTAAGATGTTTCTTTACTGTAATTGGATAGTAAGTTCCTCCTTTTACAGTTGAATCATTGCATATTACCATTACGTCTATATTGTGAATTTTTCCTATTCCAGTTATTATGCCGCCTGAAGGACATTCATTATTATACATATTATATCCGGCTGTTAAACCTACTTCAAGGAAGCCGCTTTCGGGATCAAGTAATTTTGAAACTCTCTCTCTTGGCAGCATTTTACCACGATTTTCATGACGTTCTTTTAGTTTTTCTCCACCTCCATCCATAGCTAAATTAACAGCTTTGAGGGTAAGGTCTAAGTCAATATTTAGTTGTTTTTTATTTTTTAAAAAATCAGGATCATCTGATTTGATTTGTGATTGAAGAATTGTCATATGGTGGTTTCCATAAATAGTTCTCTACCAATAAGCATTCGTCTGATTTCAGAAGTTCCTGCTCCAATTTCATATAATTTGGCATCTCTTAATAGTCTTCCTGCGGCAAAGTCGTTTGTATAGCCATTTCCACCAAGAGTTTGAATTGCTTCTAAAGCAATTTGTGTAGCTTTTTCAGCTGAATATAAAATACACCCAGCAGCATCTTTTCTTGAAGTCTCTCCTCTGTCGCATGCTTTAGCTACTTCATAAACATAAGATCTACATGCATTCATGGTGGTGTACATATCGGCAATTTTACCTTGCATGATTTGAAACTCTCCGATTGATTTACCAAATTGTTTTCTTTCATGTATATATGGTACAACTATATCCATAGCTGCTGCCATTATTCCTAAAGGTCCTGCAGCAAGTACAACTCTTTCATAGTCTAATCCACTCATTAAAATGGATGCGCCTTTCCCAACTTCACCAAGAATATTTTCTTCTGGTACAGGGCAGTTGTTGAAAATTAATTCAGATGTATCAGATCCTCGCATCCCAAGTTTATCTAGTTTTTTCCCAGCTGAAAAGCCAGACATTGATTTTTCGATTATAAAAGCTGTTATCCCTTTAGATCCATCTGATGGGCTAGTTTTAGCATAGACTACTAGTGTATCTGCATCTGGACCATTAGTAATCCACATTTTTGTTCCATTTAGAAGATAGGTGTTGTTTCCTTGTTTTTCTGCATGAAGGGACATTGAAACAACGTCTGAGCCAGACCCTGTTTCACTCATTGCTAAAGCTCCAATTTTTTCTCCACTACATAAGTCTGGTAAATATTTTTCTTTTTGTTCTGGAGTACCATTCCTATTGATTTGATTGACGCATAAATTAGAAAAAGCTCCATATGAAAGTCCAACAGATGCGCTCGCTCTACTAATTTCTTCAAGAGCAATACAATGAGCGAGATAACTCATTTCACTTCCGCCATACTTTGATTCTGCGGTAATACCTAGTAGACCAAGTGCTCCAAGTTTTTTCCATAAATGATTAGGAAAGGTGTTGTCTTTATCAATTTGATTAGCTATTGGAGCTATTTCATTCTGTGCAAATTTATTAACAGTTTCTCTTAAAAGTTCGTTATCTTTGCCAATTGAAAAATTCATGGAATGTAAGAACATAAAAAACGCCCCCTATCTTATAAGTTTCTAAATTATAACATAACTAAGTTTTTCTTTCGTTCCATATAAAATTATATTTTTACTTGAGTTGGTTAGCTGCTCTTTCTTTTGCTTCAGCACTTTCAATCCCTGAGATATATAGTAAACCATTCATACGTCGCATTAAATTTGCTTCAAAATCGTCTATTACTCCATCAGCAAGAATTACTCCCCACATCATCTCAATAACATCAATTCTTTCTTTATGGTCCATTTCGTTTAATAAGATTTTAATTTGAGAAAATAGCTCTATCCTTGTTTCATTATCAGCTAATGCTTTTTTAATATTATCATCTGCTTCATTCTTAGTGAAATTAAACTTTTTCATCAATAGATTTTTAATATGATTTATTTCTTCTGGGCCAGAATCTCCATCAATTTGGGAAGCTTCAATAAGTAAAACAATAACTGCTTGTATATCTTCTCCGTTATATACGTCTTCGTCTTCTTTATGAGATGTGATTTTAGCCATAGCAGATTTTAAATTTGAAAACATTGTTGCTCCTGAAATTCTTGATCGTAATTATTTATTTTATAATATAGTCTTTATAGATATTTTAAAATTTTTATCATTATAAATTTTAAATGGTTTAAATGTGGAGCGTAAATGAAAAAAAGATTTGTAGTTTGGTTTTTATTTTTTTGCCTTATACCTTTTGGATTTTTGTTAAGTTTTCAATCATATCTGATTTCTCTAATTGTCATAAGTATAGGGTTATGGGGATTTTTTTTAGGTGCTATTGATTACCTGCAAACAAGAAGTGCTATTTTAAGAAACTATCCATTAACGGCTAGGTTAAGATTTATTTTTGAAAGCATAAGGCCTGAGATAAGGCAATACTTTGTTGAATCAGATAAAGAAAAAGTACCTTTTTCTAGAGAACAAAGAAATTTAGTTTATCAAAGAGCAAAAAATCTAAGTGGAATAAAACCATTTGGTTCATTAGAGAAAATGGATGCTATTGGTCACGAATGGCTGAATCACTCAATAATGCCAAGTCATATTGAAAGTCATGATTTCAGAGTATTAGTTGGTAAAAAACAATGTAAAAAACCTTATTTATCGTCTTTTTTGAATATATCTGGAATGTCATTTGGTGCTCTTTCCCCTCAAGCTATAGAGTCATTAAATTTAGGAGCTAGGATTAATAATTTTGCACATACTACTGGAGAAGGTGGTGTATCTTCATTTCATAAAAAAAATAAAGGTGATTTGATTTGGCAGATTGGCAGTGGATATTTTGGCTGTAGAGATGAATTTGGTAACTTTGATGATGATAAATTTAAAGAACAGGCTAAATTAGACCAAATTAAAATGATAGAGATTAAATTATCTCAAGGCGCGAAGCCAGGTCATGGGGGAATATTGCCTGCCGCTAAGGTGACATCAACTATTGCATTAGCTAGGGGAGTTCAAGAGGGAATTGATTGTATTAGTCCGTCATCCCACTCAGCTTTTAAAAATCCAATAGAACTTATAAATTTTATAAATAAATTAAGAGAGCTATCGTCAGGTAAACCGGTTGGAATAAAATTGTGTGTTGGCCATCCTTGGGAATGGTTTGCTATAGCTAAGGCAATTGTAAAATTTAAATCTGGTCCAGATTTTATAACTATTGATGGTTCTGAAGGAGGTTCTGGAGCTGCCCCCAGTGAATTTATGGATCATGTAGGAGCTCCATTACAAGATGGATTAATGTTAGTCCATAACACTTTATTAGCTTTAGGAATAAGAAAAGATATCACATTGATTGCTTCAGGAAAATTAATTTCTGGCCATGATTTAGCCAGAACTTCTTCAATTGGAGCTGATATTTGTAATATGGCGAGAGGTTTTATGTTTGCCCTTGGATGTATTCAAGCGCAAACTTGTCATAATGGGATGTGTCCTACTGGAATAACGACTCAAGATCCTTCAAGGGCAAGGGCTATAGTGATTGAAGAAAAACACAAAAGAGTTGCTAATTTTCATAAAGGGACATTGATAGCTTTAAAAGAAATTGTTGAAGCCGCAGGTGTAAAGCATCCAGATGATTTTCGTCCTGAGCATCTTGTGATAAGAGCTGAAGGAAATGAATTAGGAACTGCTTCTTCAATATTCACTTGGTTAAAAGAAGGGGACTTAAATAAAAAAGTGATAGATCATCCTGCTTTTTCACGCTTTTGGAAAAAATCTTCATATAAAACCTTTAATCTTTTGTGATGTATAAAAAAAAGGACAGTTTAATCTGTCCTTTTTTATAGATTTATATTATTTTATTTTCTGAAGTCAGGATAAGCTTCCATTCCTATTTCACTTAGGTCCATGCCTTCTAACTCTTCTTCAGGTGTCACCCTTATTCCTATTGTCATTTTAATGATATACCACAAGATTGCTGAAGCAATTATTGTAAAAGCGCCAATTGCAGTTATACCATAAACTTGAGCTCCAATTGTTGCATCTGAATTTGAGAAAACAACAGCGATTGTTCCCCAGATTCCAGCAAATAGATGTACTGGAATAGCACCTACTACATCATCAATTTTTAACTTATCTAGTAACGGTATTGTTAATACTACTATTAGACCACCTACAGCACCAATACCTATCGCTAGCATTGGTGTAGGAGCTAGAGGTTCTGCAGTAATGGCAACTAAACCACCTAATGCACCATTTAACGCCATTGTTAGATCAGTTTTTTTGTAGAACAACATAGTGAGTATGATAGCAACTACAACGCCACCAGCAGCAGCCAGATTTGTGTTGATATATATATTTGATATAGCGGCTACATCTGCGGCAGTTCCCATAGCTAACTGTGATCCACCATTAAAACCAAACCAACCAAACCATAATAGGAATGTTCCTAAAGTAGCTAATGGTAAGTTAGATCCTGGCATTGGAGTGATACTTCCATCTTCACCATATTTACCTCTACGAGCGCCTAGAATAATTGCGCCAGTTAATGCTGCCCAACCACCAACACCATGAACTATAGAAGAACCTGCAAAATCAAGAAAGCCTGCTTCTTTTAAGAAACCGCCACCCCATGACCATGAACCTTGAATAGGGTATATGAATCCACATAAAACTATTACAAAAACAAAAAAGCTTTTAAGTTTAATTCTTTCTGCTACCGCTCCACTAACAATAGAGGCTGCCGTTGCACAAAAAACCATCTGGAAGAACCAATCTGATCCAGAAGAATATGTTGAATCTTTTTCTCCTCCAAAAGTTTTTAACTCATCAACTGGTGCCCAAATAGATAGAGTGCCGATCCATCCTGATACATCCATATACATTAAATTATAACCAAAGACGGCAAACATAATTCCAGCAATTGAATATAATCCAATGTTTTTTGCACATTGTACTACTGCATTTTTAGCTCTTACCAAACCAGTTTCTAGCATACAAAAACCTGCTGCCATTAACATCACAAGAAATCCATGAACTAGGAAAGAAAATGAATTAAAAATATAAGCAGTTTCTGGATCTGGTGCAGCTGTAGCAACACTAGATAACCCTGCTGTTAGTCCAGCTATTGCGATAAATAGCTTGATTAGATTAGTCATTATAAACTCCGTTAATAATTAATTTTCTGAAACATGCCAATAAAATGAATGTAGGACAAAGTTTGTAAGAGGATAAATAAATGGTTTTTAAATAATGATTAAAAAATAGGCGTTATTTGGATACTAAATTAAATAAGATTAATATTTAATCATTAATTATTTTTTATTTTGGCTAAAAGTTATGCATGATTTTTTAATATTTGTTAATCAAGAATCCTTTTCAAGGCGTTCTATGATTTCGTTTAGAGTATTGTAAATTTCTATTTTACCTAGATTTATTGAAGACTTTAAGGATCCAAGATCTTTTTTATTTGTCTCGGAGTTCAATATAGATATTGCCTTTAAAGGTAAATGGTCTTGCTTTTCATCTAAGTAACAAATATTCATAATTTGATCTAATTTAAAAAACATTTTTTCCATTTTCTTAAGCAAAAGTATTTGTTTATCATATTCATGAGTGTTTTTATTTATTGATCGATCTAGATAAAAAAACTTTAAAAATTCTATATCTCTTTGTCCTCCGGCACTATATTTAGTTTCAAACCATTTTGATGGTGAGGAACTTTTTAAAGCAACATTAGAGTTGGGCTTTTTATTATCTGTCCTCATCAATTTTACTTCAGCGGCAACTTGTTTTGAAAGTATTGGTATAGATTGTAAGTTTTTTATTAAACTTGACACATCTGAAGTGAATTTATTTTTTTTAGAAACAAGTCTAATTTTTTTTAAAGCTATTTTTTCCCATGAATATGTTTTATTTTCTTGATATTCTTTAAAGTTAGAAAATGTAGACGCAATTGGTCCATACTTACCTGACGGTTTTAATTTAGTGTCTACTTCGTACAACATTCCTTCTTTTGTCTTGGTTGATAAAATATTTATAACCATACGAAATAGATCTATATAAATAGATCTATGATTTTTTTTAGAATTTTGTTCAATGTCATTATGAATAAATACCAGATCTAAGTCAGAATTAGAAGTCATGGTCATTGTTCCAAATCTTCCATATGCAATTATGCAATATTGATCACACTTAAAGTCATATTTTTTGATTATTTTTTTCTCAGCTATTTCTAATGTTTTATTTAACGTGGCTTGCGCAAGTAAAGAAAATTCATTAGATGCTCTTTGTATGTCTATATCATTTTTAATTAAGGCAAATAAGATTTGAAATTTAAGAAAACGATGATTTTTTCTTAAAGCATCAAGTAAAGCTTCTTCGTCGTAAATATTAGAATCAATTTTATCAAATGTACTTTGATAAAACGTAATGTTTCCATTTAGTCTCATTGCATAATCAGGATCTAATATATCTAACAATTTTTTATCTTGAGATATTAAATTAGTCATGTAGCCAGAAAATGTTAAAATATTAGATAGATTATCATATGTAAATTTTCTATTAATGAGTTCTTCTAAATAAGAAAAATTAAAAATTATATTATCTATAAACCTTAAAAGTTGATATAATCCTTGATCTTTGTCACTTGATTTTAAAATAATTGGAACAATGTTTTTTATAAAAATTAAAATCCAATTTTCCACTATATTTTTTATTTTTAATGAAACTTTTTCTAAAAAGTAATTATTAAACAAGTTAATAATAGAGGTCTCATTCGTTTTGGAAGAATTGAGTAATTGTTTAATCAGGGCAATATGTGGATACTCAATATTGATTTCATTATTATAAGGTCTTGGTAGATTTATTGGTATAGTAAGTTTTTCATAAAGCATTAATCTAATACCAATTTTAATTATCTTTATTTTAACCTATAGATAATTTAGCATGTTTTCAATATTGAAAATATTTAGGTAACTTGATGGAAGCAGCATTTAATAACAATATTGTTATAGGAAAATCAAGAGACCTTGGTGGATTTGAGGTTAAAAGAGTTTTGCCCCACGCAACAAGGCAGATGGTTGGTCCATTTATCTTTTTTGATCAAATGGGTCCAAATGAATTTCTTACAAATTCTGGAGTAGATGTTCGTCCCCACCCTCACATAGGATTAGCTGCATTAACTTATTTGTTTTCAGGAGAAATTTTACATCGGGATTCAATTGGCTCTTCTTTAATAATTAAGCCAGGTGATGTGAATTTAATGATTTCTGGAAAAGGTATAACTCATTCCGAAAGAACACCAAAAAGTATTAACGTCCCACATAAACTTTTTGGAATTCAATGTTGGATAGCTCTACCAAAATCTTATGAAGGAATGACGCCTGAGTTTCATAATTTTAGTAAAAAGGATATACCGTCTATTATAACCAAAAGTATGATGGCAAATATTATTTTAGGTGCAGCTTATGGCAAAACATCACCTTTAAAAAATGTGTCTAATGGTTTTTTTGCAGAAATTAAAATTAAAATGAATAACAAATTAGAATTGCCTAAAGATATAGAAGAACTTGCTTTATATGTCCTATCAGGAAAATTAGAAATAAAAGATAGAAGTTTGAATGCTGGGGAGATGTTTATTTTTAATAATAAAAGTAATGTTTCAATTCAATCTAAAGAAAATTGTCATTGTATTCTACTGGGAGGAAATACAATGAATGAAAAAAGGTATATATGGTGGAATTTTGTTGCGTCTGATATAGCATTAATTGAAACAGCAAAGAAGAATTGGCTTAACAAAAAATTTATTATGCCAGTTGATGATAAAGAAGAGTTTATTCCTCTTCCCAAAAATTAATATAATTATTATAATTAAGGTTTAAAGCCATTAAGGAGTAAATCATGTATGTGCCAGAGCATTTCAGTGAAAAAAATATAAATGAAATAAAAAAATTAATTGATAATTATCCTCTGGCAACACTTTTTACTTCTGGGATCAATGGTTTTTCAGCTAATCATCTTCCTTTTTTGATTGATTTCAATGCTAATGGTACGCAAACAATATTAGGACATATAGCCCGTAATAACCAACTTTTTAAAGAAAATAAAAATGGCGATGAAGTCTTAGTTGTCTATAAGGGAGAAGATGCATATATAAGTCCAAATTGGTATCCAACAAAACAAACAACTCATGAAGTTGTGCCAACTTGGAATTATCAAGCGGTACATTTTTATGGAAAATTAGAGCTTATTGAAGATCCAAAATTTTTACTCGGAATTGTTGGAAGATTAACAAAAATACATGAAAAAAAAATCGGCGAAAAGATACCTTGGAAAATAAATGATGCTCCGAGAGATTTTTTAGAAAAAAAATTATCGGAAATAATTGGAATAAAAATTGAAGTTTTAAGATTTGATGCTAAATCAAAGATAAGTCAAAATAGAGAAAAGATAGATTTTGATGCTGTTCAAAAAAAAATGTTTGAGAAAAATAAAAAATCAATATCTTCAGCTATGGAAAAAATTAAATAACTTAATTAGTTAAAGGGAAAGATAAAAATGTATTTGGCTGAGTACTTGTCAAAGTTTTGCGAAGAAAAAGATATTAGATTTATAATTAAGAATTTAAGTCAAGCGGCTATTAAAATATCTAAGATTATTAGATCCGTTGATAATGCAGTCAATGTTGATGAAAAATATGAAACTAAAAATATTGATGGTGACATTCAAAAACCATTAGACATTTTGTCTGATGAGATATTATTAGAGTTTTTAAAAAAATCTCCTGCTAGTGCCTATGCTTCGGAAGAACAAGAAGGTTTTGTGGATTTTAAAAATAATAACGAATATATAGTTTTTGCTGACCCTCTTGATGGGTCTAGTAACATCGATGTAAATGTATCAATAGGAACGATATTTTCTGTTATGCCTAGAAACGATTTATCTCTTGAAAAAGCTTTTCTTCAAAAAGGAATGAATCAAAAATCATCAGGTTTTTTTGTTTATGGACCGCAAACAACTTTATTTTTAACAGTTGGAAAAGGTACGGCTTTATTTTGTTTAGATGAAGAAAGAAATGAGTTTATAATAGTTAACGAACAAATAAAAATTCCAATTTCAACAAATGAATTTGCTATTAATGCTTCTTATTCTAGATTCTGGGATATAAAAACTTCTAACTATATTGAAAATTGTCAGCAAGGTATTGATGGCCCAAGAGATAAAAATTTTGGAATGAGGTGGGTAGGATCATTAGTAGCTGACGCTAGTAGGATATTTAATAGAGGTGGAATATTTTTATATCCAGCAGATTCAAGAGTTAAATATAAAGAGGGAAGATTACGTCTAACATATGAAGCAAATCCAATAGCAATGTTAATTAGAGAGGCTAATGGTAAGGCAACTAATGGTTTAGATGATATTTTAAATATAGAAGTTAAGTCGATACATCAAAGATCATCTTTGATTTTTGGATCTTCAGAAGAAGTAGAAGAATATATAAAATCTTCTAAAAAGGTATAATTTTTAAAAACTTTTATGTAATTCTATTTATATAAGTGTTAAAGATTATTAATAGTTAATAATTTTATTAGTAGCGTTTCTTGAAGGAGAAACTTTAATGCAAGGCCAAGTTGAATCTAAAAGAGATATATCATTATTAATGGCTGATGCTATAAGGTTTTTAGCTGCAGATGCTGTTCAAGCCGCTAACTCTGGTCACCCGGGGATGCCAATGGGAATGGCAGATGTTGCGACCGTTTTATTTAGTAAGTTTATTAATGTTTTGCCAGATAATTCAGATTGGCCTGATAGAGATAGATTTGTTTTGTCTGCTGGGCATGGGTCTATGTTGCTTTATGCAATTCACTATTTATTAGGCTATAAAGATATGCCTATAGAAAGTATTAAAAACTTTCGTCAATTGAATTCTAATACAGCTGGTCACCCAGAATTTGGCCATGCAAAAGGAATAGAAACTACAACTGGACCACTTGGTCAAGGGTTGGCTACTGCTGTAGGAATGGCTTTAGCTGAAAGGTTACTTGCTTCAAGGTTTGGATCAAATTTAGTCGATCATTATACTTATGTTATTGTAGGCGATGGTTGCCTCCAAGAAGGAATAAGTCATGAGGCAATAGAGTTTTCTGGTCATTTAAAATTATCTAAATTAATAGTGCTATGGGACGATAACAATATATCTATTGATGGTTCAACAGATTTATCAAACTCATCTAATCAAGTTTTAAGATTTAAGGCAGCAGGTTGGCATACACAAGTTATAGATGGTCATGATCATAAAAAAATTGAAGAAGCTTTAAATAACGCTAAAAAGTCTAGAAAACCATCTATTATAGCGTGTAAAACTACAATTGGGTTTGGATCTCCAAATTTAGCAGGAACATCAAAGACACATGGAGCGCCTTTAGGAGAGGACGAAATTAACGCCACTAGGTTAGCATTAGGTTGGTTAAGTAATGCCTTTGAAATTCCAGAAAATATTTTGGATGCCTGGAGAAGTACAACTAACAGATCTCAAAAAATCTATAATGATTGGAAAATAAAATTAGATAAAAGCCCAAAAAAGAAAAGATTTCAAGCTTTTTTAGATGGCAATATTCCTAACGGTTATGAAAGAAAATTTTTATCATTCGTAAAACAAATGAAAGAAGAAAAACCTAAATTAGCTACTAGGCAATCAAGCCAAAAAACTCTAGAAGTAATAAATCAAATTATTCCTAATACTATTGGAGGATCAGCAGATTTGACTGGATCAAATCTTACTAAAACCAGTGGTATGAAAACTATATTGCCTAGAAAATTTTCTGGTAACTATTTACATTATGGGATTAGAGAGCATGCTATGGGCTCTATAATGAATGGTATAGCATTACATAAAGGTTTTATTCCTTATGGAGGAACATTTTTAGTTTTTAGTGACTATATGCGTGCTTCAATTAGATTATCTGCTTTAATGTCACAAAGAATAATTTATGTTCTAACCCATGATTCAATTGGTCTAGGAGAGGATGGTCCAACACATCAGCCTGTAGAACATTTGGCAATATTGAGATCTACACCCAATTTAAATGTTATAAGGCCTGCTGATATAGTTGAAACAGCTGAAGCCTGGGATGTGGCGCTAAGGACTAATGGACCAACAGTTTTAGCTTTGTCTAGGCAAGGTTTAAAAGCATTTCGTTCAGAGAAAACTAGCGATAATAAAGTTGCTAAAGGTGGTTATATTTTAAATGATATTTCATCAAGTAGAGATTTAACATTAATTGCAACTGGCTCAGAAGTTGAAATAGCCATGGCATCTGCTGATATACTTAATGCTGAGGGATTAAAAGTTGCTGTAGTAACACTACCATGTTGGGAATTATTTGAGCAGCAAGACGAAAAATATAAATCAGAGGTTTTAGGAAATGCTCCTCGTATAGCTATTGAGGCTGGATGTGAAATGGGCTGGAGTAAGTATACAGGAGATAAAGGTGTATTTATTGGAATGAATGGGTTCGGAGCATCTGGGCCTGCACCAGAGCTTTATAAGCATTTTGGCATTACTACTGAAAAAGTAGTTAAAAAGGCCAGAGAAATAATCCAATAATCAAATTTAAATATAGATGTTCAGAGTATTGTTCTTTTAATGAGTATTTCAATCAAAAATATTATTAATCAAAATGTTAAAGGCAAATCTGTTCTTTTAAGAGCAGATTTTAATATTCCTATGTTTGGAGGAGAAATTACTGATACATCAAGGATAAAAAGATTAATCCCAACTATAGAATTTCTTAAAAATTCTGGTGCTAAAGTTATAATATGTAGTCATTTAGGAAGGCCTGACGGAGAGTTTAATGAAGCATATTCTCTTAAACCTTTGTTAAATAAATTATCCGAAGCATTAAATATTGAAGTTAAATTTGTTGAATCTTGTATAGGAAGTCTTGCTATTAAAGCCAAAGAATCACTAAAGCCTGGAGAGATTTTATTATTAGAAAATGTAAGGTTCCATAAAGGTGAAACAAAAAATGATATAAAGTTTGCAGAAGAATTATCTAAGAAATGTGACATGTTTGTTAACGACGCTTTTTCCTGTTCTCATAGAGCGCATTCAAGTCTGCACGCCATAACAAAGTTTTTGCCTTCATATTCTGGTATTTTGTTGAATGAAGAAGTAACGGCTTTAGAATCAGTTCTTAACTCTCCATCTAAGCCTATTGCAGCTTTGGTTGGAGGGGCAAAAATATCAACAAAAATCAATATTATAGAATATCTAATTACTAAAATGGATTACATTATAATCGGTGGAGGAATGGCAAACACGTTTCTAGTTGCAAATGGATTTTCTGTAGGTAAAAGTCTCTATGAAAAAGATTCAGTTAAGTTGGCTAAATCAATTTTAGAAAAAAGTAAAAAATATAATTGCGAAATAATTTTACCAATTGATCTAGTGGTTGCTAATAAATTTGAAGCAAATACCGATACTCAAATAGTCCCTTTTGAAATGATTCCATCTGATATGATGGCTTTAGATGTAGGACCAAAAAGTATTAATAAAATGAATGATATATTAACAAATGTAAAAACATTATTGTGGAATGGACCGCTTGGAGCATTTGAGATAGAACCTTTTGGTAATGGAACTTTTTCTCTAGCGAAATTAGCTTCACAGCTTACCGAGGAAAAAAAATTAATCACTGTTGCAGGTGGGGGAGATACAGCATTTGCTTTAAATAAGGCAGGTGTAGCTGAAAAGTTTACATATATTTCTTCAGCAGGTGGAGCTTTTCTTGAATGGCTAGAAGGTATTGAGTTGCCAGCTATATCAGTATTAAGTAATAATTAAAATTTAACTATAATTATAACAATAACGAGAGGAAGTGAAATGGCAGTTAGAGTTTCTATTAATGGCTTTGGTCGAATTGGGAGAAATATATTAAGAGCAATAATTGAGTCCGGAAGAGATGATATTATCGTTGTTGGAATTAATGACTTAGGTCCAGTTGAAACTAATGCCCATTTATTAAGATATGATACTGTTCATGGTCGCTTCCCTTCAAAAGTAGAAGTAAATGGTGATACCATTGATGTAGGAAAAGGGCCTATAAAAGTTACGGCTATAAGAGATCCAAAAGAATTGCCATGGAAAGAACTTCATGTTGATGTAGCAATGGAATGTACTGGGATTTTTGCAACGCGCGATAAAGCTGCTCAGCATTTAGATGCCGGTGCAAAAAGAGTTCTTGTTTCCGCCCCTGCAACTGGAGCTGATCTAACTGTAGTTTATGGTGTAAATCATGAACAATTAACTAACAAACATTTAGTTGTGTCAAATGCATCATGTACTACAAATTGTTTGGCACCTATTGCAATGGTAATTAATAATGAAATTGGAATTAAACAAGGATTTATGACAACTATTCATTCATATACAGGTGATCAACCAACATTAGATACAATGCACACTGATATGTATCGAGCAAGAGCAGCAGCAGGTAATATGATCCCAACTTCAACTGGTGCGGCTAAAGCAGTAGGATTAGTTTTGCCAGAATTAAATGGTAAACTTGATGGTGTTTCTATGCGTGTTCCTACGCAAAATGTATCTGTAGTAGATTTTAAATTTAATGCATCTAGGAATACTTCTGTAGAAGAAATTAATGAATTAATTAAAAAAGCTTCTCTAGGAAAATTACAAAATATTCTTGGGTTTACTGATGAGCCTCTAGTATCAAGCGATTTTAATCATGATTCACATTCTTCAATTTTTCATATGGATCAGACAAAGGTCATGGATGGATCTTTTGTACGTGTTCTTAGTTGGTATGATAATGAGTGGGGTTTTTCTAATAGAATGTCAGATACAGCTGTTGCTATAAGTAAAACTATCTAAAACTTCTAATATTATATTAGTTTTAAAAGGTATTAATTAAATGAAAAAATTGTTAATAGCACCTTCAATACTGTCAGCTAATTTTGGTTTTCTAGCTGAAGAAGTTAAATCGATTGATAATGCTGGAGCAGATTGGATACATTTAGATGTTATGGATGGACATTTTGTTCCGAACTTAACATTTGGACCTCCGGTTATAAAGTCAATAAGGTCGGTGTCTCAAAAGCCATTTGATGCACATTTAATGGTATCAAATCCAGATGATCTTCTTGAAGAATATGTTAATGCTGGTGTTAACATGATTACAGTTCATAAAGAAGTAACTCTGCATTTAGATCGAACACTAACCCGTATTCGTGAGTTAGGCTGTAAAGCAGGTGTTTCCATAAATCCAGGAACATCAATTTCAGGTTTTGAATTTTTATTAGAAAAAATAGACTTAATACTTGTAATGAGTGTAAATCCTGGATTTGGAGGTCAATCTTTTATTAATTCATCAATTGAAAAAATTAAAAGTATAAGTGAACTTGTAGGTAACAGGCCGATTAATATTCAAGTTGATGGAGGTATAAACGATAGTATAGCGCCTAAGGTAATAAAAGCAGGAGCTAATGTTTTGGTTGCTGGATCAGCTATATTTAAGGGAGGAAATTTAAAAAGCTATAAACAAAATATAAATTCACTCCGTTCTTCATTATAATATAAAATTATGATATCAAATTCTTATGCAATTATATTTGATTTAGATGGCACTTTAGTTCACTCAATTCCAGATATGCATATTGCTATAAATAAAACATTAAATGAATATCATCTTCAAAATATATCAGAAGAGAAACTACAAACTTTTGTAGGTGAAGGTATGTTATCTCTTTCAAAAAAAGTAGTAGATTTTTGTGGAGGAGATAACAAATTATATGATAAAATTTATAATAGCTATAGAAAGAACTATGCTGATCAACCTTATAAACTTAGTTCTTTGATGCCAGGAGTAATCACTGCTCTTGATTTTTTTTATGACAATAATTTTCCAATGGGTATATGTACAAATAAAAGACAGTTAGTTACGGAAAAATTAATTAAGCTAATGAATTTAGAAAAATATTTTAGTGTGATAATTGGTGCAAGAGATGATATTCCTTTAAAGCCAAAACCAGATATGGTGTGCTTAGCAATAAAAGAATTCAACCTAGTTAATAAGTCATTCTTTATGGTTGGAGATACATCCAATGACATTGATGCAGCTAAATCCGCTAATATTAAGTCAATAGCAATTAAAGGCGGCTATACAGAAGTTGATGTAGAGAAACTAGGAGCTGATTTTACATTTGATGGTATGAAAGATATAATTGATTTTTTTAAAAACAAATCAGATTAAATTGGATCCCAGCTAAAAACATCGCCACTTCTTTCATTAGGGGTCATTGATGTTTTAAAAGCAGGGTAAGCTCTTTCAGCAATTTCTTGAGGTGTCCATCCTTTATCAGAATGAACGCTTTTTATTGGTCTGCTTTGATTATATATAAAAAGTTCATTCAAACGAGCGCTAAAAATTTGCCCGGTTACATCTTTTGCTGCACCTGAAGCCAAAAAAACAGCCAATGGAGCATTGGTTTCTGGGGTCATTTTTTTTAGTCTTTCCACTCTTTCTTTTTCTGCATCAGTGTTAGCTGGAATAGAGCTCGTCATTCTACTCCATGCAAATGGAGCTATACAATTTGATCTCACATTAAATCTACTCATATCTAATGATATTGATTTTGATAATCCTGCTATCCCTAGTTTTGCTGCTGAATAATTAGCTTGACCAAAATTTCCAATTAAACCAGAAGTGCTCGTCATATGAACATACGCTCCAGAACTTTGTTCACGAAAATAAGGTGCAGCTGCACGGCTTACATAAAATCCACCATTTAAATGAACATTTATAACATCTTCCCAGTCAGAAGGATCCATTTTATGAAATATAGTGTCTCTCAAGATACCAGCATTATTTATTACAATATCTATTTTGCCAAAGGTATCTAAAGCTTTTTGTATAATTAATTGAGCACTTTTCCATGATGAAACACTATCGTTACTAATGACGGCTTTTCCACCTTTTTGAGTAATTAATCCACACGTTTCTTCTGCAGGAGAGTCTGAACCACCATCACCAGTTAATGAAACGCCTATATCATTTACTACAACTGATGCTCCTTCTGCGGCAAGAGCAAGAGCTATTTCACGACCAATCCCTCCTCCTCCACCAGTTACAATTGCTACCTTGTTTTCAAGCTCTAAGTTAATAGTCATTTAAAATATGCCCTTTTAATTTTTTATTACAAAATATATTTAATAAGTTAACTATATTATAATTTAAATTTAAAACAAGTAAGTATTTTTGACTTATTCGATTCCTCTCACTTTCTCCACATTATAATCCTTCTTCTTCGTCGAATAACGAGTTCTAAAGTCTGTGCCGATTGGATATTTACCTATATTCACCTACCTGTTAAGTCATTAAATATCAACTCGTTTTGGGTGGGATCGCCTTTGAAATATTTTACTTCAACTTAGGGGAGTAATTATAACTTAGGTCGTAAGTGAACCTTAGTTAAGTAAACTAAAGTTGGCAGATTTTTTGGGTATCACTTTTTCTAAAATTATTCTTATAAGAATAATTCATATAACAATTAAGTTAATTAAAACGAGTTAAATCTTTCTCAATTTTTGGTACAAATCTATCACTTGTTTCATATAGTATTGATGATGGCTGTACTTTATGCATTAGTTGGAAAAACCTTGCAGTTGGTTCTTCTCCATATCCATAATATTTTGCACTCTTTCCAGTTGTATATATTATTTGTAATTCTTCTTTTGTGTATTGTTCATCTGTGATGTCTATTATGGCCTGTGTTTCTTTATCTTTTACCCAGTAATGGGTTTCATTGTTTTCATATTTTCCGTTGTTCGCGCCAAGTAAATCTGTATCCATAAAATAAAGAAAAACAAAAGTTGCAGGCACACATAATCCAAAATATTTTCTTTTCCATCTGGGATAGTCTGGTGGAAAATCTTTTCTAAAACCATTACTAATTAAATCATCAGTAAGATTTTTTTTAATATCTTGTATTAATTTATCTATATTTTCTGGTGTGTATTCAAGACGTTTATATTGCAAAACTTCAAATCTATTTTTATTACCTTTAGTACGATATATACAATCGTTATTATCTAATTTGTAAATGAATTTATTATGATTAGACATGACATCACCTTTTATTAATATTATTCTTATAAGAATAATAT
>ERZ887849.1082-NODE-1082-length-27036-cov-8.656203_pt1 | contig 27036 bp, 31 predicted proteins | sample MGYA00521267_ERZ887849 | MGnify/ENA primary metagenome ERZ887849 (study PRJEB32303, sample SAMEA104408601) | aquatic metagenome | biome: Brackish water; feature: Pelagic; material: water | place: Baltic Sea | collected 2014-06-06T16:11:00 | depth 2,863 m ... | reverse complement strand
GATCTCGCCGCGCGCTACGGCAAGGCCGTGCTGCCCGAGATCCGCGCGGTGGATATGCGCGCCGAGACCCTGCCACCCAGCCGCTGGATTTCGCCCACATTGCAGCGCGCCGTTGAGTGGAGGATCAAAGCGGGCGAGCAGTCCCTGCTTTTCATCAACCGGCGCGGTTATGCGCCCGTAACGCTCTGTCGTGCCTGTGGGCATCAGATTGGCTGCGATCACTGCGACGCTCGGATGGTGGAGCACCGTTTTCTCAAACGTCTGATGTGCCACCAATGCGGCGAGACAAAGCCGATGCCCACCGCGTGCCCATCCTGCGAGGCGGAGGATCGGCTCGCCCCCGTTGGTCCCGGTGTCGAGCGGCTGGGCGAGGAGGCGGCAGCGCTTTTTCCGGAGGCGCGCATCGCCACGCTCAGCTCCGATATGTTCGGCTCCGCGCGTGCGCTGAAGGAGCAGATCCAGGAGATCGCCATGGGCGGCGCGGATATCATCATCGGCACGCAGCTTGTGGCCAAGGGGCATAACTTTCCGCTGCTCACTCTCGTGGGCGTGATCGACGCAGATCTGGGCCTGCAAGGTTCGGACCTGCGCGCGGCGGAGCGGACGTTTCAACTGATGCGGCAGGTGGCGGGGCGCGCGGGTCGGGCGGACAAACCCGGCACCGCGATGCTGCAAACCTTTCAGCCTGAGCATCCGGTGATCCGCGCGATCCTTGCGGGCGATGAGGAAGGCTTCTGGCGGGCCGAGGCGGACGGCCGCCGCCACGCAGGCGTGCCACCCTACGGCTGCATGGCCGGGATCATCCTTAGCGCCCCCGATCTGGAGATGGCATTTGATCTGGGCAATTGGCTGGCGCGCAATGACGCGCCCCTGCGCCAGATCGGGGCGCAGGTCTTTGGTCCGGCCCCGGCTCCTATCGCGCGTGTGCGTGGCCGCCACCGGGTGCGCCTTTTGGTCAAGGCGCCCAAAGGGGCGGCGCTGCAACCGGCCATCGCGCGCTGGATCGGGGCGGCAAAAGCGCCGAATGCGCTGAGGCTCAGCGTTGATATCGACCCGCAGAGTTTTCTGTGACGCCCCGCGCGCGCCGCACGCCCGCCGCGCATGAACGCACGAAGTCCCCTCTCGCCAAACGTCAAACCGAGGCGTAAACGAAACCTATGACACAATACGTCCCCCTTGCAGAGGCCCGGCACCTGCCATTCTGGCGCCGCCCCATAGCACTTTTGTTCCTCATGGCCGCCGCCATGCCCATCGCGTTTTCCACATGGTCGGCGCTTCTGAACAATTTCGTCATCGAGGCGGCGGGCTTTGACGGCTCCGATATCGGCTGGCTCCACACAGTGCGCGAAATCCCCGGCTTTCTCGCCATCGGCGTCATCGCGATCATCATCTTCGTGCGCGAACAGGTTCTGGCCCTGATTTCGCTCATCCTTCTGGGCGTGGCCACGGCGTTGACGGCGTGGTTCCCATCCATGGGCGGCATTTTGATGATCACCATGCTCAGCTCCATCGGCTTTCATTATTACGAGACGGTCAACCAGTCGCTGCAATTGCAATGGATCGAGAAATCCCGCGCGCCGCAGATGCTTGGCTGGCTCGTCGCCGCCGGCTCGGGGGCCACGCTCTTGGCCTACGGCCTCATCATGCTGCTGTGGGAGCCGCTGGGCCTGAGTTACAACGTGGTCTACCTGTTGTCGGGTGGGCTTTGCGCCGTGATTGCGCTTGTCGCCCTCTTTGCCTATCCGCAATTCGAGGCGCCCAATCCGCAGATCAAGAAGATGATCCTGCGCCGCCGCTACTGGCTCTATTATGCGCTGCAATTCATGTCCGGCGCGCGGCGGCAGATCTTCGTGGTCTTCGCAGGTTTCATGATGGTAGAGCGGTTCGGCTATTCGGTGGATGAGATCACCAAGCTGATGCTGGTCACGCTGGTCGCCAACATGGTGCTGGCCCCGCTTCTGGGCCGCGTGGTGCACCGCTTTGGCGAGCGTAATGCGATGGCATTTGAGTATATGGGGCTGACTTGCGTCTTTGTACTCTACGGCGGGCTTTACTGGTTCGACTGGGGACCGATGCTTGCGGCGGCGCTTTATGTGATCAACAATATCTTCTTCGCGCTGGCTCTCGCCCTCAAGACATATTTCCAGAAGATCGCATCGCCCGGCGATATTGCCCCCACCGCCGCCGTGGCCTTCACGATCAACCATATTGCGGCGGTCTTTTTGCCCGCCCTTCTGGGGTATCTCTGGCTCGTCTCGCCGGGGTCGGTCTTCTTTCTGGCCGCTGGCATGGCGGGCGTATCGCTGCTATTGGCCCTTTTGATCCCGCGCCATCCGGAGGCGGGGAATGAAACCATATTCTCGCGCTTTGCGCCCGCCCCGGCGGAGTAAGCGCCGCCAGAGGCCGCACCCATGCCCACCTTTACCGCTCTGACCACGCTCACCTCCAAATCTTCTGCCGAGGCGCTTGCCGATGCACTGGAGGCGCTCAACCCTGAGCCGACGGGCATCGGCACTTTCGAGGTCGAGGACGGCAGCGGCACATGGGAAGTGGGCGGATACTTCGAGGCGGCCCCTGATATCGCAGGCCTCGCCCTTCTGGCGCAGATCCATGGGGCCAAGCCCTTTGCAGTGTCGGAGTTGCCTGAAACCGATTGGGTCGCGCATGTGAAGCGGGAACTCACGCCCGTGGAGGCGGGGCGGTTCTTTGTCTACGGCTCCCATGATGCGGATAAAGTGCCCCAAGACTGCGAGCCGCTTCTGATCGAGGCCGCGATGGCCTTTGGGACCGGGCATCACGGCACGACCCAAGGCTGCCTGCGGGCGCTGGACCGTTTGGCGCTCGGCGGCTTCAATGGCCGCTCGGTGGCCGATATCGGCTGCGGCACCGCAGTGTTGGCGATGGGAGCCGCCCGGATCTGGCCCGGCACGATGTTGGCCAGCGATATTGACGAGGTGGCCGTGGATGTGGCGCGCGCCAATGTGATCGCCAACGGGCTTGAAGGACGGGTGGACTGCGTGGAGGCTGCGGGCTTCGACCATCCTGCGCTCAATTCTGCCGCCCCCTTCGATCTGATCTTCGCCAATATCCTCAAAGCGCCGCTCATTATGCTCGCGCCCGCCATGACCGAGCGACTCAATCAAGGCGGTTTCGTGATTCTATCGGGGATTCTCAACGAGCAGGCTGATGAGGTCGTCGATGTTTATTGCGCACTTGGAAACAGTGTTACGCATCGCGAAGAGATTGGTGAGTGGACGACGCTCACTTTGCAAAAAATTGGCGAAAAATCTGTTTAAAAGCAGCACAATTGGGGCGGCTGCCCAGAAATCGCCACAATTCAAACCTAGTTTGGTCTTGTGATCTGGCGGGGGCCGGACAACGGGATGCTGCTAATGACGACATTGTCGCAAAACGGGTTTGGTGCTCGTATCAAGAACGTCCAGCGCAAACACCTGCGCATGGCACGAGGCTATGATGCAAAGGTCGGCCGGGATGGCTTGATCGTATTTCGCCCCAAACGGCGCAAAGCGGGTCTGCCGCTGCGCTGGATTGTTGTGGCGCTGGCCGGTGGGATCGTTTTCAAAGGGCTGATCATCGCCAACCTTGGCGCGGCAGCCTATGGCGACAGGATCGAGGCGCTGCGCGCAGGGTCTGTGGTTGAGAAAATTGGTGCGACGGTGATGCAGCCTGACCCCGCAAGCCTTTATATCTCGGCGAAACTCTCGCCAATCTTTAAATAAGAATCCTCCCTCAAGGATAGGAGTGGCCCGATCTGCGGGTGCTCCGACAGACTCTCAGGTCTGATGTGACGTTACGATTGACGCTTTAAACTCTCTCTGCCTCTCAAAAGAAAATAACCCCTGTGCCCTTGTCCCTGGCACAGGGTTTTTTCGTGGCTTTGGGTTTCGGAACGTGCTTGCGTGGCCTACGTCACGCGTGAGGGCATTTGCCCCGACCAGCAGAAAGAGCAGCAAGGAAGACCGCCAATGTATATCGCCATGAACCGCTTTACCGTAACAGCCGAGAATTCCGAGGCGTTTGAGGCACTTTGGCTGGGGCGCGACAGCCATCTGAAATCCGTCGAGGGGTTTGTGGAGTTTCACATGCTCAAGGGGCCGTTGTTGGATGGGCATATTCTCTATGCGTCACACACGGTTTGGGCGAGCATCGAGGCGTTTCAGGGCTGGACCAAAAGTGACGCGTTTCGCGCAGCACACAAAGACGCGGGCAGCACGATGAAGCTGCATGAGGGCGCGCCCATCTTTGAGGGGTTCGAGACGATCCAGCATATCTCCTGAGCGGAGCGCACGAAAAAGCCCCCGTGCGGCAGGACACGGGGGCTTAAATAAGTCTTTAGCGCAGTCTTTCGCGGCGCGCAGGATCAGACCGAGCGTGTGAAGCTGGCAATGTCGCCGCGCGACAGCCCGATATCTTCCAGCTCGCGGTCGGACAGAGCCGCCAGCGCTTTTTGTGTGTTGCGTGCATCACGCCATGCAGAGAAGGCGGAGATGAAGCGTGTGATGCTCAGGCCCATTGGGGCTTTTGTGCTGCGGGTGAAGTCGATAACGGCCATTGGTGTATTCCTTGCGAATTAAGTTTTCGGCGTCCTGCCTTGTGTGTCTGACGGGGAGATAGGCGTGTTCATATCGCCCAGCAAGTAGGCGAACTGCATAATCACTATGCGTTTTTTGCATATCTCGCTGAGAGACTTAAGGGTGAGTTAATAAAACGTTTTTTTGCCACGATTGGTGTCGCTGCGAGTCTTTGGCATGTCGTTTTTCCGCGTTGCAGCATCATGCCTGCGTCACCCCGCCGCGCTTTTGCCTCAGGAAGCGGTGTGTCATTTATGCCGACCGCTGGCAGGGTCATGCCGCTGCAAAGCGCTTGGCGCGTGTTCCCCTTTCGTGCTAGGCCAGTAAAAAAGGCAAGGGCGGGCAAGAGATATGCGGGTATTGGGCATCGATCCGGGGTTGCGCAACATGGGCTGGGGCGTGATCGATATGGATGGCTCGCGGCTGAGCCATGTGGCGAATGGCACCTGCCGGTCGGAGGGTGACGATCTGGCCGAGCGGCTCTTGTCGCTTCATGCGCAACTGACCGAGGTCGTCCGGCTGTATGCGCCAGACACCGCAGGGGTGGAGCAGACCTTCGTGAACAAGGACGGCGCGGCGACGTTGAAGCTGGGCCAGGCGCGGGGGATCGCGCTGTTGGTGCCGGCGCAGTATGGCTTGAACGTCGGGGAATATGCGCCCAACAAGGTCAAGAAGACGGTCGTAGGCGTGGGCCACGCGGCCAAGGAGCAGGTGGCGCATATGGTGAAGATGCAATTGCCCGGTGCGATCTTGCACAGCGCGGATGCGGCGGATGCTTTGGCAATTGCGATCTGCCATGCCCATCACGCGGGCACCGAGCACCGCATTGCGCACCGCGTGGCGCGCAGGGCGCTGGCATGATCGGGCGTTTGGCGGGACGGATAGACTACCGGGCGGCGGATCACGTGCTGATCGATGTGCGTGGCGTGGGGTATCTCGTCTATTGTTCTGAGCGGACCCTGCAGGCCTTGCCGCGCGCGGGTGAGCACGTCGCTCTTTATACAGATCTGGTTGTGCGCGAGGATTTGCTCCAGCTTTTCGGGTTTACGTCCTTGGTCGAGAAGGAATGGCATCGGCTCTTGCTGAGTGTGCAGGGCGTAGGTGCGAAGGCGAGCCTTGCGATTTTGGGCGCCTTGGGTCCCGAGGGCGTGGGCCGGGCGATCGCTTTGGGCGATTGGAATGCGGTGAAGGCGGCCAAGGGCATAGGCCCCAAGACCGCGCAGCGTGTGGTCAATGAGCTGAAGGACAAAGCGCCCGAAGTGATGGCGATGGGCACCGGGCCGACGGCCGTGCTGGCGGCGGGCGACGTCGATGCCGAGGTGATCGAGGCGATGCCCGCGCAGGCGGCGACACCTCAGGCCGGGCCGGGCGTGCAGGCAGAGGCCTTGTCGGCGCTGACCAACCTTGGATATGCGCCGGGCGAGGCGGCAGGTGCCGTGGCACAAGCGACGGGCGAGGCACCTGATGCGGAGACACCGGCGCTAATCCGGGCGGCGCTGAAGCTGCTGGCACCTTCGCAATGAGCGAGCCTGACCCCACATTGCGCCCGGAAGTTTTGCCCGAGGATCTGGACCGCTCCCTGCGCCCTCAGATGTTGTCGGAGTTTATCGGGCAGGCGGAGGCGCGGGCAAACCTCAGCGTCTTTATTCAGTCGGCGCGGCAGCGTGGTGAGGCGATGGATCATACGCTCTTTCATGGCCCGCCGGGCTTGGGCAAAACCACGTTGGCCCAGATCATGGCGCGGGAGCTTGGCGTGGGGTTTCGGATGACCTCGGGGCCGGTGCTGGCCAAGGCAGGCGACCTCGCAGCGATCCTGACCAATCTGGAAGCGCGCGATGTCTTGTTCATCGACGAAATCCATCGCCTGAACCCGGCAGTGGAAGAAGTGCTGTATCCCGCGCTGGAGGATTTTGAGCTTGATCTGGTGATCGGCGAGGGGCCCGCAGCGCGCACGGTGCGGATCGAATTGCAGCCCTTTACGCTTGTTGGGGCGACCACGCGGCTGGGGCTTTTGACCACGCCCTTGCGCGACCGGTTCGGCATCCCCACGCGTTTGCAGTTCTACACCGAGGACGAGCTTTTCGAGATTGTGGTGCGCAATGCGGAGCTGCTCAAGATACCGACCGAGCCGCAGGGCGCGCGCGAGATTGCGCGCCGGGCACGGGGCACGCCGCGCATTGCCGGGCGGCTTTTGCGGCGGGTAGTGGATTTTGCCGTGGTCGAAGGCGGCGGGCGGATTTCTTGCGCCTTGGCCGATGCGTCGCTGACGCGGCTTGGCGTCGACCAGTTGGGGCTGGACGGCGCGGACCGGCGGTATCTGCGCCTGATCGCGGAGGCCTATCAGGGCGGTCCCGTGGGCATCGAGACGCTGAGTGCGGCCCTCTCAGAAAGCCGCGATGCGCTTGAGGAAGTGATCGAGCCATATCTCTTGCAGCAAGGTCTCATTCAGCGCACGCCGCGTGGCCGGATGCTTGCGCGCGGTGGTTGGCGGCATCTGGGCCTTGAGGCGCCGCACGCGCCGGGGCAGGATGATCTCTTCGAGGGGTAGTGTGCTCCGGTCTCTGAGGATTTGAGTATTTTTGCTAAGAAGAAGGGGGCTTTCATGGAGCCTGCGGAAATTGAGGCGCTTTTTACGCGCACTGATGAGAGCTATCTCTTTTCGCGTTGGGGTCGCCCCATTGCGCCGATTGTCTTTGGGGTGGATGATGCCACGCTGAGCGTGGTCAAGGGCGCGATCGAGGCTGTGGCGCAGCTTGCCGGGCACCACGTTGTAGAAACCGATCCCGAGCTTGGCGCGAACCTCATGGTGTTCTTCTTTCGCGAGTGGGAGGAGCTTTTGGAAGTGCCGGATCTTGGGCGGCTTGTACCGGATCTGGAGCCTTTGGTGGTGCGGCTCAGGGCGGCGGATGCCAATCAATACCGTATTTTCCGGTTTGAGGAGGCGGGCACCATAAAGGCCAGTTTCGTATTCTTGAGGATGGATGAGCATCTGTCGGCAGTGCCCGCAGAGACGCTTGCGCTGAGCCAGATTGTGCAGACCATATTGCTCTGGTCAGATGCGGCGTTTCAGGGACGCTCTCCTTTGGCGCAAGCGCCGGACGCGGGGGCTGTGATCCTGCGCCCTGAGATTGGAGACTTGATCCGCGCGGCCTATGATCCGGTCATGCCGGGTCATGCGGTGGATGCGTCTCACGCGCTGCGTCTGGCCGCGCGACTGCGGCGCACCTGACGTCTGGGAGGGTGATTGCTGAGTTTTGCGGATCAATGCGTCCGCTTGCCCGAGGGAATTCGCAAGCCCAAGGCTGAAACCGGGTTGACCGAGCGCCGCGATCCTCCTTACTTTGCGCTATATGTTGGGGGCGGTTGTATGAGTAATACCATTTTTGGTGGTGTTCTGGCGTTTTGTGCGGCCATAGGTGGAGCTGCCTTTGCCGTTGAATGTGGCGGAACTTACACGGTGCAGCGTGGCGATACTTTGTCCCTGATAGCGGAGCGTCACTATGATGACGCGGGCATGTGGACGGTGATCCATAACAACAATATCGGTCTGATTGGCGAGAGCCCCAATGCGATCCGGCTGGGGATGGCCCTGTCGCTGGCTTGTGTGAATGGCCTGCCTGTGGGGCTCGAGAGCACCGCACGCGCGGCCCAAGCCCAACCCGCGGCTGTGCTTGCCTCGGCGGGTGCGCGCAAGCGGATCAACCTTGTGACTGCAAGCGATTATGCCCCTTTCACGGGGCGCGATCTGCCGGGCGGTGGGCTTATCACTGATGTGGTGGATGCAGCACTGCGCAAGGCGAACCCGGCGGCCGGCCATGCCATCCATTGGGTCGAAGCTTGGGATGCGCATCTTGACCCGCTACTGAGCAACGCGCTTGTGGATATGGGGTTTCCTTGGGTGAAACCGGACTGTGCCACCACGCCTGATGAATATCACTGCGCGAATTTCGAGTTTTCCGATCCGATGTTCGAGATGCTGACGCTGCTCTTCACGCGCAAGGCCGACCCCATGGCCTTTGCCCGGGATAGTGATGTGCACGGCAAGGTGCTGTGCAGCCCTGAGGGTTTGTCATTGCACCAGATGGACCGTCCGGACCGGCGGTGGCTCGCACAGGGGCTTGTGGCGTTGAAGCAGCCGCGGGCTGTGGCCGATTGCTTTGAGATGCTGGTCTCGGGGGAGGTGGACGCGGTCGTGCTCAATGAGTTTACCGGGCGCAACGCGATGAAGGATCTGGGCCTCAAGGACCAGGTGCAGATCGTGCAAACCCGCCCTTTGGCCATCGAAGGGCTACAGTTTTGGTTCATAAGAGCCACCCTGAGGCGGATCAGATGCTGGAGACGATCAATGCGGGCCTGCAGGGGATCAAGCAAGACGGAACCTATCAGCAAATCATCGACGCCCATATGACCCGCATCTGGGATGGGTTCTGAGGCTGTGCGGGGGATGGGGGTCTGCGCAGATATCGGGGCGGCCTTGCGCCATATTGGACTCGGGCTTGCGTTGGCTTGGGCACCGGGGGCGGCGCTGGCGCTTTGTGATGTGACCTACCGGGTGCAGCCGGGCGACACGCTCGCCGCGATTGCCGATTTGCACTACGGCGATGGCGAGAAATGGACGTTGATCTACTACGCCAATCTCAACGCGATGGTCCCCGGCACACAGGACGTGGCCGCGGGCGCGCAGGTCTATGTCCCATGCCCTGTGGGTGAAATCGCACCGGATGCGACGCCGCTGTTGCAGCCCGATGCGGAGATGACGCTTCTCACGGGGGGCAATTACGCGCCGTTTACGGATCAAAACTGGCCCGGCAACGGCCTCGTGACCGAATTGGTCAATGCCGCGCTTGAAATGACGCCGGATCCCGTGCCCTACGCGATCACATGGGAGGATCAGTGGTCGCAGGACCTGCTGCCGCTCTTGGATGACAAGACCCATGATATGGGGTTCCCGTGGCTGCGCCCGGATTGTGAGGGCACGCCCGAGGATGCACTTTGCGCGAAATTCCATTTTTCCGAGCCTTTGATGGACCTGCCGATCATGCTTTTCATCCGCGCCGAGGGGGGGATGGTCTACACCTCGGACGCAGATATTTTGGGCAAGACCTTATGTCGGCCCGAGGGTTTTTTCACCCATGATCTGGACCGTCCCGACCGGCGCTGGCTCAGCGAGGGTCTGATCACACTGCGTCAGCCCGCAAGCCCCGAGGCCTGTCTAGAGATGCTGATGTCGGGCCAGGTGGACGCGGCCACGTTCAATGTTTTCCTTGGCGCGTCCAAGATCGTGTCGATGGGGTTGCGCGGGCAGGTCGTGCCGCTTGAGATGCCGCTTGCGCGCGAGGCGCTTCATGTGGTGATCTCCAAGCGCCATTGGCGTGGCACCACGCATCTCTACCGGATTAATGCGGGGCTGGAGGCCTTGCGCGCGTCGGGGCGATATGGCGAGATCGTTTCGCGCCACCTGGAGGTTTTCTGGGCGAGGTTGAACTAGGGCTTTCACCGCTTTTGGAGGGCGTGAACGGCCGGTCCGTCACCTCGACCTCGTGGACCGCTGCTGCGTGCGGCAGCATCAGGCGCGCCGCGTGGAACAGCCGCTTTGATACCGCCCAGGGCGACGGCCCGGCCCATATGCCGCGCGATGGCCAGGCGACGGGTGGGGCCCCCGGTCACCCAAACCGTCTCCGCGCCCGCCAAAAGCATCACAGGATCGGCCGGAGCCGTAGCGGGCGCATGTTGCGATTGCGCGAGAGAGGGCTTAACGTGGCCATATGGCTCATGTTTTTCCCGTCCGCGTCTATTATGAAGATACCGACATGGGCGGCATTGTCTACCATGCCAACTATCTCAAATTCATCGAACGTGCGCGCAGCGATTGGGTCTCCACGCTCGGCGTGGATCAGCGTGTGATGAAAGACGAGGGCGTGATCTTTGCCGTGCGCCGGGTGGAGGGCGACTATCTCATGGCGGCGCGGTTTGATGATCGGTTGGAGGTGCGCACGCGGACGCTCTCGGTCACGGGGGCGCGGCTGGTGATGGAGCAGGAGGTCTGGCGCGGCAAGGACCTGATCTTCTCGGCGCAGGTCACGCTTGTGTGCATCAATGACGCGGGCCAGCCCAGCCGCCTTCCGGCGAATATCCGCCGTCTTTTGCACTGAGCTGCGAATTTTGCCGCCGATGACGTGATCGTCATGGCTTTCCCCTTGGAAATAGGCTAGTTTCGCCCCAATTGAGGCATGAAAACGTGCCCACATGAAATAGAGCAGAGCAGGCTTATGGAACAAGAAACCCTTGCGATGGCGCAGGAGATTGATTTCTCCATGTGGGCCCTTTTCGCGCGTGCCACATTCGTGAACAAAATCGTCATGGTGATGCTGGTTCTCGCATCTTTTTGGACGTGGTCGATCATCATTCAAAAGACAATCCTCTACCGCAAGGCCAAGGCAGAGGCCGAGAGTTTTGATGCGCAATTCTGGTCGGGTGATCCTCTGGACGAGTTGTTTGAGCAGACCGGAACCGACCCGGAGGGGCAGTCGCAACGCGTCTTTGCCTCAGGGATGGTGGAATGGCGGCGCAGCCACCGGGGCGATGGCGGGATGATCGCAGGTGCGACCAGCCGGATCGACCGTTCTATGGATGTTGCGATCGCCAAGGAATCCGAAGGGTTGCAATCGGGTCTGTCGATCCTCGCAACCGTCGGCTCCACCGCGCCTTTCATCGGCCTTTTCGGCACTGTCTGGGGCATCATGCACTCGTTCATCGGCATCGCCGAGGCAGGCAACACCAACCTCGCCGTCGTGGCGCCGGGCATTGCCGAAGCGCTTCTGGCGACGGCTCTGGGCCTGATGGCGGCGATCCCTGCGGTCGTTTTCTACAACAAGCTGAGCGCGGATGTGGACCGGCTTGTCGCGGGCTATGAAGCCTTCGCCGACGAGTTTGCCACCATCCTCAGCCGCCAGTTGGACAGCTGAGCGATGGGCGGAGGAACCCTTCAGAGCGAGGATAGCGGAGGCCGCAGGCGGCGTGGGCGCAGGCGTTCGGTCCCGGTGTCGGAGATCAACGTCACACCTTTCGTGGACGTGATGATGGTGCTTTTGATCATCTTCATGGTGGCAGCCCCCTTGATGACAGTGGGCGTGCCTGTGGAGCTTCCCAAGACGGCCGCCAACGCTTTGCCGAGCGAGCAGGAAGAGCCGCTGAGCATCACGATCACCGCCGATGGGACGATCATGGTGCAGACCACCGAAGTTGCGCGCGGTGAGCTTGTCGCGCGTCTGCGCGCCATTGCCGCCGAGCGCGACAGCAACCGGATTTTCCTGCGCGCGGATGGCGCTGTGCCTTATGCGCAGGTGGTGCAGGTGATGGGCGCGCTCAATAGTGGCGGGTTCGAGAATATTGGCCTTGTGACGGATACGGGTGGCCCGGCATTGGACACGGCAACCGCGGAGAGCGGCACCGCCTCCGGGCTTGAGTAAGGTCGCGGGCGGTGAATACCGGACAATTCATATCGGGCAGCGCGCATATCGGGCTTCTGGGGTGGGCGCTATTGGGTAACATATTCTCAAGCGATCCGCTGCCTTTTGAGGTCACTCAAGTCACGGCCATTTCCGCAGAGGAATACGCGGCCCTTTTTGACCGGACGGGCCCCGTGCCCGTGCCTGAGGTGACAGCCCCTGAAGTGCCGGATGCGCCCGAAGAGGCCCCCGCGCTGAGCGCCACCCCTGATGAGGCCCCGGTTCAGCCCGCGCCCGAGGCCGCGGCACCCCCGGAGCCCGATCCAGCGCCCGAGCCGCTCGCCCCCGTGGCGCAGGCCGAGGCACAGGACGAAGCGCCGGTGCTGGAGCCGCCTTCCGAGGATATTGCGGCCCTTCTGCCCGAGACAGCGCCTGTCCCGCAGGAACGCCCCGCCGAGCGCGTGGCCCCCGAACAAGTCGCCCCGCCCGAGCCGGAAACGGCCGTGGATGACGTGGTGCGCGAGGAGGTGGTTCAGGACGATGCAGGCGAGACGCAAGCCGAGCAGCAAGAGGCAACCGCCCCCGAGGCCGCCGCGACCGAGATCGTGACAGAGGCAGAACAGGCTGCGCCCTCTGCCTCCGTGCGCCCAAAGTCGCGTCCTGCCCAAGTGGCCGCCGCGACGCCTGAGCCTGAGGTTGAAACAGCGCCAGAAACCCCGGCCCCCGATGTGGAAGACAACAGCGCGGTCGAGGCCGCGCTTGCCGCCGCATTGGGTGGCACAACGACTCCCACACCCACGGTCTCCTCCGGCCCGCCGCTCACGCGCGGCGAGAAGGACGCGCTGCGCGTGTCGGTGCAAAATTGCTGGAACGTGGGCTCGCTCAGTTCCGAGGCGTTGGCCACATCCGTGGTCGTCTCGGTCGAGATGGGCGAGGACAGTCGCCCGCTGCAAAATTCCATCCGCATGGAGAGTTTCTCCGGCGGGTCTGCTGCTGCCGCGCAGCAGGCCTATGAGGCCGCGCGCCGTGCGATCATTCGCTGCGGTGCACGTGGATTTAACCTGCCCGCCGATAAATTTGCCTCTTGGCAGACTATCGAAATGACCTTTAATCCTAAGAATATGAGGATCAAATGATGATGCGTCTCGTGACCCTTCTTGCCTTTTTGGCGTCTGTGGCTCTGCTCTCGGGGGCGCCCGCGCCAAGCCATGCGCAGGACGGACCTTTGCGCATCGAAATCACCGAAGGTGTGATTGAGCCGATGCCCTTCGCGGTCCCGGCCTTTGTCGCCGACAGCGCAGGTGGCGAGCAGGTCGCGCGCGATATCGCAGGCGTTATCTCTGCTGATCTCAGCGGCACAGGGCTTTTTCGGGAAATCCCGTCCGAGGCCTTCATCAGCCGGATCACCAGCTTTGCAAGTCCCGTGCAATTCGCCGATTGGAAGGCTGTAAATGCGCAAGCGCTTGTCACCGGTGCCGTGAGCGTGGACAGCGCGGGCAAGCTCGTCGTGCGCTTTCGGGTCTGGGATGTGTTTGCGGGACAAGAGCTTGGCAACGGGCTGCAATTTGTGGGCACCGTTCAGGGCTGGCGGCGCATGGCGCATAAGGTGGCCGATCAGGTCTATAGCCGCATCACCGGAGAGGGCGGGTATTTCGATAGCCGCGTTGTTTTTGTCGCTGAAACCGGCCCCAAGGATCAGCGCGCCAAGCGCCTCGCGATCATGGATTATGACGGTGCCAATGTGAGCTACCTCACCGATAGCAGCGCGCTTGTGCTGGCCCCACGTTTCTCACCCACGGGCGACCGCATCCTCTACACCAGCTATGAAACCGGCTTCCCGCGAATCTACGTGCTGGACGTGGCCAGCGTGACGCGCCGCGTGCTGGAGAGCCAGGACGGCACGATGAGCTTCGCGCCGCGCTTCGGCCCGAACGGCCGCGTTGTGGTCTATTCGATCAGCCGGGGTGGGAATACGGATATTTTCAGCATGGATATCGGCTCGGGGCGCAGCACGCAGCTGACCAATGCACCGTCGATCGAGACCGCGCCGAGCTTCAGTCCCGATGGCAATCAGATCGTGTTCGAGAGTGACCGCTCGGGATCTAACCAGATCTACATCATGAGCGCCTCGGGCGGCGAAGCGCGCCGGATCAGCAGTGGCACCGGAGAATACGGAACGCCTGTCTGGTCGCCGCGTGGCGATCTCATCGCCTTCACCAAACAATCCAAGGGCCGGTTTCATATCGGCGTGATGCGCACCGATGGCAGCGAAGAGCGGCTTCTGACCGCGTCGTTCCTTGATGAGGGGCCCACATGGTCGCCCAATGGCCGCGTGATCATGTTCACCCGCGAAACCCAGGGCGCGCAGGGACAGGCGAACCTCTATTCCGTCGACATTACGGGCCGGAACCTGCGCAAGGTGCCGACGACGAGCGGGGCGAGCGATCCGTCATGGTCGCCGCTGCAATGAACCAACCGGGCACCAGATCAGGCCCCTTGTATTTTGCAAGATGGCCATTCTCGTGCTAGAAGATAAAGAAAAAACACTTCACCCATATTGAGCGGGGCAAAAATGATGAAACTGATCAAATCCACACTAATGCTGACGGCGGCACTGGCCTTGGCGGCCTGTACCAATCCCGACCGCTTTGGCGACAACGGCAACGCGGTCGATCTCAACGGCGCGAACGCGGGCTTTGGCGGATCGGCTGGCGACCCTACGTCGCCTGCCTATTTCCAGCAAACGATTGGCGATCGCATTCTCTTCCCGGTGGATCAGTTCACCCTGACCGCGGACGCACGGTCCACGCTTGATGGGCAAGCCACATGGCTGATGACAAACACAGATTTCAACGCGGTGATCGAAGGCCATGCCGATGAGCAGGGCACACGGGAATACAACCTTGCACTGGGCGCACGCCGCGCCAACTCGGTTCAGGAATATCTTCTGAGCCGCGGTGTGCCGGGCAACCGGTTGCGGGTGGTCAGCTTCGGCAAGGAACGCCCCATCGAGATTTGCAGCGAAGAAAGCTGCTATGCCCAGAACCGCCGTGCGGTGACCGTGATTTCCATTTCACCCACCAGCTAAAGTAAGGCCGCCCCATGCGTTTCATTTCCCGGCTTTGCGCCGTTGCCCTTCTGGCCGCCACGTTTGGTGGCCCTGCCTTGGCACAAGACCGTGCCCAGACGCTTGCTGATATCCGGCAGGAGCTTTCGGTGCTGTTTGTCGAGGTGCGCAATCTGAGCCGGGAGCTGAGCACGACGGGCGGGGCGTCTGATCTGACGGTTGGCGGCTCGGTTCTGGAACGGGTGGGCGCGATCGAGAGCGAATTGCAGCGCCTCACGGCCAAGACAGAAGAGCTTGAGTTGCGGGTGGACCGGATCGTGCGCGACGGCACCAATCGGATCGGTGATCTGGAGTTCCGCCTTGTGGAGCTTGAGGGCGGCGATCTGAGCCAATTGGGTGAGACCAGCACGCTGGGTGGCGGTGCGGTGCCCACGGTCACGCCTGCGCCCGAGGAAACTACCATCCCTCAGGCCGAGATGGCCGTGGGGGAGCGCGCTGATTTCGAGGCGGCCGAGGCCGCGATGGAGGCGGGCAATCACGCGGAAGCAGCGGCGCTTTTCGCGGCGTTTCGCAGTAACTACCCCGGTGGGCCGTTGAGCGAGCGTGCCGGGATTTCGCAGGGTGCGGCGCTTGAGGCGGCGGGAGACGTGGCCCCGGCAGCGCGGGCCTATCTCGATGTCTTCTCCACCAATCCGCAAGGCACGGCTGCCCCCGAGGCGCTCTTTCTTCTGGGCCGCGCGCTTGGTCGTTTGGGCCAGACTGATGAGGCCTGCCTGACGTTGACCGAGGTTGGCACGCGCTTTCCCAGATCGGACAAGGTGCTTGAGGCGCAATCGGCCATGCAAAACCTTGGCTGCTCGTGACGGCAGAGGCGCTTGGGCGGCTAATTTCTGAACATTTTGGGGCTGAAGGGCCATTGGGCGTCGCTGTTTCTGGTGGTGGCGATTCCATAGCTCTTTTGCATTTGCTGCATGCCTGGGGTGGCGCGCCGTTGCGGGTCGTGACCGTGGATCATGGCCTGCGCGCAGAGTCGGCCGGGGAAGCGCAGGGCGTGGCTGAGGCCTGTGCCGCGCTGGGCGTGCCACATGATATCTTGGCGTGGGAGGGCTGGGACGGTCGGGGCAATCTGCCGGCCCGGTCCCGCGCCGCGCGCTACGCTTTGATGCGCGATTGGGCGCTGAGGCACGGGCTGAGCGGGCTCGCGCTGGGTCATACGTCCGAGGATCAGGCGGAGACGGTTCTGATGCGGCTGGCGCGGCGGGCCGGGCTGGATGGGCTCTCGGGCATGGCGGCGCGGCGCGATATCGGCGAGGTGACGCTTCACCGGCCTTTGCTCGCCGCGCGGCGAGCGGATCTGCGTGCATATCTGCGGGGGCTGGATGTGCAGTGGGTTGATGACCCGAGCAATACGGACGGCGCCTACCGCCGGGTGCAGGCGCGGCGGGCTTTGGACGCGTTGGCACCTTTGGGGCTGACGGTCGAGGCGCTTTGCGACGTGGCCGGGCATCTGGCCGAGGCGCGCGAGACCCTCGTGCAGATCGCAGCGGCGGAGGCGGATGGAATGTGCCGCTTCGTAAAGGGCGATGTGCTGATTGATCCGGAGCGGCTGTCATTGCAGCGCCCTGACATGGCGCGGCGCATCCTGGAGGCTGTGCTGCGCTGGGTCACCGGGGCGGAATACGGCCCCCGGGGTTCCGAGACGACCCGCGCGCTGGAGCAGATCGCGGCGGGCGAGAGTTTCACACTGGCCGGATGCCGGATCACCATCAGCCGCGATGAGATGCGCGTGACGCGCGAATATGCGGCGGCAGCGCGGGCTTTGCCGTCCCAAGGCGGCATCTGGGACAATCGTTGGGTTGTGACGCGCGCGCCTGAGGGGGCCGAATGGCGCGCGCTTGGCCCCAAGGGACGAAAGCTGATGCTGGACTGGCGCAGCAGCGGCCTGCCCGTGGCGTCGATCGAGGCGTCTCCGGCGCTCTGGCGGGGGGAGGAATTGGTCGCTGTGGGGCTTGTGCCGGATGGGACAGGACATACCATTTGCTTGTGCCGGTCTGCGCCAGAATTGCGCACAATGATATTATCGCATTGAAGTAAGGGTCAGCATCTCTATTTTAGAGATAACGCCGCCGCGATAGGCGCGGGGCAAACGGATTCTAGGAGTGTTCCTTTGGGTAACGCACGCAATATCGCCTTCTGGCTGGTTCTGTTCTTGCTGATTCTCGCGCTGTTCAATTTGTTCAGCGGATCGAGCGGGGCTGTTCAGAGCAAATCGGTGAGCTATTCCGAGTTCATCACGTCCGTGGACAACGAAAATGTAACCGCCGTTACCATCGACGGGGAGATGATCCAGTTCCGGGGCGCGGATGGGCAGGATTACTCCACCATCGTTCCGGCGGATGCGGAAATCACACAGCGTCTGATCGACGGCGGAATTCCGGTCACGGCCAAGAGCCAGACGCAATCGGGGTTCCAGACCTTCCTCGTATCGCTTTTGCCGTTCGTTTTGCTGATCGGGGTATGGATTTATTTCATGAACCGGATGCAGGGCGGTGGCAAAGGCGGGGCGATGGGTTTTGGCAAGTCCAAGGCCAAGATGCTGACCGAAAAGTCCGGCCGCGTGACGTTTGACGACGTGGCGGGCATCGACGAGGCGAAAGAAGAGCTGGAAGAGATCGTGGAATTCCTGCGCAACCCGCAGAAATTCTCGCGCCTCGGCGGGCAGATTCCCAAGGGTGCGCTTCTCGTGGGCCCTCCGGGTACGGGTAAGACGCTTCTGGCGCGGGCAATCGCGGGGGAGGCCGGTGTGCCATTCTTCACCATTTCAGGCTCGGATTTCGTCGAGATGTTCGTGGGCGTGGGTGCGAGCCGTGTGCGTGACATGTTCGAGCAGGCCAAGAAAAACGCACCCTGCATCGTGTTCATCGATGAGATTGACGCCGTGGGGCGCCACCGTGGCGCGGGCTATGGCGGCGGCAATGATGAGCGTGAGCAGACGCTCAACCAGCTTCTGGTGGAGATGGACGGGTTTGAGGCCAACGAGGGCGTGATCATCGTGGCCGCGACCAACCGTAAGGACGTGCTCGACCCTGCCTTGCTGCGCCCGGGCCGCTTTGACCGTCAGGTCACCGTGCCCAACCCCGACATCAAGGGCCGCGAGAAAATTCTCGGCGTGCATGCCCGCAAGACGCCGCTTGGCCCCGATGTGGATCTGCGTTTGATCGCGCGCGGCTCACCTGGCTTTTCGGGTGCAGACCTCGCGAATCTCGTGAACGAGGCGGCGTTGATGGCCGCTCGTCTGGGCCGCCGTTTTGTCACCATGGTCGATTTCGAACAAGCCAAGGACAAGGTCATGATGGGGGCCGAACGCCGCTCGATGGTGCTCACGCAGGACCAGAAGGAAAAGACGGCATACCATGAGGCCGGACACGCCATCGTCGGGATGGCGCTGCCGAAATGCGATCCGGTCTACAAGGCCACGATCATCCCGCGCGGTGGCGCTTTGGGCATGGTTGTGAGCCTGCCCGAGATTGACCGCCTGAACTGGCACCGGTCCGAGTGTGAGCAGAAGCTCGCCATGACCATGGCCGGGAAAGCCGCCGAGATCATCAAATACGGCGCGGATGATGTGAGCAACGGCCCTGCCGGTGACATTCAACAAGCTTCAGGCCTTGCGCGGGCCATGGTGCTGCGCTGGGGCATGTCTGACAAGGTCGGCAACATTGATTACCAGCAAGCCCATGAGGGCTACATGGGCAATGGCGCGGGCAGCTTCTCGATCTCGGCCCATACCAAAGAGCTGATCGAGGCCGAGGTCAAACGCATGATCGACGAGGCCTATGCCACGGCGTTCAAAATCCTGACCGACAAGAAGGATGAATGGGAGCGACTGGCAGAGGGGCTGTTGGAATACGAGACCCTGACTGGCGAAGAGATCGTGCGCGTTGCGCGCGGCGACCCACCGCAGGTGGACGATGATGCGGACGATCCCGATGAGGGCAACGCGCCGTCCGTCACAGCTATCCCCAAGACCAAGCCCAAGGCGCCTCGTTCGCCCGGTGGCGGCATGGAGCCCGAACCCACCGCGTGACGAAACTTGCCTCTAAAGCCGACTGGAATCCGGGCGCCTATGCCCGGTTTCAGGACTTGCGTCTGCGCCCCGCGATGGACCTTCTCAACGCGGTGGGCCAGATGGGCGCGGGCGAAGTGGTCGACCTTGGATGCGGCACCGGCTCCATGGGAGTGGCGCTCGCGGCGCGGGCCTCGGGGCGGCCGGTGGTGGGTGTCGATGCGTCGCCAGCCATGCTCGCCAAGGCGCGACAATCCAAAGGCTATGACACGCTGCAACAGGCCGATTTTCGCGATTGGCATCCACGCCGCGCGCCCGGCCTGATTTACTCCAACGCAGCACTGCATTGGACTGGGGACCATGCCAAATTGCTGCCCCGGCTGATCGGGTTTCTGGGTAAGGGCGGCACGCTCGCGGTGCAATTGCCGCACCAGAACAACGCACCCTCGCACCGTGTCTGGCTTACACTGGCGCAGGAAATATTCCCTGGACGTGTTGATATCAAAACGACGCCGGGCATCCAGAAACCGGTTGAATATGAGGAAATGCTCTCGCCTTTGGGCCGTTTCCGCATGTGGGAGACGGAGTATTATCAGCGTCTGAGCGCCGAAGCCGGCAGCCATCCGGTGCGCCGCTATACTGAGAGCACTTATGCGCGCCCGGTTCTCGATGCGCTGGACCCTGACGAGCGCGCAACCCTTATCAAAGCTTATGAGGACGTGATGAACAGCGCCTATCCGGTGCGCGGCGATGGCTCGGTTCTCTTCCCCTTCAGACGGCTCTTTTTCACCCTCACGGTCTGAGTAGGCAAAACGCCGAAAAAGGGCGTTGACGCGGGCCGCGAGGCTGGGCCAAATTTGCGGGCAATCTCTGGGAGCCTGATCAATGTCCGCTATCAAGAAAACTGCCCATACTGCAAAAATCACATGGCTTGGCCGTGTCGAGATGGGGGATGAGGGCATCCGCTCCGCCGCATTGGAACGGATCGAGGCAACCTATGCAGGGTTCGACGGGGAAAAACACAGCGGGCTGACTCGGCCATCCTGCGTGCGGGTCAAGGACATGCACCCCGAGGGCACGGATATCCGAAACGCGCGGCAATTCTCGATCCTGTCGGAAGAAGAACTGGCGCTGATCGCGGCTGAAATGGGGCTGGAGAGCGTTGATCCCTGCTGGCTCGGTGCCACGATGATCGTCTCGGGTATCCCCGATTTCACGCATATCCCGCCCTCCACCCGGCTTCAGACGTCGGCGGGCACGGCCCTCGTGATCGATATGCACAACCAGCCCTGCCAATATCCCGCAATGGAGATCGAGGCCGACCGCCCCGGCCATGGCAAAGGCTTCATGGCCGCCGCCCGTGGGCGGCGTGGCGTGACCGCGTGGGTGGAACGTGAGGGGCCGCTCTCAGTCGGTGATGCGCTCGATGTCTATGTGCCCGATCAGCGTCCTTGGGCCGAGCTTGACGCCGCGCTCAGTCCCAAGGCGCGGGTGATGCGCTAAACTTGGGGGCGGCCGATACGCTCTGCCCGGTTTTCGCATTTCGACGCGCTCCGCGCGGTTCAGGGCCACTCAGCTCGCGCGCTTAAAGAGGTCTTGCACTGAAGCGCCATTTTTATCCGTCACATGAATTTGATGAGCTTACGCGTTGTATTTTCCTACCCCTCAGTTGTAAGCTTGCTAGCTTAAGCGGCTGATGTAAATGTAAAAGAATGTAAGTGGTGACAATGGAACGACGCGTTTTCAGAGAGACATATGCGCGGATTTTTTCGCCGCTGACCCTTACGATCTGGGCGATGGGCTGGTGCGCTGCGTCGATTGCAGGGCCGTTCGGCACGTTTGAAGCAATGAGCCTGCCTGTGCGGCTGTTGTTTTGGTTCTGTGTTTTGGTTCTTGCGACCGTGGCGGGTTATGGCGCGCGGGCTTTGGCTTATGTTTTGGTTGGGCCGGAGAAACCGGTCTATTTTGACATGATTGCAGTGGCGGCCACGGTGCTGGTTGTCACGCCGGCGATCCTTTTGGTCGGCGGCGTGGTGGAGCGCACAGCCGGTGCCGCGGTGCCGTCGGTGCCCTTGGTCGCACTTTACGTTCTGGTCGTGGCCATGCCGATTTTTGTTCTGCGACGGATGATCCCTGGGTTTGAGCGACATCGCTATTTGGTTCAATGGCTTGGCGATCCTTTGGAGGGGCAGCCGCGCCTGATGCGTCGCCTGCCCAGCGAACGGCGCGGCGAGGTGCTGCGACTATCGGCTAATGGGCATTTCACCGAAGTGGTGACTACACGCGGCTCGCATACGCTCCGCTTGCGTATGAAGGACGCGATTGACGAGACGGACCCAGTTGCGGGCTATTGCACGCACCGCTCGCACTGGGTGTCGCAAGACGCGATCCGCAGGATCGAGCGCGAGAACAGCCACAAAATTTTCGTCGTTCTGAGCAATGAGGATCGTGTGCCAGTGAGCCGGACGTATCGGCCTGAGCTTGAACGGCAGGGCCTTCTTTAACGCGGCATCGGGATGACATGGGTGCTGTGGCCGGTGAGCACGGCGAGCGCCTCGCTCCGCATGAGGGTGCTGAGGGCCGTGTCCGAGCTGCGCAATCCTCCGGTATAGGTGCCGAATGCTGGCAGGATCACCCGGTCGCTATCGATCAGGAAAGCGGGGCGCGCGATGGTGCGTCCTTTTAAACTGAGCCGTGCTTTTGGATGGTAATGCCCAGAAATCTCGCCGCTGGACCCTGGCCGCGCAATATGACGGAAGGTCAGCGGCGAGAGCGGCAGCTCGGCCAGATGCGTGCCGCCCAGATCCATCGGGCCGGGATCATGGTTCCCCTCGATCCAGACCCAGCGCCGCCCGGCCTGAAGGGTCTTGATCCAAAGCCTTTCCTCCTCGGGCAGGGCGTGGGCTGCGTCCGGGTCATCAAAGCTATCGCCAAGGCAGACCACCGTGCTGGCGCCTGTCGCACGCAGAGTAAGTTCGAGCCGAGAAAGCGTGTCGCGGGTCTCATAGGGTGGCAAGGTGGCATTCCCCAGCCGTGCGCGCCGCTCCGCCTTGCCCAAATGCAGATCGGATACAGTCAGCAGGTTTTCCTGCGGCCAGTAAAGCGCTCCCGAGGGCAGGGCAGTAAGCTGCGCGCCCGCGAGGGTGAAAGCATGGGTGGTCATGGGAGGTTTATGGCCTTTGACGCAGAGCTTGGGAAGAGGCGTTTTCTGAGCCTTGGTCAGGGCTTGAACGACATGGGCAGCGAAAAGGCATGCGTGCCGGGGGGCATGCCACGCGGAGCGGAGGGAAGCCTCGCGCTTTGAACTGCGGCGACCGCTGCCCGGTCGAGTGCTGAATCGCCCGAGCTGCGCGTCACACCCACCGAGGTCAGCGTGCCATCCGTGCGGATCTTGATGGACAAGAGCACCGTGCCGCTGGCGCGTGTGCCACCCGGATAGCGTTTGCGCCGCTCGATGCTATTGCGGACACCGCCACCCCATTGCGCCATGAGCGTGGCCGTGCGGGCGGGCGAAATCGCGGGCTCCGCGCGGGCGGCGGCGGTGCCTGCGGCTGCGCCTTGCCCGTGGCTGGCGGCAGTTTGGCTGGCACGGCTGTCGGTTTGGGGCTTTGGCGCTGGCTTGGCCTCGGGTTTCGAGGCAGGCTGCGCACGCGCGAGGGTTTCGGGGCGCTGTCGGGGGCGCGTTTTCGGTGGTGCGGGCGGTGTCTGCACGTCGATGCTTGGCAGGGTAGGAGTGAGGGCGGCACTGAGCACTGGGGCAGTGGGGGCTTTGGGCGTGCTGCGCGGCGCTGTTGTTTGGGGCAGCGGTGCCTGGGCGGAGATGCTGGTGGGGATCTGCGGCGGATTGAGCGCCGGTGTCTCTGGCGTGGGGGGAGGGCTGTCCCATGCCGCCACCAGATCGGCAAGCGCCGGGCTGATCGCCGTGATGGTGAGGCTCTCTGCGCCACCCATGCCGGCCGACCCCGGCCCGCCGTCGCGGCTGCCGGTCCATAGCGCGAGATGCAACCCCGCGGCCAATGCCAGACACGCGGAGAATTCGACCGCGCGGATCATGGTGTCTGAATCGCCAGATCTACAGAGGCGACGCCAAGGGCCGCAAGATCAGCCAGAAGGGCGGCCAACTCGGGCGCGGGAAAGGCCGCATCGGCGCGCAGGCTGAGCCGCTCAGGCGCTTGCGTTTGGAGGGCTGTGAGGCTGGCTGCACCGCTTTGTCCGGCAAAGCTCAGCGTGCCATCGGCGGCGGCGAAGAGGATTGCCCCCTCGCCAAGGGGCGTCTCGCCCGCTGCCGATGGCAGGGTGATGTCGAAGGGTGGCGGGGGGGCTATGCGGGCGGCCATCAGGAAGAAGATAAGCAGCAGGAAAACAACGTTGATCATAGGCACAGCGGCGTCGATGCGACGCGGTGGGCGGGGGCGTGAGAACCTCATGGCGTCAAGGCGCCACGGCGAGGCTGGCGAACCCTGCCGCGCGCAAGGATTGCGCAATGTCGATCAGGCGTTGCAGGCTGGTGCCGTCCGCACTGCGCAAGACGATCACGTCCTCTACACCTTGGGTAAGGGGTCTGAGCGCCCCTGCGAGCGCCGCCTCGGAGACCAGCGCGCCGTTGAGGCGCAGAGTCTCTGGCCCGATCTCCACAAGGCGCGGCGGGCCGGAATATTGGGCATCGCCGCCTGCGGGCGACAATGTCAGCGCGCTGTCTTGGCCGAATTGTGAAGCGAGCATGAAAAAGACCAAAAGGAGAAACACCACGTCGATCATCGGCGTTAGGCTGGGCCTGCGGCTGCGGCGGAAGGGGGGAAGGGCTAGCATCAGGCGGCAGCCTTCGCCCCAGACGAGTGGGTGAAGAGGCGGGTGGCCATGTCCTCGAAATCGGCCTGCACCCGCTCTGTAATCCCCTCGAACCAGCTGAGCGCCACCGCCGCCGGGATTGCCACGGCCATGCCCGCCGCCGTGGTCAGGAGCGCCTCCCATATGCCGCCCGCAAGGACGGAAGGATCGGCCTGCCCGCCGGTTGTCTCCAGCGCCTGAAACGCCTCGATCATGCCCAAAACGGTGCCAAGAAGCCCGATAAGAGGCGCGATGGTCGCGATCAGTTCAAGCGGGCGCAGGCCTGAGCGCATCTCGGTCAGCGTGCGCAGGGCGAGGCGCGTGATCTCCTCGCGCGCAAGCGTATCGGATAAGTGCTGCGCCTCCAGCGCGCCCGCGACAAAGCGGCTGCGGATATCGAGGCCCTTGGGCATCGCAACGGGTCGTGCGGCCAGAGCGGCCTCGGCGGCGGCACTTTGCCATGCGCCCAAACGCACAAGGCTCCAGACCTTCCACAGGATCAGTGTCAGCGTCAGGACCGACAGCGCGGCAATCGCCCAGAGGGCCGGGCCGCCAGTGGCGAGAAAGTCCGAAAGCGCGGTCATATCAGATGTCATCTTTGGCTTCCTTTTGGTGGTGGCGCTGGTCTTTGGCAGTCTCCTGCATACGGCCTTGCCCACCTGCGTGCGTGGCCCCGGGTAGTACGGCCGGGCCAATCGCCTCTTCGCGTACGGTGTGCAGCCCAGCATAGGCTCCGCCCGCGCGCGTGCAATTCCCCTCCGGCCAAGGTCTGATGCCCCTATCAAGGGCAAGGTCCGGGGTGCGCTGCTTGCGCCACAGCATATGGCGGGCGGTCACGAACACCGGCGCGTTGATCGCCCAGCTTGGCACCCGCATCGGCGCACGCAGATCAAAGTTCAGCCATGGGCGATCCTCGGTGACGCGGGTCTCCAATGGTGCGCTCATGACAGCACCGCGAGCGGTTGGAAAATCAAACCTTGGTCGCTGCGCTGTAGATGGGCCGTGATGCCGAAAACATCGCGCAGCAGAGCAGGCGTCAGCACCTCCTCAGACAACCCATCTGCGCGCAATGCCCCGTCACCAATCACGATCAGGCGTGTGCAGTGACGCGCGGCGAGGCCCAGATCATGCAGCGATACGATCACGGATTTACCCGCCTCCGCCAGCTCCGCAAAAATCTGCATCGTGGCGATCTGGTGAGCGGGGTCAAGCCCGGCAGTGGGTTCATCTGCCATCAGAAGGGGTGTTTCCTGCGCCAGCGCACGGCCGATGAGGACGCGGGCCTGCTCGCCCCCCGATAGGTGGGTGGCGGTGCGTCCGCGCATCTCGGTGAGGTCCATCTGAGCCAGTGCCGTGTCGACCGCGTGCTGGTCGGCGTCGGACATGCGCGCGCCACCCGCCAGATGCGGGGTGCGGCCGAGCGCCACCAGCGTCTCGACCGTCACGGGCCACGCAATCTCGCGCGCTTGCGGCATCCATGCCACCGACCTGCCGCGCGCGCGGGCATCCAGCGCGGCGAGAGAACTTGACCCGCTGCTTGGGATCAGGCCGAGTGCCGCACGCATCAAGGTGGTTTTACCCGCCCCGTTGGGGCCGATAATGCCGACCAACTCGCCCGGCCCCACACGCAATGTTACGTCCCGCAATATGGTGCGTCCACGCAACGCGGCGCCGAAATCCTGAAGGGAAAGAAGCGTCATAACCCCTCCCGCCGTGTGCGGTAAATCAGGTGCAAAAAGAGCGGTGCGCCAACAAGGGCCGTGACCACACCCAGCTTCAGATCGCGCGCGGGCAGGATCAGCCGCACGGCCAGATCGGCGGTCAGAAGCATAGCCGCCCCACCCAGCGCCGAGGCCCACAGCAATTGCCCAGGCCGCGCACCCACATAGCGCCGCAGAAGATGTGGTACGACCAATCCGACAAAGCCAATCGCCCCTGCCACAGCCACGCCGGCCCCCACCACGGCGGCGGTCCCAAAAATCACCGTAAGGCGCAGACGGATGAGGTTTATCCCCATGGCCGCTGCAGCATCTTCGCCCAGCGTCAGCGCATCAAGCGCGCGTGGCAGGCGCATGAGCAGAAGTGAGCCCACAGCAATCAGAGGCAGAGCAATCCAGACATGGGTCATTGACCGGTCGCTGAGCGAGCCCATCATCCAAAACACGATCTCATTCGCGGCGAACGGGTTGGGCGACAGGTTCAGAACCAGCGCAGTAAGCGCGCCCGCAAGAGCCGAAATCGCGATCCCGGCGAGGATCAGCGTCAGCGCGCCGCCGCGTGGCCCGGCAAGCACCAAGACAAGGGTCACACCGATCAGTGCGCCTGAAAGGGCTGCGATGGGAAGGCCGAACGCAAAGGTCGCGGCCAGCCCGGTCTGGATTGCGAGCACTGCGCCAAGGGCTGCGGAGGAGGACACGCCGATGAGGCCGGGATCGGCCAGCGGATTGCGCAGGTAGCCCTGCATTGCGGCGCCTGCCATGCCGAGGCTGCCACCAATCATCACGGCCAGAAGGGCGCGGGGCAGGCGAATTTCGCGCATGACGAGGGTGAGTGGCCCGTCCCCGCCCCAGATGAGCGCGCGCAGGGCCGTGCCGGGCGCGATACCCGCCGGGCCGATCAGAAGTGCGGCGACGAAGAGAAGAACGACCAGCGTTGCGAGGGTTGCGAAAAGCCGCATCACCGCGCCTGCGCTTCGGTCTGGACGCGCAGAGCGGTCAGCTTGGTGACGGCGCGCAGCACATAGGGCGTGCCGCACATCCAATCGTGATCAGTATGCGGGGCAGGTGGATGACCTTGGCGAAGTGCATGAATGACCGGGTGATCCATCACCGCCTCGGCCCGGGAGGTGCCGCCATAGCTTTGCCCCGTGATGACGGCCTCTGGACGGGTGAGTGCGAGCATTTCGAGCGGCAGAACGCCGCCGTCAGGATATCCGGCTTCGCTCGCGATATTGGCGAATCCGGCGGCACTCAGAATCTGCCCCGAGAGGCTGCTTTCACCTGCGGTGTAGCTGTTGGTGAAGTAAAGCGCGGCGCG
>ERZ887849.1081-NODE-1081-length-27073-cov-10.261492_pt1 | contig 27073 bp, 26 predicted proteins | sample MGYA00521267_ERZ887849 | MGnify/ENA primary metagenome ERZ887849 (study PRJEB32303, sample SAMEA104408601) | aquatic metagenome | biome: Brackish water; feature: Pelagic; material: water | place: Baltic Sea | collected 2014-06-06T16:11:00 | depth 2,863 m ... | reverse complement strand
GCGGGGAGGAAGTGAGACGGCGAGAACCGGTGAGGGCGGCGGGTAGCGGGGTGTCTATAGTGGGCAGAATTGAGTGGTTGTGACCACCAGAATGTCCATATGGAGCACATTCCCCGCAAGCGGCTCCCGCTTCCGCAGCTCGCTCGCCGAACCCGCGTTGTGGACATCGGGCGGGCTGCTGCATGGTGAAGAGACGCTCAAGAGCAACAGAACCCAGCGTCGACGTCATGGGCGAAGAGCAACTCTACTCAACCGTACTCTATCAAGCGGACCTTTCTTGACCTCGTGGTGGCCATCGCCTCCCGAAGCCTGAGCCCATGGGGGAGCGGCGCCAAGAACCAGCGGGCACAGTGGCGCGCGACGTGGGGAGCACTGAACCTCGGCCCAGTGCTCCCCCAGCTTCCTGCTGCCGAGTGAGCAGGCTGACCTGTCAGACACCCGTCAGACCCCTGTCAGCCCTGGGGTGTCAGCCCCCATAGACCGCCCACAGCCCCTGTCAGCTCTCCGGTCAGGTCCACCCTCGGCGGTTCTTCACCCCAGCGACTGATACGCTGGGGGTCTCGCCGAGGCCCACCATCTCCCCCCTCCTGCTGCTCGCTGCCCTCCACCTGCCGGCCCACGGTGCCCACACCGTGCAGGTTGAGCTGGCGGCCGAGGCCTTGCCGAGCACGGCCCAGCCGACGGTGCACACCACCTGGCTGGGTGCCCAGAAGACCGTGGTGTTGAGGGATGACGGGCGCCTGCCAGACCGGCGGGCCGGCGATGGCACCTGGACCGCCCAGCTCACGGGTGAGGAGGTGCGCACCTTGTCGATGCAGCTCCAGCTCGACGAGGTGGTGCTGTGGGCGGGCACCGAGACCCTGCCCATGGGCGCCCAGACCCTGCGCTTTGCCCACGACGTGCGGGGCCCCCGGGCCTGGCGCAGTGCGGTGGCCTTGCCGGTGCCCGCGATGGAGGTCGCCGAGGCCTCAAGCGTGGCCGCGATGCTCGGCTGGGCGGGGCTTGTGATGATCAGCATGATGGGGCTGATCGGCCGCCGTGGTCGCCGTTGAGCTCCCGCAGCGTCTTCCTGGTCTTCCTCGGCCTTGCGGTGCTCTGGACCTGGCCGGCGGCGTGGTCCTCGGGGATTCCTGGGCGCTGGCCCGACGCCCTGGGCACCGTGTGGTTCATCGACGCCAGCCCCCGCTTGTGGCCCGATCTCACCGATTCCCTGACCGGCTGGCCTGCGGGCGCCCACTACGGCCGGCCCGACAGCTTCGTCTTGCTCGTGCTGTCGACCGTCTTTGCGTTCTTGCCCCCCGTGGCCATCTACAGCTTGGTCTCGGTGGTGGGCACGGCAGCGTCGGCATGGGCGGCGGAGCGGCTGGCGGTGGAGCTGGGCGCCGAGGCCCCGTGGTCGCTCGTGGCCGGGGTGGGCTTTGCGCTGTGTGGGCTGTCCAGCACGGCCCTGATTGAGGGGTATCCCTATCTGGTGCTGAACCCCTGGATGCCCTGGATGGTGGTGCACGCTCTGCGCTGCACCCGTCCGGCTGCCACCCCCCAAGATGGCGTGCTGACAGGGATCTTCTTCACGCTGACACTGCTGTCCTCGGCATGGCTGGCACTGTCTGCGGCCCTGCTGTTGCTGGGGCTGACACCCCTGCTCGTGGACCGGCGCGCGAAGCGACCCGCCCTCCCTGCAGCGCTCGCCGCCGCCACCGTGCTGGGGGCCGGGCTGATCTATGTGGCCCTGTTTGTGGCCGCGGGGGACGGCGTGCGGCAGACCGACGGCAACACCGCTGCCGTGCTGAGCCAGCTCCGCCTCAGCCTCGTGCAGCTCGCCGGACCGGGACTCGGCGTCGACGTGCGGTGGCACAGCCAGACCCACAGCATCAGCGCCACGGTGCTCGCCCTCGCAGTGCTGGCGCCGGCTGTGCTGCGCCGGGGTCGGACGTGGAAGGCACTGCTGGGGGTGGGACTCGTCTCGCTGCTGCTCAGCATCAGCCCACGCATCTCACCGAGTGCCTTCCCCGGTGCAGGCCCCCTCGGCCAGATCTTGGCCAGCACGGTGCTGCGCTTCCCGGCTCGCCTGGGCTGGGCCTGGGCGCTGTGTGCCGGTGTGGTCGGTGCCCTCGCCGCCACCCAGCTCGGTCGACGGTCCCCCAAGACCGCCCGGGTCATCTTCGTCTTTGTGCTCATCGACGCCTTTGTCATCATGCGCCAGCCCCTGCGCCAGGGCGAACACCTCGCCACCGTGCCGTCCGCCTACGGGGCCCACCGGGGGCCGGTGCTCGACATCTTCCCCGACGACGCCCAGGGCAGCCCCGCGTGGTTGCTGTGGACCACCAATCTTGCCTGTCACCACCAGACCGTTCACCACCGCGCCATTGCCGAGCACTGCTTGTTCACGTCGGACGCCGAGAGCCCCCGGGTGCTGCTCCAGCGGGTGGTCGTGGACCGGGCCCTCGCCAGGGATGCCAGCGAGACCATGGCCCTGCTGGGCTCCTTGGGCTTTGGCAGTGTTGTGGTGCACCTGGACGCCTTCTCCGAGACCGACCGCACCGCGCTGCTGGCCGGCCTGACTGCCGCGGCCGGCCCCCCTGTGCGCTCTCAAGACGGTGGCGAAGACATCGCAGCATTCAGTGTTCTCACGAACTCCACCCCGCCCAATCCAGCGGGCGCCTGGGCCTCGTGGCGAGCCGGGACCACGGGCCCCTAAAGCACTCAGGCCCCGGACGTCGGGACCACCACGAGCAGCCCGTCGGCGGTGAGCTGGACCTCCGCGACCGCCCCGGGGCCGCCATCGATCACCACCACATCCGCCTCACCCACGGCATCTTCGAGGAGCTCCTGGAGGACTGCGTCGTGCGCCTCTTCGGACTCTGGTGCCTCCAGGGCGCCGGCACCTTGCACAAGCAGGGTGACCTGCCCCAGGCGCTGGAGCTGGACAGCGGTGTCGAGCAACACCTGGGGGGGTGGGCGGTCTTCGGAGAGGCTGACCACGCCGGCCACGGGGATGTGCAGATGGGCCCGGTCCTCGGGGGTGGCCACGAGCAGGACCGGCCCCCGCTGGGCCAAGGCCACGGCAAGCTGACTCAGCACCGCGCGGGACTGGGTGGGATCGTGCAGGTGCCAGCGTTGTTGCTGGCCACGGGTGGGCGGCAATATCTCCACGTCTTCAGGCGGCGCACCCACCGCGGTCACCGGCAGCGCAGTGTTGCCCCGACGGCCGATGAGCAGGCCGAGACCCAGGCCACCCAGCACACCCAGCAGCCCAAGCATGCCCGCGACCACAAGCCCAGCCCCACCGGCGATGTCTGAGGGCAACGCCGCACCAGCCGTGCCCGGGGGAGGCGGCGGGGTGCCCGCTGTGCCCGGCGCAGGAGGCGCAATGGGGATGCCCGAGGTCGACGCGCTTCCGGCCACCATCACTGTCGACAGGGTGGTCTTCACGTGGCTGCCGACCACCTCAAAGTCCACTCGGGGCAAGCCAAGCCCCGCCGAGATGGGCACTGCGTCCTGCCACAGCACCGTGCCCACGCTGTCCAAGATCATGAGCTGCAGTGACTCACCGGTGGGCGGTGCAGGCATCACCGCGACCCAGGTGCCGTCCCCGGCGATCCCGTCGGGGGACCGACCGTCATCGGCCAGAACGACCTGTCCCTCGGACCCATCGCCCACCACCCGCACCTGGGGAGCGCCCGTTGCAAACACAGCTTCGCGGTCGACCGCCACGATGAGCAGGCCCGACAGGTCCTCCGCCCGCACCGCGCTGGCGTCCTGCGCCGGTGGTGGAGCCTGGGCATGCGCCAGCCCTCCCCAGAAGGCGCTTGTCACCAGCATTGTGCGCAACGGAGTGAGAGACATCCGCCAACCCTACCAGAGTTCCCGTCTCGACGGGATCACTTTGGGGGGGCCACCCGTCGCCGTGCCGGAAAGGGCGTCTCTGCGTCCAGGACTCTGCCGTCGGGCATCACAACCCTCAAGTGGTCGACGTCCTGGGCATCTCCGAGACCAAAGTGCACCACCGGTGGCTGGGCCGCTCCCCAACCCGAGTCGGTCATCACCCAGTCGGTCTGGGTGTGGCCCCCGGCCGTGACCTCCACCCGTGCGCCGCGCGGGGCCTCCACCTCCAGCCAGCCGGCTGCTGTGCATCCCTCGGACCAATACAGCTGAGGTGCCGCAGCGACATCGGTGACAATCAAGTCCAACACGCCGTCCTCGTTCAGATCAGCGGCCACGACGGCCCGAAACGAGCCGGCCGCATCGAGGCCCAGCGCCGCGGACTCATCGGTGAAGCCCCCGGTCTCATGGCCCCGCAGCAGGCTCAGCGGCATGTCCCCCATGTGGTCTTCAGGGTCGCCAACCGCCCGGTCCCACAGGTCACCCTGGGTGATGAGAAGGTCTTGCTGTCCGTCATTGTCATGGTCCAACCACACCGCTCCCCACGACATCGCCAGCACCGTGCCCTGGTTCTCCAAGGGGCTCGCATCCATGATCAGCGTCGTGTCGATGTAGCCCCCGCCGGCGGTGGACTCGATCAACACATTGCGCTCGGTGCCCGAGAGGTACAGATCGGGCAACCCATCGCCGTTCCGGTCGGCCACATCCATGCCCATGCCGGAGTGGGAGATGGCGCAGTCACACGCTTCAGCCCCGCTGCGAAGCTCACCGCCATCGTTGAACAACACCAGGTTCGGTCCGCCCTTGTCGTTGTCAACATAGACGTCGAGCCAGCCGTTGTTGTCGAGATCGATGAGCAGGCCATCAAAGCCGAGGTGGGCCCCCATGGCCGCCGGCACCGTGTCGAGGTCCACCACAAAGCGTCCGTCGGGCTGGCCCCAGAGCAGAAAGTCCGCCGCTTCAGGGGCCCCATCATCCCGGCCGGTGCACACCGCGTAGAGGTCGTCGTGGCCGTCACGGTTGAGGTCTCCCACCACAAGCTCACGGACCAGGCGCGGGGGCAGTGCGCTGCCGTCGGCGAGGGGCAGTGTGCCGGCCGTGAAGTGATCCCCATCGTTGATGAGGGTGCTGCCGCCGCCGAAGAGGATGTCCCGGTCCCCATCACCGTCGAGGTCCAACAAGCTGGGCAACCAGGTCAGAGACGGGGGGCCTGCCTCGGGTTCTGCCACAAAGCCGGCCTCCGAGCGCCGGTAGACCGTGGCCCCGCCGCCCGTGCGCAGGTGGGACACCAGGATGTCCAGATCACCGTCCAAGTCGAAGTCATCGACCACCACAAAGCCGCTCTCGCCGTGGTCACCGTCGGGGTGGGCCCCCGTGAGGCCCAGCTCTGCCGCCCGCTCCACGTAGGACACCGCAGCTTGCGGCGATGCACAGGGCCGGGTCGGACCGAGCGCAAAGGGCACAGTGGGCACCCGCTCAGCGGTGTCTGGGGGGGCATCGTTGCGGGTGGCGTCTTTCGAGACTGCACAACTCAACAACCCACCGCACAAGGCCACCCAACTCAATCGCACACCACCCAAGCCCCGGACTGGCTGGGCCAACACTACTCGCCGTCCCGAGTCCGTCCGCGCCGTCGTCGGCCTTCCCCGCTCTTGCGCTCCCCCCGGGTGCCATCCTCCCGACGCGCCTTGCCACCCCGGGAGTTCACCCCCCACAGCACCGCGCGCATCTCGGTCTCGTCGAGCAGGTTGTTGTGGTCTTCGTCGAAGGTGGCCAGCGTCGCACCCTCAGGGATGTGGGGCTCAAGCTCGGCCTCGCTCAACGCACCGTCCCCATCGAGGTCGTACAATGCAATCAGCCGGGCCACGGGGCTCGTGGCGGTGACCGCCGTCGACGAGCGGCCCACCGAAGTGGTACACCCCGCGAGAGTCAGCAGCACGATGGCGCCACGGTTGTTCATGGCGTTACGGTAAGATTTCCCCCATGGCCCCGCAAGTCCCACCCATGAACTCGTTTGCATCGCGGTGGACAGTCCTCGGGGCCACAATGCTGGCCGTCACGGCGTGCGAGCCCGAGCCCCCGCGGCGCGCAGGGCCACCCAATGTGGTGGTCATCTCGGTGGATGGCTTGCGGGTGGACCGCACCGGCTTTGGTGGCGGGCCCAACCCCTCCACCCCCAACCTCGATGCGTTGGTCGCCGACAGCGTGTGGTTCCCTCGGGCATTCAGCCAGTCCAACGAGTCGTTGTTGTCCCATGCCAGCCTCTTCACGGGCCGCTACCCGCTGGAGATCTCGGTCCCGGACTATCTGCGCTTCACGGTCGAACCCGACGCCCTGACCCTCGCCGAAGTGATGCAACAGCTCGGCTATGACACGGGCGCCTTCATCTCTGAAGGCCATGTGGGTGCGGGCTTTGGTCTGGCCCAGGGCTTCGATCTGTTCTTCGAAGGGGACCGCTGGGGCAGCCTACAAGAGACCGTTCCGGTGGCCCTGACTTGGCTCGAGCAACGCATCGGCACCGATGCAACCCAAGCACCACCCTTCTTCATGTTCCTGCACGGCTACGACTGCCACCGCTCGTACATGCACGGGGGGCCCTTTCACGAGCCCTTCGGGGACAACCCGCCGCGCAAGAGCCACCGGTTGATTCGCACGTTCAACTCAACCGAGAAGATCATCGACGGCGTGTACTACCCAGACCTCGAGCTGGACCGCACTTGGCACGCCTCCGGCATGCGCATCCTCGATCCCCACGCCTACAGCCGCGCAATGGTGCAGGGCCGGACCGACGGGGTGCACCTCAAGCCGGAGACCCTCGACCACATCCGGGACCACTACGACTCGGGGGTGCTCGCTGCGGACACCTATGTGGGCCTGTTCTTGGAGGGTCTCGACCACATGGGACTGTGGCAAGACACCGTGGTAATCATCATTTCCGATCATGGTGAAGACCTGCAGCACCACGGCTTCACCAACCACCGCGCGGTGATCCAAGACTCGACCACCCGGGTGCCCATGATCATCGGTGGCGGGGCCATTCCCGATGCCTGGCGGGGGACGGTGCGCGACGAGGTGGTCGACGCGGTCGATCTGGTTCCGACCGTCACGGCCCTGGCCGAGGCGGTGGCCCCCGCTGGGGTGCGGGGCCGGTCCCTGGTGGCAGTGCTCAACGGGACTGCCGATGTGGTCACCAAAGACCTGTCCTTCCAGACCGGTGTGTTGGGTCAGCTCTCGGTGCGAAGCGCCACCCACCGCCTCGTGTTCGCCTCCGGACCGCTCAGCGATCCCAACACAGCGACCACGCTGCGGGAAGCTCCCCTCGATGGGGGGGCCTTTGCCCTGTACCACACGGCGGAAGATCCCCTTGAACAGGCCAACATCATCACGCGTGAGCCCAAGCTGGCCGCCGAGCTCCGAGACCAGCTCAGCGCCTGGTATGCCGCCCTGGAGCGGTCCTCTGATGCCCGCCCGCTGACCCCGGAGCAACGCAAGCTGCTGCAGGATGGGGGGTACTGGTGAAGACCACGCCACCGATGGGGTTGGTGCTGGTCCTGGGGATCGGCGCCTGCCAGCCCGCACCGTCCGGGCCGCTGTGGCCGGACCAGTCCGCTGTGCTGGAACAGGCCAAGGCGACGACCTCAGCACGGGTCGCCAAAGGCGAGAACGTCGACACCAAGGGCACATTGCGGGTTGGATACAACCCCAGCAACCGCACGCAACTGCTCACCCAGCTCGAGCAGATGGGCGCACTTGCAGGCGCGCCCATCTCGCTGCACTGGCCGGTGGGTCGCCATTGCACCCACCTGGTCCCGGCGTTCTCGGTGCAGCCCACCGACGATGATGATGACGGAGAAGGCGGCGGGTTGCTGCGGGGAAGCGCCCGGGTCCTGGGTCCCCAGCTCGCAGCCGCGATGGTGGAAGACCGCCTGGACTGCGCCATCATGGGTTCCGGAACCCTGCTGGTCACACTGTCGGGGGGACTGGACTGGACCGCCCTGGCCCACATCGGGAGCAAGTCCCCGTCCGATGAAGGCTTCTCGCTGTGGGTCCGCGATGGCCTGGACTACGCCGGGGGCACGTCCCTGCACGGCCGCTCCCTCGTGAGCATGGCGGCGGGCCCGATGACCCAGATGGCCGTCTACGCGCTGATTGAGTCACTCGGTGCCGACCGCAACCAGATCCAGATCGATGCCCAGATGCAGCGCTCCGAGATGAAGCACCGCCTCAGCGACAACGCAACCGACTTCGTCTTTGCGTCCACCCATGGTGCCGAGCGGGTGGCCGCCTCGGGCCACTTTCGCAAGCTCCCCCTGCCCACGTCCGCATTTGTGGATGTGGCGCTGAACCAGGACCTCCTGGTGTGCACAGCCGCTGCGCTGGAGGCCCATGAAGACGCGGCGGTGAGCCTGCTGGCCGCCATCTACGGCTCCACCGTGCCCCCAGCACCCGCACAGTGGGCCCCCGATCTGGCCGGGCTGACCACCCTGGAGGGCTTGCTCGCCCACCATGGGATGCTCACCCTGCCTGCCTTGTCACGGATGACCCCACCCGATGCACTGCAGCAGCGGGCTGCCATGCTGGCCCGCCAAGACAACTGACACCCTGGGGGTGTTCGACGGGTGTCAGAACCCTGGGCTGACCCCTCAAGACCCTGTCAGCCCTGGGGTGTCAGCCCCCTTCATGGATGCCAGACAGGGGTGTCAGGCAGGGGAGCCAGCTGAACAAGACGCACCCGTGACCTATGGCTCCACCACCAGCCGCAGGGAGTCATGACACGCCAGACACGCGGCGGTGAGCTGGGCGAGGTGGCCGTCGAGGTTGGCTTGGGGATCGGCAGCCGCATCGGCCAAGCTCCGGAACTGGTCGTGCACCTCACGACCCATGGGCCGCCACTGGGGGGGCAGCTTGGCGGCGAGTGAGGGGCTTCGCCGGGCCGGGCCGGGGGTGTCGGCGGCGTGTTGGGCCAACCGGGCCACGGCCGCGCGGTCGTCCCGGGCGGCGGCGTCGAGGAGCTGGTGCACCGACCGCAGATTGTCCCGCATGACACCGCCGACAATATCGTACTCATCGGCTGTCACACGCACCATCGTGCGGCCGTCGTCCACCGTGTTCACCCCACCGGACTGGGCGCTCACCCACACCCCGAGCCCCACCACCGTGGGCACCCACAGGCCCACACTGAGCACTGCAATCCACCGGTAGCGCTGCACCCGGGTCACTGGGCACCGGCGTCTGTGAGCGGCTGGGCGGGCATGTCGGCGACGGTGGGCGTGGGCCAGGTCACGAGCACCACCCCGAGTGCCAGCTCTGCCACCAGCAACACAAGGCCCAGGCCCAGCAAGACATGGGCGGCATGGAGCGGTCTTCGGGGGTGTCGCACGCGCCCTCCGCCGACGCGATAACCTGCGCCCGTGAACCCGCCCCACCTGCTGAGAGACGCGCTCTACCTCGCCGCGATGGTGCTGCTGGTCGTGGGTGTCGTGCATGCCTGGCAGGTGCCCGACGGCTCCCAAGCAGCCCAAGATCTCATCGCGCGCATCGATGGCGACGGCGATGCCCGCCTCGATCCCGACGAGGTGGCCCGCGTGAGCGACGGGGTGCTCGCCTTCGCGGTGCTCGATCTGGACGGCAGCGGCTGGCTGGAGCCCTGGGAAGTCGACGCGATGCTGCACCACCTCAGCCCCATGGCCTGGGGCATGGGTGCTGCGGTGCGGGTGCGCTGATGACAGGCCGACGAACGAACGACTGGGTGTTGCCGCTGTTGCTGGTCCTCAACGGCGTGATGAGCGTGTTGCTCATCGATCAGGCCCAGACCCTGCGGCGGGCGGCCCAGATCTGGGACCTCCGGTTGACCGCTTCAGATGCGATGCCGGCGGCCTCCCCCCGGAGCAATCCTCCACCGGCGCACAGCCCGTGAACATCCTGTTCATCATGATCTCCACGGCCATCGCGGCCCCAAACCTGGTGCTGGTCTCCGTCGACGGCATGCGGGCGGACCGCGCGGGCTTTGCGGGTGCTGTGCCCAGCCCGAGCCCCACCTTGGACCGCCTCGCCGCCCAGGGCCTCGTCTGTGACGCGGCGTTCAGCCAGTCCAACGAGAGCCTGTTCAGCCACGCCGCCCTGCTCACCGGCCGCCACGTCTCCGAGCTCGGCCGGCCAGACTACCGCCGCTTCACGGTGCCCGATGCGGCCGTCTTGCTGCCCGAGGTGCTCGCGCTGTACGGCTACACGACGGCGGCGTTTGTGGCCGGCGGGCATGTGAAGGCCGACTACGGCTTCAACCAGGGCTTCTCGGTCTACGACGATGCGCCGGACTTTGGGGCCTTCTTCCACACCGTGCCCACGGCGCTGGACTGGATCGACAACACCGCGCTGCAGCCGTTCTTCGTGTTCCTCCACGGCTACGACACCCACCGGCCCTACCACCACGCCGGCCTGTTTCACCACGTCTTCGGCGCTGGCTACACCGGGGTGGCCGACGAGATGACCGACCGCAGCGATGTGGAGCGCATCTTGGACGGGGTCTTCTACCCGAGCTTCCCCCTGGACCACTTCTGGCATCAGGCCGTGGGGGAGACCATTCTCGACCCCGCTGGCTATGCGCGCATCGAGGCGTGGGCGGTCACCCACCCGGGCACACCCCTCACCGAGGCCGACCGCCAGCACCTGCGGGACCACTACGACTCCGGCGTGCTCTCGGCAGATCTGCAGCTCGGCTTGTTTGTGGAAGCCCTGAAAGCACGGGGACTCTGGGACAACACCCTGGTGCTCATCACCGCCGACCACGGCGAAGATCTGGGCGACCACGGGCTGTACAACCACCGGTCCACCCTCGCCGACAGCGCCACCCGCGTGCCCCTCATCATCGCGGGCGGGGCACTGCCGAAGACACTGATGGGCACGCACATCCCGGGCCTGTGCAGCGCGCTGGACGTGGTGCCGACCCTGCTCGGTGCTGCCGCTGCCACCGTGCCCGCAGGACTCACGGGGGTGGACCTGCTGTCGGGGGCCCCCGGGCACGACGTGCTCATCCAAGAAGGCGTGCTGCCCATGATTGCGGTGCGCACAGCGACCCACCGCCTGGTGGTGGAGGGGCTGCCGCTGGACTCGCCGCTGCTGCCGCTGATGATCCAGGCCGCACCGGTGGAAGACCCCACCTTCCAGCTCTATGATCTGCGGTCCGATCCCACCGAACAACACAGTGTTCTCGACGAGCAACGCGACACGGCACTGGCCCTGCGGACGACGCTGCTGGCGTGGCTGGCCGCACGAGAGGCCTCGGACCACCTGGGCACCCAGCCGCTGGATCCGGCCTTCCAGGAGGTGCTGCGCTCCCGGGGCTACTGGTGAGGGCTTTGCATCAAAGTTCAATCTGACTTAACTTTGGTGCATGACTGTGGACTGGACCGCCCTGTACGCCCAAGCCTCCACCCAGGAGGGCCACTTCACCACCCGCCAGGCGGCGGCGGCCGGCTACTCACGCCCATTGCTCGACCACCACGTAAGGAGCGGGCGCTTTGTGCGGGTGCGCCGGGGCATCTACCGCCTGCGTGACTTTCCCCTGGGGGAGCACGAAGACGACGTGGTCGCCTGGCTGTGGAGCGGGCAGCAGGGGGTGTTGTCCCACGACACGGCGCTGGCGGCCCACGGGCTGTCCGATGCCTTGCCCGACCGGATCCACCTCACGGTGCCGGACGCCTGGCGCACCCGTCGCCTCAAGGTCCCCCCCATCGTGGTGCTGCACCACGGCGATGTGCCGATGGACGCCCGAAGCTGGGCGGGCCCGGTGCCGGTGACCACACCGCTGCGGACGGTGGTGGACTGCGCCCAAGACCACGTCTCTGCCGAGCTTGTCGCCCAAGCGGTGGGCGAGGGGCTTCGCCGGGGCCTGTTCACCCCTGAAGCTCTTCAAGCAGCGGGGCTCGACCCATGACGGACCCTCGCCGCTACACGACCCCGCTCGCTTTTAAGGCCGCCCTCGAGGCCCGCATCGCCCGCCGTGCCCGGGAACAGGGCCGCACGGTGAACCGGTTGCGCCAGCGGCTTGTGATGGAGCGGTTTGCCGTCCGGGTGGCCGAGACCCTCGATGCGGTGGTGCTCAAGGGCGGGCTCGTGATGGAGCTCCGGCTCGACCGGGCCCGCACCACCCGGGATGTGGATCTGCGGGCCACGGTGCGCGCCGGCGCCTTGCTGGCGGCACTTCAAGAAGCGGGCCGACGGGACAGCCTGGACCACTTGGTCTTTGAGGTGGCCCGCCAGACCGCCCATCCCACCATTGACGCCGAGGGGCAGCGCTATGAAGGCCAGCGCTTTCGGGTGGCCGCGCAGCTCGCCGGGCGGCGCTATGCCGATGGGTTTGGCGTGGATGTGGTCATCGGGGAGCCCTTGGTCGGTGATCCCCAGAACATCTTTGGGGACGACATTCTCGACTTTATTGGCGCACCGCGGCCGATGTTTGCAGCGTACCCGGTGCCGACCCACATCGCCGAGAAGCTGCACGCGCTGAGCATGCCCCGGCCACGGCCGAACTCAAGGGTGAAGGACTTGCCCGACATAGCCCTGCTCGCGGGCATTGCAGGGCTCGATGCCCACGCGCTGACGACGGCGCTCACGGCGACCTTTGCCCACCGACAGACCCATGCGCTGCCCACCGCGTTGCCGCCACCACCGGCTGCCTGGACGCCCGTCTATGCCCGGATGGCGGCCGTCGATGGGCTGCCCTGGGGGACCTTGGCGGCGCTGGAGACGGCGGTGCGGGCCGTGCTGGATCCGGTGCTGGCGGGGCATGTGCACGACGGCGAGTGGTGTCCCGAGGACTGGTGCTGGAAGCCCTGATGCCGAGGGCTCAGCCGCCGCTGGTCGCGTCGAGGGTCTCGCCGAGAACATGCAAGGATGCGCCATAGTGGGCAATGAGCGCTTGGACAGCAGGCCCGTCGGGCGCCGGGGAGGCCATCGCCGCTTCGCGCAGGGCATCGGGGGGCACAAGAGCCTGAAAGTCGGCGTTCTCGCGGGTGGCGGCGGACCGAAGACGCTGGTCCAGCAGCCGGTCGAGCACCTGAACCGCGACCCGCTCTGACGACACCCCGGGCAGCGGCGGCGCCGGGTTGCGGTTGGGGACCACCGTGCCCTTGGGGGACAGGGCCTCCGGCAGCGGCGCGGTGGTTGCGACAATGCCGTACAGGCCGATCTGAAGCAGCAAGAGGAGGCCCGCAAGCGTGGTGAGCAGGGCCTGGCGCTGGCGACGTTGCATGGCCGCACGCTACCATCGGGCGCACGGAGGCCACTTGGCGCACCCCCCCACTCCCCGGCACCGCGTGCTGACCGCCGCCCTGTGGGTGCTGGCGCTCGATGCGGTGCTGCTGGTGCCCTTGGCATGGCGGGCGCGCACGCTGGCGCGGGACTGGGCGCGGGTGGACGTGGCCACAGCGGTGGCCGCAGCAGCCCCCGTGGTGGACCGGCCCTCGGCCAGACCGGGCGGGCGACCATGAAGCGGTGGCGGCTCATGCTCGCGACGGTGCTGTTGATCGGCAATGTGCTGGTGTTCGGGTGGGTCGCTTGGCTGGTGTTGTCGGGCGCATTGGAGCCCCAGGGCATGCTCGGCTGAGTGGGGCCCCACACCGGCGCTCCCGCCTACAGCGCGGCGGCCTCAAAGCGCTTGGGATCGACGTACAACAGCAGGGTCTCGACCTCGACGGGCTCCAGGCAGCCGCTGTGGTCGTGGTCCAAGATGTCGAAGAGCTCGGGCTCATCGTCCATCTGGCGGGACTCGGCGGCCGAGATGCAGCCGTCGAGGTCCAGATCCAGGCGGTGCATCCAGGGCCCGACCAGCGCGGGATCGTCCACTGGCAGGGGCATCCAGAGCACCGCCAGCGCCACCGCAAGGCCCGTGAAGCCCACCAGCAGGGGTGCGAGGGTACCCAAAAATCGGCGAGCGTCCGGCATCATGGCGCCGCCTCCTCACTCGGGGAGCGGGCCCCGAGTCCAGCCGTCCGCAGCGCCGCCCACAGCGCATCTCCCCGGGCGTCCGACCAGGGCAGGGGGTGCCCGTCGGTGTCCAACAGCTCCATGCCCGGCCCCGCCTCGCTGGGTCGCACCGGCCCCACCGCCGCACGGGGTGCCCGGATGCGACCGTCCGGGGTGCGCACACTCACCTCGCCCAGCAAGGACTCCGACGGCACCACATCCCGGGCCAACGCGTCCATCTTCAGTCCATCCTCGGCCCCCGACAGCCCCAGCACGAGCCCCGACAGATCCAGCAGCGACACCAGCTCGTCCCGGGTGTCAGGGGCCACACCCGGCGCCGCCACCATCATCACCGCGTGCACATTGTCGTCGTGCAGCGACACCCGGTGGTTCATCACGCCGTGGGTGAGCAAGTCCTCGCCGTGGTCCGAAAAGACGACCACCACGGTGTTGTTGTCAAGCCCAAGCGCCTCGATGCGCCGCAGCAGCCGGCCCACGTGGGTGTCAGCATAGGCCACAGCTCCGTCATAGGCACCGATGATGAAGTCCTCATCGGCCTTGTCGAGCTTCACCCGCTCCACGTCTTCGAGATCTGCCCACTGCGCCAAGGCATCGAAGACCCGCGGATCCAGCACATGGAGGCCGGCGGCCTGGCGGTCGGGGGGCCGAAAGGTCGGGTAGTACACGCCGTCGCGCAGGCGCTCCCAGCTCAGGGGGTTCTGGGCGAGTCTCTTGAGCACCCCGTCGTAGCCGGGCGTCTCGGGATGGTGCAGCGGACCGGGCTTCACGTAGGGGGAGTGGCAGTCGTAGCCGTGCACAAACAAGAAGAACGGCCGGTCATCAGGGGCTGTCGCGAGGGCCTCCAGGCGGTCCAGGGCCACCGGCACCGTGGCTTGGAAGCTGGCAAAGGCGTCGTCGGTGGACTGGTAGTGCTGAAAGCCCGCGCCCATGCCGAGCATCGGGTCCATGTGGCCCCCCGCCACGACCGCTTCAGTGCGCCAGCCGGCCCGGGACATCCGTGCAGCCAGGGTGGGCGCGTCGACGGGCAAGCGGAAGGTGGTGTAGTCGAGGGGGCCCACCGTCGAGGGCAAGGCCCCGAGGAAGATGCCGGCGTGGCTGAACAGGGTCTCGTTGCTCGGGCTGTGGGCCTGGGTCCAGACGACCGAGCGGGCGGCCAGGGCATCGAGGGATGGCGTCAAGGAGCGCCCGTCCCGGCCCACACGACCCACCCGGTCGGCCCTCAGGGTGTCCACCGAGATGAGCACCACGTTGAGGCGGGCGGGCGTCGGCGAGGCGCAGCCCCCGAGCGCACCACACAGGGCCCACAGCCGCAGCATCGGGGGCATCACGGCGAGGGGAAGCGCTGGGCGTAGCGCGCTTGTTGTTGGGCGCGGGTGCCCAACACCGCGGGCACACCGAAGACCACGACCCACTCCCCGCCGTCGGTGGAGCTGGCCAGCGGCGGTCCCAGCGCTTGCTGAAGACCATCCACAATGGCGTGTTGATCGGCCGATGTGAACAAGCCCGGGTGCACCGCGACGGCACCAAAGCCCAGGCCCCCCAAGAGCTCCGGGACCCCCGCCCCCGTGCCCGTCAGCAGCCGGTCCAGCAGCCAGTCCCCCACCACCACACGGGGTCCCTGGTGCAGCGTGGTGCCGATGCACTGCGTGGCGATGGGCCGCTTGTGGTGCACTTGGTGGCTGCAGCTCAGGTTGTTCCAGAACCACTCCAGATCGGTCGACTGGCCGTGGAAGCCGGGCATCAGATCGAGCACCGCCCGGTCTTGTGGGGCCGCAGCATAGGCCGAGGGGGCCGTGGTCGGGATGCGGGGGCTGCGCAGGGGAGCGCCCGTACCCAAGATGACGTCCACAACGGCAAAGCCGAGCAGTGGGGCCGCCCGGCGGGCCGACGACCGGGCCAGCACACTCGCCACCCGCGCCGCGAGCAGCCCCAGCGCGAGTCCGGTCACCCACAGCAGCCGCGAGGGAAAGTGCAGAAAGCTGGCGCCACGGTCCATCTGGGCCAGGGGCCACAGCACCCAGGGGATGCCACCGTCCGGGGCATACAGGCGCAGGGTGGGGCCGAGGGACAGCACCCCACCGAGCCCCGCCAACACCAGCCAGGGCAGCCAATTCCGGTCCAACACCAGCGGGGCCGCGAGCGCCAGCGCCAGCACAGTGAAGCCGAGCACCGGTGCCATCGAGTGCATCGTGCTGTCGACGGTGGGGGTCCAGCCCGCGAGGGTGCCCAGCTGGGCGGAGCCGGCCGCCATCATGCCCGTGGCCACATCACCCGTCAGCGCGCTGTCCACACGCACCGCACCGCCGGCCCCCACAAAGCGCCACGTGTAGAGCAGCCCGGCCGGCACGGCCACCAGCGCCGCCGCGGCCACCCCTCGTGTGCGCAGGTTGCGGGCCAGCCCCAGCACCCCCACGAGCAAGGTCGCGCACAGCCCGGCGTAGGCGGTGGTGAGCAAGCAGAGCACCCAGAAGATGGCCGCCCACAGGCCATCTTGCACCCGTCCCCCCGGACCGGTGGCCCGCAGCCAGGCGCCGGCGAGCAGGGGCAGCCAGGGGTTCAGCAGCGCGTAGACATGGCCCTCCAGCAGGGCCGTCGCGGCGATGCCCCCAAACGCGTAGCCAGCCCCCGCGAGCAAGGACCACGGGAAGCGGGCGCCCATGTGGTGCACGGCCACCCGCTCGGCGGCCAGCGCGCTGAGCACCGGTCCCACCAACACAAACAGGGCGGGCACCAGCCAGGGGGTGTGCAGCGGTCCGGCCAGAACACTGACCAACAGCAACACGAAGGAGTCGAGCCGACCCAGGGTCTCGCCCACCGGCCAGCTCGACAAGGCCGTGGTCAGGCTGCTGTCCAGGCTGGGGGCCGCGCTGGAGAGCCACACGAGCGAGTACATGTCGAACTGGCGGGTGACATGGATGCCCAGCGGATCACAGACGAGCGGCCAAGAAAACGCCGCCGACAGCACACCAAAGACGAGGGCCGCGCAGAGGGTCTGGCGGGCGGGGGTCACCCGGGCCGCCGGCGGGGGTGTCGACCGAAGACCAACATGGTGACATAGATCATCACCAGGGTGCCCCAGCCAAATGCCGTGATGAGGGGCAGCAGCCCGGAGACCGCCTCGCTGCCCCCCGGGAAGGGCACGGGAACCCTCACGGTGACGGTGCCCTCGGGGGTCGCGACCAGCCGGAAGCCCAGTGTGGCCAGGTGGGCATCGTCCGTGCGCAGGACCCCCGCGAAGACCGCTTGCGCCACGCTGTTCTGGGTTGTGATGAGCGTGAGCCCCAGCGCCCGGGCGTACTCTCCCTGAATCTGGCCCACGTGCACCCCATCGCCGGCGATGTCCCCCGGCGTGCTGCCATCGTCGGTGAGCGGCAGCGTGTGGGCCTGTCCGAGGCGGTCCAGCTTGGCGTGCACCGTGGTCCCGGCCAGCGCGCCGGGCACCTCCACCTGTACGAGCAGCGTCTGCACATCGGCGGCATGGGCGGTCCCGTTCAGCCCAAAAAGGGCCACAAGGAGCGTTGCCCAGCGGGTGGGGAAGGGGATGGGCAGGCGCAGCATGGCCGAGACGCTAATCCCCGGCGCGAGCCCAGAGCAAGGTCGGTGCTGGCTTCGCCCGTCGGCGTTCTGGCGGATGGTGCGGTACAGTCGGTGGCCCGGAGCCGCCATGACCCGTGTCCTGCCCCTCCTGCTCACCGGACTGGGGTGCACCTCCCCACAGCACGCCAAGATAGGCACCGACAGCGGTCCAGCGTCCGGACTGCCCCCACCCTCTGACTGCCCGGCGGTGCCCGTGCTGAGCGACGAGGTGGGCAGCGCCGACTGGACCCCCGCCCAGCCCATGCCGGCAGGCGACATTGAGCAGCTCCGGCGCTTCTCTGGTGACGGTGAGCTCATCTGGGCGGCATCGGCCCAAAATGGCCTGTGGCACTCCGAAGACGGCGGACGACACTGGACGGAGAGTCGGGGCACCCCCCGCAGCCACAACTATGGCCAGATGGCGCTGCACGGGACCGATCCCGACACCCTGGTCTACAGCTCGGACCAAGGCTGGATCAGCCGGGACGGTGGGGAGCACTTTGCACCGTTTGGCTTGGACTGGACCCACGTCGAGAGCTCGGTGCGGGGGCTCGTCTTTGTCGGTGACCAGCTCTTTGCTGCCCAGCTTGATGGCCAAGTGCAGCGCAGCGACGACTTTGGTGCGAGCTGGGAAGCCGTGGGCCGGGTGCCGCCACCGCTGTCGAGCGCGCCTCCCTCGGCCGGCCACGATGAAAAGGCCGATCTGTGGCTCGGTGTGACCGACAGTGGGGCCATCTTGGCGACCTCGACTGGCTACGGGCTGTACCGGTCCACCGACGGTGGCGAGACCTTCGACACAGCCCTGTCGGACCACGTGCTCGGCGGTGTCTTTGCCGTGTCGGGAGACCATGCGGTGGTGGGGGCTTCTCGGGACGACCAGACCCTGCTGTACACCTCCACCGACGGCGGGGAGAGCTGGGCGGAGCACACGACGGTCGACGGCATCCTGCGGGGGATCTGGATTGACGACAATGGCGACTTGATGGGTACCGTGGCCGATGGCCTGTGGATCGAGGGCACCGGTCTTGTGTCGCTGTCCGGACCGGGCTGGGGCTCCTTCGACGCGGTGGTCCGCACGGAGGCCGGCGACATCCTGGTGGGGCACCGACTGGGCATCGCGGGCTCGGCGGACGGGGGGACCAGCTTTGCGTCTTGGTCCACAGACATGGTCGACCGGGACCTCATCAACGTCACCGTGCACCCCCAGTGCCCCGGGGTGGTCTTTTCCGGTACCCAGTGCCGCAGCGGGCTGTACCGCTCGATGGACCACGGCCAGACCTTCGCCCGGCCCGACAATGCGGACATGCACTACGTCATGACCACGGTGGTCTCGCCGTCCGCGCCGCAGCAGATCTGGAACGCCAGCGATGATGTGCTTTGGAAGTCCAGTGACTTTGGGGAGACGTGGACGTCCATCAACCCGCTGGGCACGGGCCCGCGAGGGGTGCACTTCCATGGGCTCGCGGTGCATCCCACCGAGCCCGAGCGGGTGCTGGCGGGCTCGGTGGGCAGCGGCGACTATGCCGATGAGCAGGCCAAGCTCTATGCCAGCGACGACGGCGGACAGACCTGGGCGGTCACGGGCGACGGGCTGCCGGACACCGAGGAGTCCTTCCACGCGCTGCACTTTGTGGTCGATGACCCCGACATTGTGCTGCTGGGGACCTTTCCCGCAGGGGAGGGGGTCACCCATGCCGGCGGCACAGGGGTGGGCATGTTTCGATCGACCGATGGGGCAGAGACGTGGACTGAAGTGGACGTGAACACCTCCGACGTGCAGATCTTCGCGGAGTGCGGGGGCCAGATCTACGCGGCCACCGGTGCCGGGGTGCTGCGCTCGGGGGACCAGGGTGTGTCTTGGGACGTGGTGCTGCCGGCGGGCGAGGGCACGAAGGCTGTGGCCTGCCACGACAACACCGTGGTGGCCATCGATCCGGGCTGGGGGGTGCAGCGCTCGGACGACGGTGGGGAGCACTGGACAGACTGGACCGGCACCCTCCGTGTGGAGCTCTCGGAGATCCACAACCAGCTTGGGCTGCAGGTTGATGGACACTCCGGCCGGGTGATTGTGGCGCTGCCGGGACAAGGGCTCGCGATGCGCAGCCTGGTGCCCTGAGCCCGAGGGGGCTGGGTGTGTCGAGGAGGAGCCTGGGGGCCGGACGGGCCAGGGTCTGCACAAGTCCTTGTCTGCATCGCTGCCTGCTGGCGTGCTAGGATGCGAGAATGCTGAGATTTCGAGTCGTTCCGTTGTTGGTCGTGTTCACCGTGCTCATCGGCCACCCGGCCTGGGCCCAGGATGTCCCACCTGCGGGCACCGGCGCACCGGGGAGTGGGGGAGCTGCAGGCGGTCCACCTCCGGGGGATGCGGGGGCCCCAGCCGGGAGAGGTGCGCCCGATCCCACGCTCCCACCCGCAGGCGACGGTGCACTCAATGGTCCCGGCGCGGCGGTGCCTGGCAACGCTGGAGGGGACTCCGGCGGCCGTGGTGTGATGGTGCGGCTGGAGTCGGCCCGGGCCGCCATCGACGGCGCGGTCAAGGTGCGGCTCACTCCAGAGGGTGGCGGCGACACGATTGAGCTGGTGCTCCGCGATGATGGCGAGGCGCCGGACGTCACGGCCGCCGACAATGTCTACGCTGCGGCGAGCTTGGTCAGCGCCGACGCCTTTGATGTGGTCGTCATGGTGGGCAGCGAGCAGATCCCCGCCGGACAGGCCTCGTGGTCGCCCGATCAACAAGCCGCCCGCGATCTGGTGATTCGCCTCAATGACGACTCCGTCAGCCTCTCGGCGAGTGTGCCGCTGTCGGCGGGTGTGCCCACGGCGGCCGGCCCGACCACCTCCGGCGGTGCTGGCGCGGGCTCCGGCAAAGGGGAGCGCAAAGGACGGGGACGCAGCGCGAGCCGGGCCGAGGTGGAGCCCAGCATCAGCCGCAAAGACGCGCTGTTGTGGATGGCGATTGGACTGGGGCTGGTGGGCCTCGCAGCGGCCGGGGCCCTGCTGAGCCGCTGGCTGGCCAATCGCTCCCGGCTGCAGCTTCCCGCCCTCGCCGAGCCGCCGCTGCTGGGCCCCCACAGCCCGTCGCTGTCCCAGGGCCTGTCGGTCTGGACGACGGGCGACCGAGATGGGGTGCTCGGGCCCCTGCTGGCGACGATGGCCCGGGACCACCGGGTGTTGGTGGTGATGCCAGGCGAGGGCACCCTGCCGTCCGTCTTCGGGGGGCCCGTGCACCGCTGGTCGACCTTGAATGTGGACCAGATCGAAGACGCCTTGTTTGAGCTGAGCGAGCTGGGGGGCCTGCCGCTGGCGCTGCTGCTGGTGCTCGACACGGTGGACGGCAAGGCCCTCGATGAGCTCGCCGAGCTGCTGGGCGATGGCACCGGTGGCATCGCCCTGGTCTCAGCAAAGCCGACGACCGCTCTGCCCACGGTGACCCTCGAGACCGACGGCGAAGATGTCGTGCTCATCGGTGCTTCTGGGCAAAGCCAGCTGCGCGTGGGTGGCCGCGGCTTTGAGGTGGTGGAGACCGCTTGAAGCCCCGGCGCACCCGCAGGCGGCGGCGACAGGGGCTGTCGGTGCCCTTCAAGGTGGGCGCGTCGCTGTTTGTGCTGGGCTGTGTGTTGGTGATGGCCGAGGGCGGGGCCCGGCTGTGGGCACCCTTGGCCCCGGCGTGGCAGGGGGAAGACAACGGCGGAGTGGTGATGGTGGGCCACCCCGAGCGGCTGTGGGGGATGGGACCGGGCGTGCGGATGAACGGGGGCACGACGGCGACCATTGCGGAGATTGGCCTAAGAGAGCCAATTCCCGAGGTTCCCCGTCCCGCCGGTCGACAGCGCCTGATGGTGCTGGGGGACAGCACCTTCTTTGGCCACGGGGTCGACGATGACCAGACGATGGAGGCCCAGCTCCAGCGGGAACTGCGCCAGCGGGGACTGGACGTGGATGTCGTCAACGGCGCCATTCCCGGGTACTCGACGGCCCAGACCCGGCTGCTGTTGGACGACGTGGGCTGGGCGCTGGAGCCGACGGTGCTGCTGGTCGGCAACCTGTGGAGCGACAACAACTTTGATCTGTTCCAAGACGCCGATCTGCTGCGCACCCGGGCAAGCCTGAGCTCGGGATTGGCGGCCCACTCGGCCTTCATGCGGCTGATGGCGGGGGGGCTGGACCGCTTTCGAGATGACAGCGAAGCCCGGGTGGTGACCTGGACCCGCACGAGCGCATTCCCGAGCACCGGGCGCCGCCGGGTGGCGGTGCAGGACTACGCACGCAACCTGGACCAGGTGGTCCGGGACGCCGCCGCGCGGGGCATCGGCGTGGTGTTCATCGCACCGAGCAACCGCGACACAGTGACCGACGGGCGCACGGCCGACCAGTCTTGGGCGGTCTACTTTGATGCCCAGGCCCAGGTGGCCGACTGCCACGGTCTTCAGCGGCTGGACACGCTGCCCGCCTTCCAGGCCGCGCTGGCGGACGGGGGCACCCTCGACGGGCTGTTCATCGACGAGATGCACCCCACCACCCAGGGGCACGGCCTCATCGCCGAGACGGTGTCTCAGGGCCTGCTCGGCTCGGGGTGGCCGCTGGACGGGCTGCTGGGCACCGAGGCGCCGTGTGCCGTGGACAACCTCGAAGACCCGTTTCCTGGCGGTCGGAGCACCACGGTGAACCAGCTGTCCCCCCAGTCCAACCTGTACCCCGGGGCTGTGGCGTTGCGGGGTCCCCAGGCGGCGACTGCGAGGGAGGGCGAGGTGTTGCCGCCTGGCGCGTGGATTGTGTCGGGGGAGGTGCAGGCGGCATCGTGGCCGGTGACGGTGGTGGTGCGCGATGTGGAGGACCGACCGCTGTCATCGACAGTGCTGGCGTCGTCGGACACACCGCTGCGGCTCATCGTGGGCCAGGGCCTGGACCGGGTGGTGGTGCAGGCGACGGATGCAGCGGGCGGACAGGGGGAGGCGGTGGTGACACCGGTGGCAGCAGTTGTGGAGATTCAGATCGGGGACTGACACCCCTGAGCTTGGTCGTAAGGGGGGCTGACACCCCCTGGCTGATGGGTCAGCGGGGGAGTGTCCGCTGGTGGGGTGGTGCAGCGAAGGACAGTGATGCTGGGGGGGATGGGTGCAGGAGGGGGGTCCACTGGTGGACACAAACCGGACATTTTCTGTCTGCACGCCGCCACACCACACCCCAGCGGGGAGCGGCCCATCCCACCCTCTCAGCACTGCGCCCAACAGGGGGGGTCCACATGCCAGCAGGGGGTGGGTGTGGCCAAGCGCCCTGTGGCAACGGACGGCCAGCCACACACCCTTCATGGATCACCTGAGGGGTGTCAGCTGACAGGGGACGGGCTCAGCGAGCCAGCCGTGTGCGTGCGCCATGAACACGCATTCATGAGGGTTCTGATCCACAGCATGCGCAGACTGCTGTGGTGCTTGAGGGGGGCTGGACGCGGGGTGAGAGAGGGCTGACACCCCACGGTTCACACCCCCCTGCACACCCCTCTGACGGACCCGGACCATGGCTGGGGCCAGCCAGTCCCTGCCGCCCAGGCGCTGCACTTCGGTTGGGTGGGCCCTGCGTGGGACCGGCACCAAATCGGCGGCGCCGCTTGCCGGCCCATAAACCGCCCTCCTGAGTGCCCTGGCGCATCGGTCGACCTGATGGGTGAGATCCACACCAAGAGCGACGCCAGGCATGTCTGCGGCCCGGCAAACACTATTCGTCCTTGGCGACCGGTCCAGCCAGGAGGCGGTGGGGGGGTGGCGCTGTCCAGATCCGGCTCCACCACGAGCCCGCATAGCGCCGCAGCTCGGCGAGCTCCATGTGGGCCACCATGAGGTCTTCGCGCACCAGGGCGAGCTCTTGCTGGGCCGCTTCGACACGCTGCTCGGCGGCATGGGCCCGCTCCCGCTCCAGGCTGGCCCGCTCTCGCTCCAGCACCACCCGCCGGTCATCGCCCTGACGGGTCGCTTCCAGGGTGGCCTCCAGCGACCGAACGTGGGCGCGGGTGGCCGTCAGCAGCTCTCGGGCCCCATCCCGCTCGGCCTCTAACCTCGCTGACAACACCTGAAGCCTCACGAGTGCGGGGCTTGCAGGAGCATCGGTGTCGGTGACGGCAGCCTCCACGGACCGGGGTGGGGCGGGGGCCACCTGCGCCTCGACGGGGGTGTCTGGGGTGCGCCGGGGGGGATCGGGATCGAGCCCCGCCTCGATGGCATAGGCCATCAGCTCGACCTTCGAGACCATCACCCGGGACTTCGGGTTGTCGGGATCTTCGCGGTGCTTGGTCAACAGGCCCTGGCGAACCCACGACCGCAGGCTGGACAGCGAGCGATCCACACAGCGCGCGGCATCTCTGAGTGTGATGAGGTCCGCAGGCGGTGGGGCTGGGGGGGAGGGAGAGGCTGCTGTGGTGGGCCCATCCATGGCCACTTCAGCACGATGCGATGCCTCTGCACCCAGGGCTTCATCGGCCCCCAGTGCTTCGTCGGCGCGCTCAGGAGCACGGTCTTGCGCATCAGCTGGCATCGCACACCTCAGTCCCCAGCGTGGCTTGGACGAGTTGACATGTCAACATGATGGCTAACCCAACAGATTGACATTGTCGGATATACGTCGAAACCCGGATGCCCGCGATGGGGCATCGGGCAGCGAGAACCGGCGGGCCCGAAGCGTGAGCGAGAGGGCCCAGCCCCTCTAAGGTACCTTATAGGTACCTCTAAGAGGAAAATTCGTTGCCGAAAATGCCGATAGATACGGCACTCTCAAAACCCGATGGTCTAGGGTCTGCCACATATTGAGCCATTGTGGTCCTAGGTCTGCCACATATTGAGCCAAACTGGTCCTAGGTCTGCCACATATTGAGCCACGCACCCGTCGCCGCACCCGCCCGATTCTCCGCCCGGCCTGGTCCAGGGTCTGCCACATATTGAGCCACCCTGCGCGGCATATAAGAAGAAACCCGTATTTTTCGAGAGTCAGAGATCAACCGTACTTGACAGCGGCATCTTCTCGATAAACTCACGCAGAAGTCGGTGGAAGCGAGGAGACAGCAGCTTCTCCTCCACCCGCTCGGCCCCGCTGATGGTGTTGCGGGCGATGCCGAGCTGCTTGGACAGCTCCCGAACTGAAATCTTGTTCAGGTCACGCCAGGCCCGCAGCTCCCCGCCATTGAGGGGAACCACCAATGGTGGCCGCTCGTCGGGCAGGATGCGGTGGTGGGTGCGATCGAGGATCCACTGAGATGGATAGAGTATGAAGCTCTGTTCCAAGTCCCATGGTTGCGCTGGCATCACACAGTGTGCGAGCAAGCCCACATCACAGAGGACGGACAGCTCTCGCTCCAAGCGCTGCCAGGTGGTGGACGGCCGCCGGGCGTTGAAGGTGATGCCGGCCACATTGAGCAAGGTGCGGGCCTTCAGGCTCACGTGGTCCTTGCCATCCCACAGGTCCCACCGCATGCGAATGGCGATGAGCAGCCCCAAGGCGTGGGCATAGGGGTGGCGCACATGGTCGACCTGGGCCAGCTCGATGGGCACCGGCAGCCAGTTGCCCCCGAGCTTGCCTGTCTCCGGATCCCGCACCCCGCTGTAGAGCAGATCGTTGATGCGCAGCTCCATGCCTTCGAGCTGCCACTCGGCTTCTTGGAGGCGCTCGAACCGGTTGCCGATGAGCAGCAGCGGGGCCCGGTGGCGCTCTTGGTTGTCGTCGCTGTAGGCCACGAGCTCCAGCTCGGTCAGCGCGGCCACCTCATCGGCGATCTTTCGGCGTTGATCGGGATCACGGCGGATCCGGGACTCGTAGCCCATGGCCTCGAGGTGCTGGTCGAGGGACCACCGCACCCAGCCCCGGCGTCCCCCCTCGATGCTCAGCAGCCGCTGCAGCGCGCACCAGTGGCGCAGCCCCTTGGCCCCCCGGATGTTGCGCAGCGCGGTGATGGTGTTGGCATGCAGGCCCTCGTGGGGAAGGGGCAGCTGCAGCTGGATGCTCTGCTTGTCCCGGCGGTCGAAGAGCATCACCCGCAGGCGCTCGTGGCCGGCCGGCTGGTGGGTGGGAAAGCTTTTGGCTGCACCCTTGTGGCGCACGCCGTCCCGGGGCAGCTCCTTCCAGCCGGTGATGAAGCTGTGGTGGTCCTTGCCGGCATCAATGGCCATGGACCGCCGCCGCCGTCCTGCGTCGATGTCTCGGGCGGCCAGGTGCAGCAGCGCGAGCCCCGTGCCTGGAAAGCGCAGCAGTGCGCCGTGGGCGTCCACCACCGTCACCCCGTGCAGCACGCCCAGGCCCGCATCGGCTTGCTGCATCAGTGCGTCGCCGGCGGCCTGCTCGAACACGGCAGCGCTGGTGCCTTCCTCCGGTGGACGCACCCCGGCATCGAGCTGGTTCAGGGCCTTCTCGAAGCGCTTGGCCACCGCGGCGGGGGCTGCTTCACCGGGCCAGTAGGGGTTCTGCTCCACAATGCGCAGGGTGTGCGGGTCTTCCTCGTCGGTGTCCAGTGCTGCGACCAGGGTCACCAAGAAGGGCAACATCTCTTGGAGCACCCGGGGGCCTGCCCAGGGCCACCCGGCGGCCAAGAACTCCCGCTGCAGGGCCGCTTCGGCGTACTTGGTCGGAAACAGGGCGAGGGCACACGTGGAGATCTCATCGGCCGTCGCTTGCACGGCGGCGTCTTGTTGCTGGAGCAGGACACTCAGGGCACCGTCCAGATCCAGGCACTGGGGCCCGTTGTGGTCAAGTCCGTCTCGCGCGGTGAGCTCCTGGGCCACAAAGGGCGGGGGCAAGCGCTGGCTGCGGGGAATGACGGGAGCGGCCGTGCCCGGGGTGCCCCGCACCACAAAGAAGACCTTCGTCCGCAGGGGCCCCAGCCGGTGGGAGAACAGGTGGATGAGCGCGCCGTGGCGCTGGCGGAGGAGCTCGGCGAGGGCCTCTACAGACACGTGGCCCCCTCCGTCCGTGCTTGCCGGGTGCTGCGCTCCACAAAGCGGCCACAGGCGGGCAAGAAGACCATGGGCACGGTGCCGGTTCCCCCCGCCCGGTTCTTGAGCACCGCACACACCGCTGGTCGGCTCGCGCTGGTGGTCCCCGGATCGGTCGTGATGGCCATCAACAGGCCCGCGTCGGCCTCCAGCTCCCCGCTCTCTTTGCCCGCACCGATGAGGCCCTCGCGGGTCACCGGGTCTTGGCAGGCCTTGGTCAGCGCCTCCACCCCGGCCAGCGCCTGGTAGTGCTGCCGGCCCGCGGTCGACAGCACAAAGGCGGCGGCACCGGGCCAGTCGTTGCCTTGGCCCGAGGCCCGTCCCACCCGGCACAGCGCCCGCAGCTCGCCGGACAGCGCCCGCACCGCCAAGCGGATGTCGTCGCCATCGGCCATGCGCTGCACGTAGTCAATGACGATGAGCGGAGGCTTTCCGGGGTGTCGGCGGCTCATGCCCCGGGCCATCGCCGCGAGGTGCGCGGGGGTGCGCTCGTTGGGCGGTGGGGCCCACAGGTACAGGCTCGGGCAGTCCTTGGAGAGGTGCTCCAGGCCGGTGCACAGCGCGCTGGCCGGCACCGGTCGGTACAGCAGCCCCGACCAGGGCACGCCGTCTGTGGCATAACGATGAACAGAACACCAAGCAAACCAAAGTTACTAAAAACC
>ERZ887849.1078-NODE-1078-length-27090-cov-34.390124_pt1 | contig 27090 bp, 23 predicted proteins | sample MGYA00521267_ERZ887849 | MGnify/ENA primary metagenome ERZ887849 (study PRJEB32303, sample SAMEA104408601) | aquatic metagenome | biome: Brackish water; feature: Pelagic; material: water | place: Baltic Sea | collected 2014-06-06T16:11:00 | depth 2,863 m ... | reverse complement strand
TATTTAGCAATAGTATTTGGGTAGAGCGTATAGAAATAAAAAAAATATTTCCTAATCAATTAAATATTTTGATTACAGAATATTTCCCAATAGCTTATTTTGTTAAAAATAATCAAATGTATATAATAAATAATAATTTCAAGAGTTCTATAATCTTTAATGATATAAATACTGCTAACTTATTAAGAATTGAAAATGCTGATAAGGAAATTGAATATAAGCTATTTCTACAAGGATTAATACAGCATAATGATTTTTATAGATCTTTAAAAGAAGTTCGTTTTATTTATAAAGATCGTTGGGATCTTAAATTGAATGATGGTACGCTTATCAAGCTGGGTACCTATAGCCTTGAAGAACAAATAAACAATATTAAAATTTTTTCAAAAAAAAATAATTTAAAATTGATTGATTTAAGAACTAAAGACAGAGTTATTATTAGCAATGAATAAAGATAAGCAAGCAATGGGGGTTTTGGATATTGGATCTTATCATTCAAAATTTATTATATTTAAAATTCAAGATAACAAGATTCAAATTCTCTCTAAATTTATTTTAAAAACAGAAGGAATAAAAAGAGGAGTTATTTCTGATTTAGAAAAATTAACAAAGTCATTAAAAGAAATTATAGGCAAAGCAGAAGATGCAGCAAAATTACAAATTGATAAAATATTTGTTTCTACGAGTCCTATAAATACTTTTTCATTAATTTTTTGTCAGTCAAAAAATATAGGAGGGTACGAAATTAACGAGGAAAAGGATGTGCAATTTTTGATCAATAGCGGAGTAAGCTTGTTTAAAGATTGCTATTCAAATAGTAAGATTGTCCATCTTTTTAATTTGAATTTAAGGATAGACAGAAATAATATTGTTGAAAATCCGGTCGGGTTAATTGCCGATAGTTTAGAGAATGATTTACACATTATTTATTCTAAAAAAAATACCTTAAAAAATTTTCAAAAAGCCATTGAAAATAGTTATTTAAAATCTGAACAATTTATTTTTTCTCCTTATGTTTTGAGCTTACTTTCTTATGCAGAAAGTCCTTTATCAGATACTATTTTGACATTAGATTTTGGACATGAAAAAACTTCACTTGGTATTTTTAGAAATGATAATTTTATTTTTGCCACCTCTATTCCAATTGGTTCATGGCATATAACAAATGATATTTCGAAAGCTTTAAATCTAAACTTTGAAATTGCCGATAGCCTCAAAAAAAACCACAGTTCCTGCAAAATACTAAGTAGTGATTTGATACACGAGTACGTAGAGAGCGAAAATGCTGGTCTTAAATCTTATAAAAAAGTATCGAACAATATCTTAAATAAGATTGTTTACTCCAGAACTGAAGAAATAATAGATTTTATAAATAAAGAATTAGCTTTTTTCCAAAAGCAAAATCAAATTTTTAACAAAATTTTAATTAGTGGTGAAGGGTCCAAAATTAAAGGTTTTTATGATTTACTGAGTGAAAAAATTAAAATTAAATATTTATCTATAGAAAAATTTTCATCTAAGCTTAAAAATGATTTAGAAGACGATTACGATGTTTGTATATCAGTTATTAACTACATTAAAAACTCTTATTCAAAAGAAATTCCAAGCTCTACAAAAGAAAATAAGAGTATTTTTGATAAAGTATTATCTTTATTTAATTAATCATCAAGATTTTTGGCGTAATATTTCTTGAATCGATAATTTTAATTTACTTAAGTATATTTTTCTTCGTGCATACAAATCAGATAACAATAAAAAAAAAAATTTCATTCGAAGGTATAGGTCTTCATTCAGGCTTACAAACTAAAATGGTACTATCGCCAATGCCAGTAGATAGTGGCATAGCATTTATTAGAACAGATATTAAAAATAGTTCTGAAATATCAGCAAATTGGAAAAATATAATTCCAGCAAATCTTTGTACTAAAATTTCAAATAAAAAAGGAGAAACAGTTAATACGATTGAACATCTAATGTTTGCACTTTACAGCCTTGGAATAACCAATTTGTTGATCGAAATTAATGGTCCCGAAGTACCAATAATGGATGGAAGTGCCAAAAATTTTATTGAAGAAATTGAAATGATTGGTCTTTTAATACAGCAAAAAAATATAAAACAATTAGAAATAATGAAAAAGTTAGAGATTAAGGATCATAATAAATTTATTAAATATGAACCAAGTAATAAAAAATATCTAGAAATACATTATAGCCTTAATTATCAAGATCAGTTTATAAAAAAGCAAAGTTATACTTTAAAGGATGCACAAAAAAATTTTTTAGAAGTTTTTACATGTAGAACTTTCTGTCATCAAGAAGATCTAGAAAAAATATTTGCAATGGGGTTGGCTAAGGGAGGATCTTTGGACAATGCTATAGTTATTTCTGGAAACAAGGTTTTGAATCAGGAAGGTCTAAGATATAAAGATGAGTTTGTAAGACATAAAGTTCTGGATTGTATTGGAGATTTATATTTAAGCGGCTATTTTATTTATGGCAAGATTACCTGTAATCAAGGCGGACATGAGTTAACTGCTAATTTAATTAAGAAAATTTTTGAAAACAAAAAAAACTATTCAATTGTGGATATTCACTCTGCAAATATACACAAAACAAATAAGATTAGAGAAACGTCAAGAATTCAAGCGGTAGTTTAAGTTATAAAATTAGTGTAAATAATTTCTAAGAAGAATTATTTATGTCCCAAAAAAAATTTATAAATTATCTATTAATTAGTGCTTTACTTTTTTTGGGCTCTTGTTCATCAAAAACAGAGCAAACCATAAAGCCTAAAGTAGTTATTAGTTTAGATCGTTTATATAGTGAAGCTCAAAGAAAGTTTGAAGAGGGTAGTTTGCAGGAAGCTATTGAGCTATTTGAAATGGTTGAAAAAGATTACTCTTACACAGAGTGGGCTGCCAAGTCTCTTTTAATGAGGGCATATATATATTATGAAGCAGGCAATTATATTTCTGCCCTTACTATTTTAAAAAAATTTAAGACACGTTACTCAGGCGATAAAAATATAGCATATGCAGAATATCTAACTGCAATTTGTTTGTTTGAACAAATTAACTTTGTCGCTTTATCTCAAGAACCCACAACCTTAGCTTTAAGACAATTTGAAAAAGTAATTCAAAACTATCCTAAATCCGAATATGCATCTGATGCAAAATTTAAAATTGATCTAATCAGAGATCAGTTAGCCGCAAAAGAAATGTATATTGGTAGATATTATGCAAAAAGAAACAAATGGATCCCTGCTTTGCAAAAATTCAATAATGTTTTAAAAAACTACGAAAATACAATTTATATTGAAGAAGCATTGCACAGGTTAGTAGAAATAAATTATACAATTGGAAATATTCCAGCTGCTAGAAAATATGCTTCAATTTTAGGCTACAATTACAATGATACAGACTGGTACAAAAAATCATACAATATTGTTGAAGGAGCAAATATACCACTTGAAAAAGCTAAACAAAAAAAAAGCTTAAAAGAGAGATTGAAAAAGTTAATTCAAATACAGTAATGCAATGATAAAAACTGTAGACGAATATCATAAAAAATTAAACTTATTAAAAAAATATGACGAGTCTTATTATGATTTAAGCAATCCAAAAGTATCGGACTCAAAATATGACGCTTTAAAAAAAGAGCTGCTAGAGTTTGAAGAGAAAAATAATAAATATAAATTTGTTGGTAGTAAAGTAGGGTACACTCCATCAAAAAAGTTTTCAAAAGTAAAGCATTTGGAAAAAATGCTATCCTTAGATAATGCATTTGATTTAAATGATGTTAAAAATTTTTTAAAAAAAATAAAAAACTATTTAAATTTTGATATACAAAAAGAAATAACTTTAAATGCTGAGCCTAAAATCGATGGAATATCTGCATCTCTTATTTACAAAAACAAATCATTAATACAGGGTTTATCACGAGGCGATGGAGATTTTGGAGAGGATATAACTGAGAATTTGTTAACTATAAAAGAAATACCAAAAATAATAGATAATCAAGATTTACCAGAGTATTTTGAAGTTAGAGGTGAAGTTTATATAGGAAAAAAAGATTTTCAAAAAATAAAAGAAAATTTTGCCAATCCAAGAAATGCAGCCGCTGGATCACTACGCCAAAAAGACTCTAATAATACTGCTAAAATTCCATTAAAGTTTTTTGCTTATGGAACCACGCAAGTAAATCAAAAAAATTTTACAAACCAATCAGAGTTTTTAAATTATTTAAATCAATGTGGCTTTAAAACTAACGAGTTATCAAAAACAATAAATAATATTGAAGAACTAGAAATCTATTATGCAAATTTAGAAAAAAAAAGATCTTCGCTTGATTATGATATTGATGGAATTGTATATAAGGTAAATAATTTTGAATTACAGCATCGTTTGGGAAATTTATCTAATAGTCCCAGATGGGCTATTGCTCACAAGTTTTCATCAGAAAAAGCCTTTTCCGTCATTAATGATATTGAAATACAGGTAGGTCGCACAGGTGCTCTGACTCCTGTTGCAAAAATAGATCCTGTTACGGTAGGTGGAGTTGTAGTTTCAAATGCAACACTTCACAATGAAGATGAGATTGCTAGAAAAGATATAAGAATAGGAGATACGGTGTTGATACAACGGGCAGGAGATGTGATTCCCCAAGTTGTGAGTGTTGATTTGTCTAAAAGATCGAAAACAAGCAAAGCTTATATATTTCCAAAAAAATGCCCTTGCGGAAACAATACAATAAAAGATTATAATCAAATTACAAAAAAAATAGATGCAGTAAGAAGATGCCCGGATATAGGGTACGAATGCCAATACATGGCAAGAGAGAAATTAAAACACTTTGTTTCAAAAGATGCATTAAATATTGATGGTTTAGGAAAAAAAGTAATTGATGATTTTTGGAATTTAGGTTTTGTTAAATTACCTTCTGATATTTTTAATCTTGATTATAATAAAATTAAAAACTTAGAAGGATGGGGAGAATTATCCTCATCTAATCTTAAGCAAGCTATAGAAAATAGTAAAAAAATAACATTAGAAAAATTTATTTTTTCGATTGGTATCAGACACATAGGGCAAGAAAACGCAAAAATTATAGCATCTTATTTTAAATCTATAAAAAATTTTCAAAAATTATTTAATAATTCACAATTAAATAAGGAATTGAAAAGCGTAAGAGAAATAGATGGAATAGGAGAGACTCAAATTAATGCATTAAATGAATTTTTTTCTAATCCTAAAAATGAAAAAGTAATAAAGTTACTGGTCCAAGAACTAGCCGTCAAAGATTTTGAAATTATAACAAATGGAATTTTTGCCAATAAGACATTAATGTTTACAGGCGGATTTGAACGAATGAGTAGATCTGAGGCTAAATCATTAGCCGAGTCTCAGGGAGGAAAAGTTTTAGGAGGTGTGAGTAAAAAATTAAATTATTTAGTTGTAGGAAGTTCCAAGCCTACAAAAAGTAAGATGGAAAAAGCAGTTGAATTAGATGTAGAAATTATCTCAGAAGAGAAATGGTACAAGCTACTAAATCGGTGAGCAAAGATCTTTTAAAATTAATAATTCTTTTTTGTTCATAAAAGATTTTAAAAGTTCAAAAACTATTTTGTGATAATTATTGATAGAAGTAATTTCCTGTTTAATTAATAATTTTTTATTAATAAGATTTTTTTCATAAGGAACCAAAGTTAAATCACTAAAGTGAAGTCCCCTTTTATTTTTATTTACATATATTAAATTTTCAATCCGCATTCCAAAATGACCAGGTTTATAATAGCCTGGCTCATTAGATATAATTTGTCCAAGACTAAATTTATTTTTGCTATATTTAGAAATAGAGGGAGGATTTTCGTGAACATTAAGAAAATAACCAACACCGTGGCCAGTACTATGGGGGTAATTTAAACCGTGTTTTACCAAGTATTTTCTGGCTACTATATCTAACTTTTTTCCTGTTGTTTTTTTATTAATTTTAAAATTTTTAACAGCAAGGTGTCCCTTAAGTATTCTTGTATAGATATTCTGTATTGATAGGTTCTGTTTACCAAAACAAATTGTCCTGGTAACATCGGTTGTACCTTGCTTATATTGACCACCGGAGTCTATTAAATAAATTCCGTTCATACGAAATGATAAGTTTGATTTTATGGTGGCATGATAGTGAATAATGGCAGCATTTTTAGCAAAAGCCGAAATAGTTGGAAAACTAGGAAATAAATATTGATTATTGATCTTTCTAAATATCTCTAACTTTTTTTGAGCACTAATTTCATTTAATTTTGTTAATTTTTTTTGTTGTTTTAACCATATGATAAATTTTGTTACTGCAGATCCGTCATAGATATGGGCAAGTTTTGTATTCTGTATTTCTATTTTATTTTTTTTAGATTTTAATTTGTAGATTATATCAAATCTAAATCTAAAATTTATTTTGTTTTTCTTTAAATAATTAATTATATTTACAGAGTTATTTGGATCTAATTCAATTAAATTTTTTTTAATTTTAATTAAATGATTATAAAGTTGCTTTTCATCTACAAATTTTACATATTTTTTATAGTTTTTTTTTATTGAATTCGGTATTTTATTTTTTTCAGAAAATATAAAAAGTTTTTTATCGGTTAATAATCCTTGAGAATTAAGTATTGGCGAAAAAGCTGAATCTTTGCCTCTAATATTTAATAGCCAACAGATATTTTCACTAGAGGAAATGAAAAAACTTTTTCTCTTATTTAACTTTAATATTTTTTTTATTTTAGTTATTTTATTTATGTAGCTATTTCCTGAATAACAATTTTCTAAAATATAAGTCTCTTTTCTTACATTTTCTTTTTTTGGTTTCCAAATTAAATCTATTAAATTTTCACGTATTTCAGTCAAATTTGAATTACTTTTAATTTGTTTATACCATGAATGTTTAATTAGTTTTGAGTCAAAACCTATTTTTAATTTTAAATCATTGATGCATTGAGCAACTGATTGTTTGCTACTATCTATTATTTTAAAATTCCTTGAAGATTGTTTTTTTGCTTGCTCGATGTATCGGCCATCGACAAATAAATAGTTATTGTTTTTTAAAATAAGAGCTATTCCTGCCGAGCCTGTAAATCCAGAAACAAATCTCAACCTATCTTTTTTAGTATCTATGTATTCATTAAAATAGTGGTCATTTTTTGGAACTAAGTAGCCATCTATGTTATATTTAATAAAAATTGTTTTTAACTTTGATAGTCTATTCATGTTGAATTTTTTTTAAGTACTTATCAATTACTTTTTTTTCTCCCGATTCTTTAAAATTAATCAGCATTTTATTACCATCTATGTGAATAATTTTACCAAAGCCAAATGTATCATGCGAAACACTTTGACCTATTTTGAAACTAGTAAGATTATTTGTATAATTAATTACCTTAACCTTTTCTTTTTCTTGCTGATATCTTTGCCAACCAGGGCTTTTTTTGCTTTGATTGAAAGATATATCTTGGCTAAATACAAAATCGTCATCTCTTGGTGAGTTAGTTTCATTTATTTTTAAGTATTTTTTGTCTAATTCATCAACAAATCTAGATGGCATAGACGGCATCCAATCATTATTGTCATTTTTACTACTGCCAAAATATTTTCTGTTATTTGCAAAAGAGATAAATAACCTTTTTTTTGCTCTTGTAATCGCAACATAAGCTAATCTTCTTTCTTCCTGAACCGCGGTATCTCCTTTTTCTTCAATAGATTTTTGATGAGGAAACATCCCTTCTTCCCATCCAGGTAAAAATACACAATCAAACTCAAGACCTTTTGCTGCATGGATTGTCATTAGGTTTATTTTTTCACCCTCCCATTCCTCATCAATAGAAGTTTGAAGAGAAATGTTTTCCAAAAATTCTATCAAATTTGAATAATTTTTCATTGAGGCTCTAAGTTCTTTTAGGTTTTCTAGCCTAGAGTCCGCTTCTGGACTTTTTTCGTTCATTAGCATTATTGTATAGCCAGATTCGTCAAGCACTCTTTCCAGTAGCTGAACATGATCGAATTCTTTCGAAAGTTTTGTCCAGTGATTAATATTTTTGATAAGATTTTTTAAGCTATCTTTTGTCTTAGGTTTGAAATCATCTTCCTCAAGCATTTCAACTGAAGTATCAAATAAACTCTTATTTTTTCGTCTAGATAACTCATGAATTTTTTGTAAAGTCGTATCACCTATAGATCTCTTGGGTGTATTGATAATTCTTTCAAAAGCTAGGTCATCATTTTTTTGATTGATTAATCTTAAATAACAAAGAGCATCTTTTATCTCTGACCTTTCATAAAATTTCATACCTCCAATAATTCGGTAGGGTAATCCTATTCTAATAAAACGTTCTTCAAATTCTCTAGTTTGAAAAGCTGCCCGGACTAAAATCGCAATATTATTTAGTGATATTTTATTAATTAATTCTTTTTCTATAATATCAGATACGCCTAATGCTTCATCTCTTCCATCACTATAGGAATTAACCCATACTTTGTCTCCATCATCAAAATCAGACCAAATTTGTTTACCAAGTCGATCATCATTTTTAGAAATTAAAGATGATGCAGAATTTAATATATTTTTTGTAGATCTATAGTTTTGTTCTAGCTTAACAGTTTTTGTTTTTGGATAATTTTTTTCAAAATCTAAAATATTTTTTACCTCGGCTCCTCTCCAGCTATAAATAGACTGATCATCGTCCCCAACCACGCAAATATTATTATGGTCATCAGTAACAAGATTAAGCCATAAATTTTGAATATAATTAGTGTCTTGAAACTCATCGACCAGGATATACTTAAAGTTATTTTTAAAAATTTTTTGAATCTCTGCAAAGCTTTTAAATATAGTTACACAATGCAAAATCAAATCACCAAAATCAACGCAATTCATAACCTTTAAGCGTTCTTGGTAAATTTTGTAAATCTTTAAAGCATTTTGTTTCATAGGTTCAGTACTAGAAACTTTTATATCCTGAGGAAGTAATGCTTTATTTTTCCATTGATCTATTAAATAAGCTATGAATTTTGGAGGGTTGTGCTTAGAATCTATATTTTCTGCTGCAAGAATATTTTTAATTAATTTCAACTGATCAAGGGTGTCCAAAATTGTAAAGCTTGGTTTAAGCCCAACAGCTTCAGCATATTTCCTTAAAATTTTATTACTTATAGAATGAAAAGTTCCTAACCATGGCACTGCAGTTGTAGTGTTATTAGTAAGTTTTGAAACTCTTTCGCGCATCTCGTTTGCCGCTTTGTTGGTAAAAGTTACGCATAAAATTTGATTACCAAAGCATTTTTTGGTTGCTATTAAATGAGCAACTCTAGTTGTTAAAACCTTGGTCTTTCCAGAACCAGCACCAGCAAGAATTAGAAGTGGTCCTTGGTCATGAACAACAGCCTCTTTTTGTTGATTATTAAGGTTATTTAGATAGTTAGGGGCTGTTAGATTCATAATTAATAAATAAATTATTAAATATTAAATACAACAACAAAAAGAAATGAAAAAAGATTTTTCAAAAATTAAATTTTTTTTAATAACTTTTTCAATTTTAGTCACATTATTAGTTTTAATTTTTATTAGTCCTCTTTTAGTAAATTTAAATACACTTAAGAGCTCTATTGAATTGGAACTGAATTCTGCATTTTCCACAAGTTCTTCGATAGAGGGGAATATTGTTTACTCTCTAAAGACAGGTCCTAAAATAAATATAGAAAATATTGTTTTTCGTAAAAATAATGACGAAGGTATGGATGGTAATATAAATCAAATTCAAATCTCAGTAAGTCCATTTGATATTTTTCAAAAAAAAGTAAATTTTATGAATATAAGAATTACTGACGGATCTTTATCTGTACCTGAGGAAGTTGCAAAATTATTGACTACAAAAAAAACCAGTGGTTTTAAAAAATTAAATATTGAAAATGTGAGTATCAAAATATTAAACAAGCAGTCAGAAATTCAAATTGATAATAATGAGGGAACTATTTTGTATAAAGATGAACAAGTATCATATGCAAATATTTCGGGAATAATTGGCAATTTAAATTACAACGTAAATTTAGATAGTAGCAAATTTAATTTTTCAATACCAAAAAAAAATTTTAATGTAGAGTATTTATTTAATAAAGATAAAAACTTTCCTTCCTTCGTGCAAATAAAATCTGCAAGTAATTTATTGTTTCCTGGTCTAAAAAATATTTATTTAAGATCTGATATTTCGGCAAATAAAGAAAAAATAGTTTTAGAAAATATAAAGCTAACGTCTTCAACATATAACGGTGTTGGCCGCATAGAAATTGAATTACAACCACGTATTTTTGTTAAAACAGATATGAGTTTTGGTAGGACAAATTTTACAAATATTTCCAGTTTAGAATTAGCTTCTTTTATAAATGATGATTTATTTGAATTGTCTTCTCAATTTAATGGTAGTTTCAATTTGCAGTTTAAGCACATTATAATGGATCAGAATTACTTTGATGACTTAAATCTTGACGTTAATTTTGAGTCTGGAGATGTTGTTTTGAACAATATCGAATTTATTTCTGAAGATAATAATTTACAACTATCTGGACGAATATTTCAGGAAAGTAATGATAAACTTATGTTTTTTAAAACAAAATTTAGAACAAGTCAGTTAAAAAAATTATGCATCCAAGCTTGTAAATCCAAAGCAGAAACTAATCAATATTCGATGGTTTCCCAAGGAACTTTAGATATAAAAAAGTCAAAAATTTATTTAGATGAATTTTTTTCAAATAAAAAACACGATGCAGCTGAAATCAGCAATCTTAATTTAAACTTAAATTCGATGTTGGCTGGAAATCTAAAAAAAACCTTTAGTTTAAAAAATTTTTTAAGTATTTATTAATTATTTAGGATGAGTCATTTTTCTTGGGTTCATGATCTGCATATATTCTTTTTCATTTACTAACCCAGTTTTTAAAGTTTCTTCTTTTAAATTTGTTCCATTTTTATGTGCTGTTTTTGCAATTTTGCTAGCATTATCATATCCAATTCTTGGCGCTAGGGCAGTGACTAACATCAAGGACTCATTCAAGAGTTGTTCAATTCTTTTTTTATTTGGCTTGATACCTTTTACGCAAAAATTAACAAAGCAATTTACAGAGTCAGCCATCAAATCAATTGACTGCAAAATATTGTAAGCAATTAATGGTTTAAACACATTTAATTCAAAGTGACCATGTGAACCAGCCATAGTGATGCCATTATGGTTACCAATTACTTTAACACAAACCATTGTAACAGCTTCACATTGTGTCGGATTAACTTTACCAGGCATAATCGAAGATCCTGGCTCATTTTCAGGAAGTATTAACTCTCCATAACCAGCTCTTGGTCCAGATCCTAAAAATCTAATATCATTTGCAATTTTCATTAAAGCAACTGCTGTTGTGTTTAAAGTTCCAGAAAAATTCACAATTGAATCATGAGCAGCTAAAGCTTCAAATTTATTTTTAGCAGTATGGAATGGAAGTTTAGTAATCTTTTTAATTTCAGCAGCAATTTTTTTATCCCAACCTTTTCTTGAATTAATCCCTGTTCCCACAGCAGTTCCACCTTGAGCCAATGGATATATTTCCATAAGAGCTTTTTTAATTCTTGTCAGAGATTTAGAAATTTGCGTATGATAACCTGAAAATTCTTGACCCAACGTTAGTGGCGTTGCATCTTGTAAATGCGTTCTTCCTATTTTTACTATATTTTTAAATTCATCAGTTTTTTTTGCTAAAGCTCTCTCTAGTGAGGTTATAGCTGGAATTAATTTTTTTTGCGTCTCTATTGCAATTGCAATGTGCATTGCTGTTGGAAATGTATCATTGGTAGATTGAGCTTTGTTGACGTGGTCATTTGGGTGAACTGGGTTTTTACTTCCCATCTTGCCTCCCAACATTTGTATGGCTCTATTCGCAATAACTTCATTAACATTCATGTTAGTTTGTGTACCGGAGCCTGTTTGCCAAACTTTTAGTGGAAAATGATCGTTATGTTTGCCTGCAATTACTTCATCCGAAGCTTTGATTATAGCTTTTGCGATTCTGGGAGTAATATCTTTATATTTAGCATTCACAATTGCTGCAGCTTTTTTTACGATAGCAATGGCATGAATTAATTCTATAGGAACATTGCTTTTTCCGATTTTAAAAAATTGAAGTGATCTTTGAGTGCCAGCACCCCAGTATTTATCGGCTGGTACTTTTATTTTTCCGAAACTGTCCGATTCAATTCTTGATGCCATAAGCCTAATCTTGTAGCACTATATATAACATATTTTTAATAAATATTATGAATGTTTTAATAGTAGGTGCGACTTTTGGGATTGGATACGAACTAGCAAAAAAATATGCCCATTCTTGCAATCATTTGATTTTAATAGGTAGAACGGAGAAGAAACTTGAGGAAATAAAAACAGAATTTTCTAATTTAAAAGCCAAGATTATCACGGATAATATTGATGTTACAAATTCATCTCATTGCACAGAAAGAATAAACAACATTATTAAAGATTACCCTGTCATTGATAAAGCTATTTACTGTTCAGGGTATTACGAGCCTCACAATACATTTGATATTAATATAGACCTTTTTAAGAAAACAATGGATGTTAATTTTATGGGAATGATTAATGTTTTTTCAATATTACTTCCTCACCTAAAAAAACAAAATCATGGCCATCTTGGCATTGTTGCATCTCTAGCTGGTTTTGGCGGTTTGCCAAACTCTTCCTCGTACGGGCCTAGCAAAGCCGCCATGATGAATTATGCAGAATCTATTAAAATTGATTGCGATAAATATAATATCAAAGTTAGCATAATTAATCCTGGTTTTGTTCAATCAAGACTTACAGAAAAAAATTCTTTTGATATGCCATTTTTAATGTCTTCTGAAAAAGCTGCTTCGATTATTTATAATGGATTAAAAAAAGAACAATACGAAATTACTTTCCCCTTACCCATGAAGATATTATTTAAAACTTTAAGAGTTTTACCTAGATTTGTTTATTTTTGGATAGTTAAAATAATTACAAAAGCTTAACCGTTGTAAATAGCCACGTAGATCATGGCAAGGACCAACGCATTGGCCAGTACAATTGCCGAAACAGTTTTTGAAAAAAATGTAGATTCTTTTTTTATCTCAATTGGATTAATTTTGACGGGTCTAATTAGTTTCATGTTTTTATTCTCCTTATTAATAAATATTAATTAATATCTAAATAAGGCAGAGTAAGATTGAAATTGTGACTAATTCGAGACTACTTCAGTGCGTATAAAAGGTCTTCTTTAAGGTCGTTTACATCTTCAAGCCCAATAGATAGTCTAATTAAATTGGGAGTAATACCTAAGGATAATCTTGCTTCTTCACCTAGTATTTTGTGAGTTGTAGTTGTGGGGTGTGTAATCAAGGATTTGGCATCTCCTAGGTTATTTGAAATATCAAATATTTTTAATTTATTTATAAATTTAAATGCTTCCTTTTTTCCACCTTTAATTTTAAAGGCGATCATAGTTCCGCCTGCGCTTTGTTGTTTTTTTGCTAGTAAATATTGTGAAAAAGATTTTAATCCAGGATAATAAACTTCTTCAATTTTTTTGTGTTTTTCTAAAAATTTTGAAATTTGTAATGCGTTATTAGATTGGGCAAGAACTCTAATTTTAATTGTTTCCAAACTTTTTAGCAAAATCCAGGCATTAAATGGGCTAATACAAGGACCAGTATGTCTTAAAAATGGTTTTAAAATATCTTCCTTAAATTTTTTTGTACTGCAGATAGCACCACCCATAGCTCTTCCTTGTCCATCTATATGCTTAGTTCCCGAATAAATCACGATATCTGCTCCAAATTTAACCGGTTGCTGAAGTACAGGAGAGGCAAAAATATTATCTACAATAGTTGTAATTTTATTTTTTTTAGCGATGGAACAAACTTGTTTAATATCAATAATTTCTAAACATGGATTAGAAGGAGACTCGAAGAAAAATATTTTAGTATTATTTTTTATATTTTTTTTCCATTCATTAATATTCTTTCCATCAACAAAAGTTACTTCAATGCCAAACTTAGGCAGAATATCATTCAGTATGTATCTACAAGATCCAAAAAGTGCCGAAGCAGAGACTACGTGATCTCCAGCTTGAAGTTGACACATCATAGATCCAAATACTGCTGCCATTCCGCTAGCAGTAGCAAAACAAGCTTCCGATCCATCTAGCAAAGCCAATCTTTGTTCAAACATTTCAATAGTTGGGTTAGCGTACCTGGTGTATTGAAACCCAGATTTTTCACCTTTGAAAATTGCTTCTGCCTGTTCAGCAGAATCGTAGACAAATCCAGAATTAAGGAAAATTGCCTCAGAGGTTTCGTTAAAGTTAGATCTAGTTAAGCCGCCCCTAACTAGATTGGTATCTAACTTGAATTTTTTGCTCAATTAATTTGCCCTCAATTCCTTAGCTGCATTAACCATTTTAGTTAAAGCATCAATTGTTTCTGGCCATCCTCTAGTTTTTAATCCGCAATCTGGATTAACCCAGATTCTGCTAGGATCAATTAACTTAGATGCTTTTTGAATTAATTCTTTCATTTCATTTTGCGAAGGAACACGTGGTGAATGAATGTCATACACACCTGGCCCAACTTCATTTGGATATTTAAATTTTTCAAATGTAGTTAATAATTCCATTCTAGATCTTGATGTCTCAATAGAAATAACATCAGCATCTAATGCCGCAATAGAGTCTATGATATCTTCAAATTCAGCATAACACATATGTGTATGAATTTGAGTTTCATCTTTAACGACTGCTGCAGATATTTTGAAGCAATCAACAGACCAGTTTAAATATTCTTTCCAGTCTTTTTTCTTAAGCGGTAAGCCTTCTCGTAATGCAGGCTCGTCAATTTGTATCATTCGGATACCGTTTTTTTCCAAGTCTTCCACTTCATCACGAATAGCAAAACCTATTTCTTGAGCAGTAAATTTTCTTGGCTGATCGTCTCTAACAAAAGACCATTGTAAAATAGTAATTGGACCGGTTAACATTCCTTTTACAATTTGTTTAGTTTGTTCTTGGGCAAACTTAGACCAACGTACGGTCATTGGCTTTGGTCTAGAAACATTACCAAATATAATCGGTGGTTTTACACAACGAGAACCATAGCTCTGAACGAAACCACTAGAAGTAAATGTAAATCCTTTGAGCTGTTCTCCGAAGTATTCTACCATGTCGTTACGTTCAAATTCCCCATGAACAATAACATCAATTCCAATTTCTTCTTGTTTTCGGATTGTCTCAATTGTTTTTTCTTCCAAAAACTTATCATAGCTTTGCTCGTCGAGTTCACCGCGTTTAAACTTAGCTCTTGCCTGTCTGACGTCAGTAGTTTGCGGAAAAGATCCGATAGTTGTTGTTGGGTATTTAGGTAAAGCAAATATATTCTTTTGTAGTTTAGCTCTATCTGCATATGTGGACTTTCTATCAACAATAGATTTATTAATCGTTTTAATTCTATTTTTGACAGCATCATCATGAATTAGTTTTGAAGTTTTTCTATCTTCAACATCAGCAGTATTTTGTTTTAGTTCTGCTTCATGACTACCTTTATTGATAAAACATTTAATTACATTAAGTTCCTGCAATTTTTGTTTAGCAAATGATAACCATCTTTTAATTTCAGCAGGAACTTTTTGTTCCAAAGCTAAATCGTAAGGCGAGTGTAATAATGGACAAGAAGATGCGATAATAACATCTCCAGAAGTATGACTTTTAATAAAATCAATTTTTTCTTGTAAGTTAGCCTTCCATACATTTCTTCCATCTACTAAACCAAGTGATAATTTTTTATTCGAGTTTTTTACATATTCTTTATTTTTAGTTCCACGAACCAAATCTAAATGAACAGCATCAACTGAACTTGCAAACACTTCCTTTTTTATATCTTCATTAAGATCTTCAAAATAAGTAGTAAGTAATATTTTACTTGATCCTGCAGAGTCTTTAAGTTGATTAAGAGTATTTTTAATTTTAGAGACCACATTTGAATCTAAGTCCTTTACTAAAATAGGTTCATCAATTTGTATCCACTCAGCTCCAAGTTCAGAGAATTTTTTAATAATCTCTTTATAAACAGGAAGAACTTTGTCCAATAAATCAATAGTGTTTATCCCATCCACACCTTTAGCCAATAATAGAAAAGTTAAAGGTCCTAAAATAATAGGCTTAGTATTAAATCCAGCTTTTTTAGCTTCTTCATATTCAGCAAATGGTTTGTGAGAACTTAATTTAAATGTCTGATCTTTAGATAATTCTGGAACTAAATAATGGTAATTTGTATCAAACCATTTAGTCATTTCTAATGCTGGAACATCTAACTCAGCTGTTTGTGAGCCACGTGCCATAGCAAAATAAGTTTTAAGATTTACTTCATTACCGTCCCATTTGTATCTTTTTGGAACCGCTCCTAATAAGCAAATTGCATCTAATACCTGGTCGTAAAAAGAAAAATCATTAGAGGAAATAAGATCAACACCACAATCTTTTTGAGTTTGCCAGTTTTGTTTTCTTAAATCTTTAGCAACATTGTTAAGATCCTGCTCTGTGATGTCACCTTTCCAAAATTCTTCTAGTGCTTTTTTTAATTCTCTTTTAGGACCAATTCTTGGGTATCCAATAGATGCTATTTGTATCATGTTCTAACTTCTCCTTTAGTTTGATTGATTTGATTTGAACTTTTTTGCAGGGATAACAATCTTGAGCATACTGCAAAAGTTAATTCATATTTATTTAATGTATAAAAATGAAACTCATTTACTTCCTCTTTTTTTAACTCTTTTACCAAGTCACTCGCTAAACTTGCTCCAACAAATTGCTGAACTTCAGGTGTGTCATCCAGGTTTGAAAATTCATTAGCTATCCAATCAGGAATTGAGGCTCCACACATTGCACTAAAATTCTTAATTTTTTTAAAATTTGATATTGGCATAATTCCGGGAATAAGTTGCGCTTTGATACCTGCGTTTGTTACCGTGTCTCGATATCTTAAAAAAATATCTTTATCGAAAAAATATTGTGTAATAATTTTATCAGCACCTGCATCAACTTTTCTTTTTAAGTTATCAATATCATCTTGTTTATTTTTAGAGTCAGGATGTATTTCTGGATATCCACCAACGGCAATTTCAAAATTGGCAAGTTTTTTTAAACCAGCGACCATATCAGCAGCGTTAATATAACCAGTCGAGTGAGGATAATATTTTTTACCAGGCTCTCTTACATCACCTCGTAAAGCTACTATTTTTTTAACTCCTTTTTCAAACCAACCTAAAGCCAAATCATTAATTTCATCTTTGGACATATCTACACACGTTAAATGTCCCGCAACAGGAACGTGAGAATCTTTGTTAATTCTTTTTACAAATGAATCGCTTTTTAATCGCTCTCCACCACCTGCACCAAAGGTAACTGAAAAAAACTGAGGATTAAAGTTTTCCAATTTTTTTATACTTTCCCAAGTTTTTTCCTCAGCAATAGGATCTTTTGCTGGAAAAAATTCAAAACTTAACTTTAATTCATTGTCGTTCATAATTTTTATGATCAATTTTTCGATAGTTTTTGTTGGAAATTCCAAAAAAAAACCACCGGCTAAAGCGGTGGTAAGGGTCGCTTTAGCTGGATTTATAAAGCGCCCGCAATTTGAACTAAATCAGCGCTTAAGATTGTTTATAAAAAAAATCCCAACAAGTAAAGCTTTTATTAATGTTTATCACTAATTAATGGGTGTTTAAATTTGTAACCCGTAACACCTTTGACATTGTTGTTTCATATTTCATAATTTTTTACTGGATCTATAGTCAAACCTTAAAATTTTTGGAGTGAGAAAATAAGACCACCCAGCTATTACCCATCCAGTTATATAAATTAATATTACCCTTCCTTGTTTTATTTAATTTGATTTTTAAGATTGATTATTAAGAAACGTTAATGTGGTTCTGATTTATACTTTTTGCTAAATGATTAAGTTTTGGTAGAAAATAAAATCAAAAATTAGCTTAAAATATTTAATTAATAGAATTTTATGCTATTATTTTATTAAATATGAAAAAAAACAGCATATTAAATGACATAGATAAGAAAATATTAGCAGTTCTGCAAGATAACGCAGACATCCCAATAGCCGAACTGTCGAAAAAAGTAAATTTATCAGCAACTCCTTGTTGGGCTAGAATTAACAAGCTTTATAAACAAGGATTCATTGCCAAAAAAGTTGCTGTGGTAGACAGGTTAAAACTAAATTTATCAGTGGTTGCTTTTGTTCAAGTTAAAACCAGCAATCACAATATGGCCTGGGCAAATAAATTCGTCAGCGTGGTTAATGATCTTCCTGAGGTGATAGAGTTTTATAGATTAAGTGGTTCAATTGATTATTTGTTAAAAGTGCTAGTTCCAAGCATTGAACATTTTGATAAATTTTATAAAAAAATGACAAGTCGAATTGATTTAACAGATGTTACAACTAGTTTTTCAATGGAAGAAATTAAACAAACTACAAGTCTACCGCTCGATTATGTTTAATTTTTATTTATAACAAGGAAAAATCTTAATAGGATTTTCATTATTATTATTTAGAACTTGGCAGCTTCCATTATAGCAAATTTTCCAATTGACCAAATTAGTATTGGAAGTAGCCAAAAATAATTCTTCTATATTTATTTTTTTTGGCTTGTAAGTCCACCAACCATTAGCAAATAACGATCCATCTGGAGGATCCATTCCAGCTCCGGATCCTTGAACACGCGCCTCTATTAGTTCTAGCTTTGTATTATTTATTTTCCAATCTTCTTGCCACTCAGTTTTTTCAACAGAATGTGTCCAGCTTAGGGTAAAAAAAGAAATGGCAATAGTTGTAATTTTAGCACCTGTTAGAATACAAAGACTCATTGAGACTGTATTTTTTTTCTTTTCTTAAACCAGCCTACTAAAAAATATATAGCAATTAAACCTGCAGCGATCTCATCAGTGATTGGTAACGCTGTAATTAAAAAACATGCAATAGTAGCGCAAAATATTCTCTCAAAAGCGCTAAGATTTCGCTGCATATAACCTATGACTGCAGCTCCAAGAAAAAGGATAGCGATAATTACTTTTCCTAAAATATAAAGAAAAGAAAGTATAAACAAACCAAGGTTCTCACCATCATAACCTTGCAACATTAAAGCTGGACTGTAGACGGCCATGTAAGGGATTAAAAAACCAGCTAATGCTACCCGAACCGCTTGTAATGAAATTTTAAAACCACTTTCTTTTGCAATTGGTGCCGCAGCAAAACAAGCAAGTGCCACAGGCGGCGTTAAGTCAGCCAAAATTCCAAAATAAAATACAAACATATGGCTTACAATTAATGGAATTCCTAGTTCAAATAGGGCAGGTCCGGCAACAGCAGATGTAATAATATAATTTGGAATAGTCGGTATACCCATGCCAAGAATTAAGCACATAATCATAGTTAGGAATAAAGATAAAAATAAACTTTTATCGCCTATTTCTATAATAACCTGGGCAACTGTGCTTGCTGCTCCTGTTAGAGTTAAGGTACCAATAATAACTCCCACCACAGAGCAAGCAATACCAACAGGTAGAGCAGCTTTAGCACCCTCAGCAAGAGCATCTCTGCAATTTAATAGAGTTTCTCTTCCACCTGTCTTAAATAAATTCCATAAAATTAATATAGCCAGAATAATCGCAACAACCTGATTACCAAATTGAAAAAAACCAGAAGCAGCAATTCCTAAAAAAATCCAAAATACGTAACGTATAAAATTATTAGAGAATCCTTGCGCGACGGCTGTTCCTAAAATTAAAAAAGTAGTTAGAAATAGTCCAATGGTTCCAGAATATAATGGTGTGTATCCATTAAATAATAAAAATACCAAAACAATCAAAGGAATAATTAAGTACCATTTGCTTTTTATTGCCTGCAGCGCAGATGGCAAACTATCTTTGGGCAGTCCTACAAGATTTTTTCTTCCTGCCTCTAGATGCACCATCCAAAATGCCGATAAGTAGTACAGAATAGCAGGTATGATTGCAGCCTTAACAACTTCATAATATTGAATCTCTAAAGTTTCAGCCATAATAAAAGCAACCGCACCCATTACCGGAGGCATTATTTGCCCGCCCATAGAAGAAGTGGACTCAACCCCACCAGCAAAAGCTGGGCTGTAACCAAATTTTTTCATAAGAGGAATCGTAAATTGTCCAGTGGTCACAACATTTGCAACTCCAGAACCAGAAATAGTTCCCATTAAACTTGAGGAGATAATAGACACCTTGGCTGGACCACCTAATTTATGTCCAACTAGGCCAAGCGATACATCTGTAAATAATTTTATAACTCCTGCTCGTTCTAAAAAAGATCCAAATAAAATAAATAAAAAAATAAATGTAGACGACACATAAGTTGGAATTCCATAAATTCCCTCCGTCCCATAAGTTATGTGTTCAATAATTTGTTGCAAATCATAACCTCGATGTTGCAAAATTCCAGGCAAGTAGTTTCCAAAAATACAATAAAGAAGGAATATTCCACAAATAATAGGAAGAGCTGGCCCTATCATTACGAAAGTTGCGCTAAATATTACAATTAAAGCAATAAAACCAAATATGACATCGAGGAAGGTTGGCTGTCCTGATCTGATAATTAATGCTTCATATTCAACAATTTGATAAACCGCCACCGCCACACTCAACAATGCTAGTGCCCATGCTGCAACTTTAAAAATAGTTTGCTTATTTTTTAATACCGCAACCAAAGGAAAGCATAGAAAGCAAAGAAAACCAACATGGGTTGATAGCTGTAATTGACTGTTGATTTCAATAAGATGCGAGGCAATCCCAACCTGAAATAAAGAGAATATTACTGCGATGTAATATAAAATTTTTCCCTCAGTTGTTGCAGGATAACTATTGAGAAGGACATCATCCAGCCCAGTACTTTTTATATGTCCTGGGCTGAATTTTTCTATGGTCTGCACTTTATCATATCTCTTAATCCTAAAAGTAAAGATTAGGAGCTGTCAGTAAGAATTAGTTATTTGACCAATCCTTTTTCTTGATAATATTTTTTAGCTCCCGGATGCAATGGAACAGGCATTCCTGTTAGAGCCGTTTTAATATTAATATTTTTAGCAGCAGCATGAGTAGCAACTAAGTCCGGTAAATTTTCAAAAATATTTTTTGTCATTTGATAAGCCGTCTCATTAGATACTTTTTTGCCTGTGATTAAGAAATTCACAATTCCTGCACTTTTCACATTTTTGTCAACACCCTTGTATGTACCTGCGGGAATCGTTGCAGAAACATATGGCGCTCCAAGTTTTGCAATAAGACTTTCTGGAATTTCAACAATGACTATCTCCACTGAATTTGCCAAGTCTTTAATTGAGGCAACCCCCAATCCTGCAGATTGAACTGTTGCATCAATTTGTCTATTCTTAATAAGCTCAACAGACTGACCAAATGGTAAATATTCAACTTTACCTAAATCACCATAACTCATTCCCGCCGCTTTAAGAATTGCCCTTGCTTGTAATTCCGTTCCAGACTTAGGAGCTCCTACTGATACTCTCTTGCCTTTTAAATCTGCTATAGATTTAATATTAGAGCTTTTAGAAGCAACAATATGAACGTAATTTGGATAAATTCCAGCTATGCCTCTTAAGTTATTTAGTTTAGATTTAAATCCAGCTTCAGCATTACCTTCCCAACCGTATTTAACAGAATCTCCAAGCACAAAAGCTATTTCACCTTTGCCTGCTTGAATCAGATTTAGATTTTCAACAGATGCTTTGGTTGATTGAACCTGAACTTTTGATCCTTTAATTTTTTCTCCATAAATTTTAGACAAGCCGACACCTAGTGGATAATAAACTCCAGATGTTCCTCCTGTTAAAATGTTTATAAATTCTGCTGAAAATGAAATACTTCCACTTACTAGCAGAGCAACAAACGTTGCTGATATTTTTTTGAACATTATGTACTCCCCTGTAATTTGTTTTTATTTTATTAGATTATAAATACCAAAAGAATGCAACATTCAAAGAAATAACAATAATACAAGCAAGGGTTGTGTAAATATTGTATATCTTTAAGTCGTTGTGCGTTTTTAAAAAAACCATATAATATTTTTTTTATTAACAAAGGGGAGAAAAAAATGTTTAAGAAAATTAATTCTACTTTAGCGGTACTAGCAGTTGTTTTGACCGCAGGTATATCATCTGCTTTCGCTTCGTGTGAAAAAGGAGAGAAAGTTGTCAAATTTTCACACGTCACAGGAGGAACGACACATCCTAAAGTTGTTGCTGCCAACAAATTTGCTGAACGGGTCAACAAAGAACTTAATGGTAAATTATGTGTTGAGGTATATCCCAACAGTACATTGTTTGGTGACTCAAAAGAACTCGAAGCTCTTTTGTTAGGTGACGTTCAGTTACTTGCACCCTCTTTGTCAAAGTTTGGTTCATACACAAAGAAATATGGAGTGTTTGATCTTCCATTTATTTTTAAAGATATGAATTCAGCAATGGCTTTTACAAATTCTAAAACAGGTAAAGATTTATTGAATGCGATGGAGAGCAAAGGATTCGTTGGTTTAGGTTATTGGATGAGCGGAATGAAATATTTCTCAGCAAACAAACCACTAATCGTTCCAACAGACGCGAAAGGTTTGAAGTTTAGAGTTCAAACTTCAGACGTTGCGAAAGCTATGATCTCAGCCATGGGTGCATCGCCTCAGCCAATGGCATTTGCAGAGGTATACGGAGCATTGCAGACTAAAGTTGTTGATGGTCAGGAAAATACTTGGTCAAACATCTACACTAAAAAGTTCTTTGAAGTTCAGAATAGTACAACACAAACAAGCCATCAATTGCTTGCGTACTTATTTATGACCTCGAAAGATTTCCTAAATAGTCTAGATGCAAATACTCGTTCGAAATTCATTAAAATTGCTGATGAAGTTACGAATGCTGGAAATAAATCTGTAAATCAGGCAGAAGAAACAAACCGTAAAAATATTTTACAAGCAGGGGGCAAGATTAATGTTTTGACTCCTGAGCAGCGTAAGAAATGGGTTGACGCGATGAAGCCAGTTTGGAAGAAGTTCGAAGGTGAAATCGGTAAAGACCTTATTAATACTGCTGCAGGGTTTTAATTACATTTCTAAATTAACTTAAAGGGGGCTTGTCCCCCTTTAACAATTGCAAAGACTTAATTAATGTCCGAATATACTCCACATTTGTTATTACTCGGATTAATGATAGCTCTTTTTATTTGGGAGCGCTTTTCACCTAAGGCAGTAGATAAACTTGAAGATAATCTGATTGTTATTTTAATGTTATTGCTAACTGTTGTTTCGTTTAGTCAGGTTATTGCACGATATGCTTTTAATACTGGATGGTCTGCTGCTCTTGAATTTACTATGGTGACGTTTTCGTGGTTGATTTTAATCGGTATGAGTTATGGCATTAAACGAAGTACGCATTTAGGTGTTGATATTCTTGTAAAGGCTGTTCCAAGACCTATTGCAAAATGGATTGCGATTTTTGGCGCTGCAACTGGTGTAGTTTATGGATTAATTTTACTTGATGCATCCTGGCTTCAAGTAATAGGAGTTGAAGCTCGGTCTGGTTCAATTGAGTATTGGGCAAAAATGTACAAGGTCAATATAGGAACAGAAGAACTTCGCTGGCCAGTTTGGGTTCAAGAAACTTTTGGTGTTAATGATCGTGTTCAGCGTTGGCTTGTGCTGATTATTTTACCGATTAGTTTAGCATTGGTGTGCTACAGAAGTCTTCAAGCAATGGTTCAAATTTACCGAGGTGATCGCGAAATGGTAATTGCAGGGCATGAAGCTGAAGATCTTGTCAAAAAAAATATAAATATTTTGAAAGATTAATTAGTCATCATGGAAACTTTAGTTTTGTTTGCTTTGGTTATCGGTCTTTTACTTCTGGGCGCTCCCGTTGGCTTGTCTCTTGGACTATCTTCAATTTTATATGTAGCACTATTCACTAACGAATCTTTGTCATCGGTGGCGATTTCCCTTTTTGGTGTTGGAACTCACTACACTTTGTTGGCAATTCCTTTTTTTATATTAGCCTCTAGTTTTATGTCCACTGGCAGTGTTGCAAAACGCCTAATCCGATTTGCGATTGCATCAGTTGGTCACTTTCGGGGAGGTCTGGCAATGGCATCAGTGCTTGCATGCATGATGTTTGCAGCTTTATCTGGTTCATCACCTGCCACAGTAGTCGCAATTGGTACAATTGCAATTGCTGGAATGCGTCAGGTTGGTTACTCAAAAGAGTTTGCAGCAGGAATTATCGCAAATGCAGGAACACTGGGTATTTTAATTCCACCTTCTATTGTAATGGTTGTTTACGCAGCCTCCGTGGATGTGTCAGTGGGACGTATGTTTTTGGCTGGTGTGATTCCAGGATTGCTTGCTGGTTTAATGTTGATGGTAGTTATTTATGTAGTTGCTCGCTATAAAAATTTACCAGCTGAAAATTGGAAAGGCATGAGTGAGTTATTTGCAAGTGGTAAAGATGCATTTTGGGGGCTGTTTTTAATCATTATTATTATGGGTGGTATCTACGGCGGGGTGTTTACACCCACTGAAGCTGCTGCTGCTGCTGCAGTATATTCAGCCTTTGTAGCAATATTTATTTACCGTGACATGGGTCCCTTTAAAGATGAGCCTTGGATTCGCAAAACAGATTCACCCCAAGCAATTATTGGGTTTAAAGCAACAGTATATGGCGTTACTTTTTTTTTAGTTTCTTTAATTTTATCTTTTTTTGTACTAGCGGAGGTTGAGAGCGTAACCTTTGCTGATAGATTACATTGGTCACTTATTGCATCAATTTCTCTTAGTGTGTTGTATCTTGTTTGGCGTAGCCCAACAATGCATCCTGGGACGATGTTGTTATTCGTTGGTCAAGGTATTAGAATTTGGGTGCGCAACTTTATAATCATGGGCAAAGGATTGTGGCCTGTTCTAAAAGATGAAGAAACTAAGCGTGTCATTTTAGATGCTGGCAAAACGACAGTGATGCTTATGTTTATTATCGCCAATGCATTAATATTTGCACATGTGCTAGCTGCCGAACGTATTCCACAAACTATCACAGAATTGATGTTGGGCGCAGGGTTTAACTGGTTTACGTTTTTAATTGCCGTAAATATTTTATTATTACTAGGTGGTCAGTTTATGGAACCTTCGGGCCTCCTACTAATTGTTGCTCCAGTTGTTTTTCCGATTGCGATGGAATTAGGAATCGACCCAATTCATTTGGGTATCATTATGGTTGTGAATATGGAAATTGGAATGATCACACCACCGATTGGTCTTAACTTGTTTGTGACTTCTGGCATCACTGGAATGAGTTTAACCCAGGTAGTCAAAGCTGCTTTTCCATTCGTGACTGTTCTTTTTGTATTTTTGATTATAGTTACTTATGTTCCGTGGTTATCCACCTGGTTACCAAACTTAGTGATGGGTCCTGAGATTATTACAAAATAAAACTACTCATAATACTAAAAGATTTCCTAGATAAACCCACGCACACTTAATATACATTTTTTTATAAAGTAAATTGTTATAGCTAAGGTTAAGACCTTTAGTTAAATAGTCATCATGATTAATTGGTTAAGTTTTACAAATGGTATTCGTCACGCGGTAGGTATTCCTGTGATTGGACTCGGCACTAGCATGTTTGCGTTCGGTGCATATTTAAAAAGTTCAGGCTTTGATTTGCTTCAAAGTTTATCATCCACTCTTTTTACATTTGCACTTCCAGGTCAATTTGTAATGGCAGAAACTATTGTAGCTGGAGGCACTTTTCTTAATATTTTTTTGGCTGTTTTGTTAACTAATGCAAGATTGTATCCGATGACGGTTAATCTAATACCCATTATTCGTCATCCCCATTATCCAAAATGGAAGTATTATTGCTTAGCGCATGTGATAGCAGTGACAGCTTGGTTTAATATGATTGCCGTTCATAAGAAATTACCACAGGAAGATAAATTTGATTATTTTTTAGGACTAGGTGGATTTTTATGGATGAGCTCTGTTGTTTGCACTGTGCTAGGATATTTGGTTTCAAATTTAGTCTCGCATGAAATATTGGTTGGGTTTGTTTTTATTAATCCTATTTATTTTTTAATCATGACACTAAGCAATCTTGAAGAAAAAAAGTTAATATTTTCAATTATCACAGGAGCTATATTGAGTGTTATATTATTTCATTACATACCAGACTGGTCTGTTCTTATCGGAGGATTAGTAGCGGGCACACTGGGTTTTATTATTTTTAGAAAAGAAACTTATGACAGCTAATTTTATTTATTTTTCTATTTTTTTAGCAAGTGTTGCTACGTACTGTTGCAGGGCGTTTGGTATCTTTAGCGCAAAGAATGTGTCTGTCGATAGCGCTATTTTTCAATGGATTAAATGTATTTCCGTAGGAATTATTTCAGCAGTAATCGCTAAAATTATCCTATTTCCCGCAGGTCTATTGGCAGAAACTTCATTTTCAAGCCGTTTATTTTCCACAGGTGTTGCAATTGCGATTTATTTTCTGTTTAAAAAAAATGTGCTATTATCAATTTTTGTAAGCACTATGACATTTTTCTTTATTAATTTTTACATTTAAATGAACTCAATTAGTGGCTTAAACATCAATAATCATCCAGCTAGCAAGCGTTTACTAGATATTAAAATTAAGAATGATTATTTGGATAAAGTTAAAGAGTTATTTGACCAGAGCGAACTACTAGACATTGAGTATAAACCATTTTTACGATTTCATATTTCGGATATTTTTAACAAAGTATTTGACGGAAAAATTAAAGATATCATTAATAAAACGCTGCAAGATCGTAATCAAGGAGCCTTTATTATTGGGCCTGAACATATGGATAGTAATAAATATGATACAGATTTTTTAGTAAAATTATCGACAGCACTAACGCACTTAGTTGG
>ERZ887849.1075-NODE-1075-length-27105-cov-8.775564_pt1 | contig 27105 bp, 23 predicted proteins | sample MGYA00521267_ERZ887849 | MGnify/ENA primary metagenome ERZ887849 (study PRJEB32303, sample SAMEA104408601) | aquatic metagenome | biome: Brackish water; feature: Pelagic; material: water | place: Baltic Sea | collected 2014-06-06T16:11:00 | depth 2,863 m ... | reverse complement strand
ACTTGCCTCCGCTCGACCTTCTCGTTCCGTTCGAGGCCTCGGCCCGTTTGGGCAGGGGGCGATTTAGGGGGGATGGAGGACCGCCCACGGCCGGTGGCTCTGAGACAAACGGCCCAAGTAACCCCCAACCATGTTCCCTGCGCCCCCCGACCGCAGAGCAGGGCACATGGTCCTCGGCCCTTGGCTCTTGATATTTGACACGGGTCGATCGCGTCCTGCGTCTCGGGCCGCCGGCCACGGTGCTCGAAGCAATCAGCACGGCTCTTGGGCCTTGGGCCTCGGATCCACCCCGGTAGACCAACGGGTAGACCAGAACGCACCACTTGCATGCTGCTTGTTATCTGCTAACATATTGATATTTCTGATCAAGGCAGAAGACACGGAGCCTGACCTAGGAAACGAACCCGCCGCCCGCTCCAAACTTTCAATTCCGACAACTTACCTAAAAAATAGGATTTATGTGACTTTTATCCTATTGCTATGTTGGGAAAATACCTGATTGGTGCGATAGCCTTCCAAGCGGATGATACGGGTTCGATTGCTCGCCGCCCGCTTCACAGCTCTGCCCCATTATCGCGCCTTGCGGTTCTCCCAACCATCCACCACATGCCGATACCACAGGTTCGCCGCCTGCAAGAAATGTGGGTGCGTGCTGGGATGCAGCCAGTGCCGCGCGAGCGGCGTTTGGGAATAGGCCGTAGCCCCCTCTGGATCGCCCAGAGCCTGAAGCGCCGCCTTGGCTCCCAGATAGGGTGCCATGACGGTGCCTGAGCCGGAATATCCCAGCGCGTAATGCAGGCCCTGATCCGCGCCGACATGGGGCATGTGGGTGAAGCTGTAGCCGGTGTTGCCCGACCATGCGTGGCTGATCCGCGTGCCCGCAAGCTCGGGCCAGACCTCGCACATCGTTTCCATCTGGCGCGCGGCGGCGGTGTGGATATCAACATTGACCATCGCGGCGCGCCCGCCAAAGAGGATGCGGGTGCCATCGGGCGACAGGCGGAAATAGCTGTGTCGCGCGCGAGTCTCGACCATCATCCGGCGGCCCGGGGCGAGGTGACCCAGAAGGTTCGCCGCCAGAGGCTCTGTCGCAATGATGTAGCTTGGCAGGGCAAAGACCCGGCGCGCGGCCCATGCAAAGGGCTTTTGCGTATAGCCACCGGTGGCCAGCAGCACTTTATCCGCGCGGATGGTGCCTTTGGGCGTGTGGGCGGTGAAGCCGGTGCCGGTGCGGTCCAGCACGGTGACCTCCGCCTGTCCGGTGATGCTCGCGCCCGCCTTTTTCGCGGCTTGTAACAGCCCTTGGTGGAATTTCGCGGGCTGGATCGCGGCGTGATCCTCGAAAAGTAGCCCGCCGAAATAGCGCTCTGTCGTGATCTCCTGAGACAGCCCTTCGCGCTCCACCAACCTTACGCGCACGGGTGTTTTCTCGGACACTGCACTCGCGAGGCGGCGCTGGCCGTCGAAATGGCTCTGGGTCCAGGCAAGCTGGATGCGGCCCGTGCGCTGGAAATCGCAGTCTATTCCGTGGCGCTCAATCAGGTCCTCGACCCAGAGCCGCGCGGGCTCTGCCTCGGCAAAAAGTGCGTCGGCTACATCCGCGCCAAAGGCGATGCGCAGCTTGTCCCAGCTGAGCCTTGGATGCGCGCCGAACATGCCGCCATTGCGGGTCGAGGCGCCTTTGCCCGGATCGCCGGCATCAAGCACAGCGACAGAGACGCCGCGCTCTGCGGCGGCGATAGCGCCCGACAGCCCCGTGTAGCCTGCGCCTATGACAAGAAGGTCAACACGCTGGGGCAGGGGATCATCAGGCGCGGCCAAAGCCAGCCCGTCCCACCAATAGGGCGTGCCGGGGCGGGCGTCGTCTGTAAAGAGGGCCATGCGTGCATCCTTTTGCGCCAAGCGTGACACGGGGGCTGCGGGGCGGCAAGCCTAGCTGATATTGTCCATCGAAAGCTCCACCGCGTGGGCAAAGCTCTTGGCCGAGGAACTGGCCGACATCAGCAGATAGGTGTCCGCCTCCGTGCGCACCACGACGGAGCCCATATGCTCCATGATGGTGCGGGCGAGCGCGCCGACGGGAAAGGCATCCGGGTGCAGATTGACCATGCAGATCCGCTCCAGCACATCGCGCGCGCGCGGCCCAGAGAGCTGCAAGATGCACCACGCATCCGTCTGATCGGTGGTGTAGGCCGCGCCCTTGAGCTTGCCTGCGACTTTGGGCTCGGCGTCAGGCGTGTCGCATTCGAAAATCACGAAGGCCTGATCTTGGCCCATGCGGAGCAGGCGGTGGCCCTTTGCCTCAGACGACAGGCCCACATCAGGGAGCGCGCCGAACGCGGTCTTGATCGCCTTTTCGGCCTTATCCTCCGCACCCAAGGGCAGGGCGAGTGATACGATGGCCAGCCCCTCGGGGCTCGTGAGGGTGGTGCCGTCGATGCTGTGATGCAAGCCGGCCAGTGGCGGGGCGGCGGTGAGGGTGAAATCAGGCACGCAAACGCTCTCCTTCGGGGTCGATGAAATGGGCCGAGACGATCTCGACCTCCATCTCGGTCTTGTGCAGGGGGCTGACGGCACGGACGATCTCGCCCATCCGAGTGTCGCCCGACTTTATGAAGCCAAGTGCGATGGAGTGTCCAAGGCTGGGCGAATAAGCCACGGATGTGAGCCAGCCCTGATCGTTCTCCATCACAGCCTTCGCCCCGGTGTTGAGCAGATGTGCGCCTGCAATCAATGGCTTGGAGCGATCAACGGGGCGGAAGCCCACCAGCTTCACGTCATCCTCGCGGTTCATGTCGGGACGTTGTGACAGGGTGTTGCCGATGCAATCCTTGGTCTTGCTGACCATGCGGCCCATGCCGAGGTTATGCGCCGTTGTGCGCCCGTCCAGCTCATTGCCCGCCGCGTGGCCCTTCTCGATCCGCATGACGCCAAGCGCTTCGGTGCCATAGGGCGTGGCGCCGAATTCCTTGCCTGCCTCCATCAGCACGCGCATCATATCGTTGCCATAGCGCGCAGGCACGGCGACCTCATAAGCCAGCTCGCCCGAGAACGAGATCCGGAAGAGCCGCGCCGGGGTGCCGCCGCATACGCTGACCTCACCACAGGCCATGAAGGGAAAGCCTTCGTTGCTGAGGTCATGATCCGCATCCACAACCTTTTGCAGCAGCTTGCGGGCGTTGGGGCCCGCCACGGCGAATTGCGCCCAAGCGTCGGTGGTGGAGATGAGATGCACATCCATATCCGGGACCAGACATTGGCGCACAAATTCCAGACGGCGGAAGACCAGGACCGCGTTGGCGGTGGTGGTGGTCATCACATAGTGATGCTCGCCCATCCGTGCGGTGGTGCCGTCATCGTAGCAGATGCCATCCTCGCGCAGCATGATGCCGTAGCGGACGCGGCCCACGGCCAGTTTGGCAAAGCCGTTGGCATAGACCATGTTGAGAAACGCCGCCGCATCGCGGCCCTGCACGTCGATCTTGCCGAGGGTGGTCACGTCACAAATACCCACGCTGCCACGGGTGGCCAGAACCTCGCGGTCGACGCTGTCGCGCCAGCCCTTCTCGCCGGGCCTCGCGAACCATTGCGCGCGCAGCCAGTTGCCGACCTCGACAAACGTCGCGCCATTGGCCTCGGCCCAATTATGGCTGGGCGTGAGGCGGGTCGGGCGGAACTCCTTGCCCCGCGCGCGGCCCCCCAGCGCGCCGATGGGCACGGGCGTGTAGGGCGGGCGGAAGATGGTCGTGCCGGTCTCGGGGATGGATTTGCCGGTGCATTCGGCCATGATCGCAAGGGCGGGAATATTTGCCGTCTTGCCCTGATCGGTGGCCATGCCGAGGGTGGTGTAGCGCTTCATGTGCTCGACCGAGCGGAAGCCTTCGGCGTAGGACTGCTTTATATCCTTCACCGTCACATCGTTTTGCAGATCCAGCCATGCACGCTTCTTGCCGCTGGGGATGTGCCAGACGGGCGCGCCCTCGCGCGGCTCATCCTCGGCGGTGGCAGCCTTGGCTTTGGACGGCTTGATCCCGAGTGCGTCCAGTTGCGCATGTGCCACGCTCTGCCCCTCGGCGAGGGCTGCCCCAAGTGTGAGCGCGCCGTTCGCGGCCCCCGCGACGGCCATGCCGGCGGGCAGGTTGGCGCCGGGCACGAAGGCGTTGAGATCCTCGCGCCAATCGGGGCGACCGCGCTGGTGGCAGGTGAGGTGGACATTGGGGTTCCATCCGCCCGACACGGCAAGCGCGTCGCAGGGGATGGTGCTGCCATCTGTGAGCACAATGGATTTCAGACCCTTGCGACCCACAGTGTCCACAATGCCCTTGCCGGTGATTACCTTGAGGCCGGGGATATCCATCGGCGCGGCCCCTTCGCGCGTGTCGATCAGGGCAGGCACGTCCACGCCCTTGGCCATGAGATCAGCGGCGGTGCGCCAGCCATCGTCATTGTTGGTGAACACGGCCACGCTTTGGCCCGGGGCGGTGCCATAACGGTTGGCGTAGGTGCGCACGGACCCGGCGAGCATCACGCCCGGGCGGTCATTGTTGCCAAACGCGATGGGCCGCTCGGTGGCCCCTGCGGCCAGGACGGCGCGTTTGGAATAGATGCGCCAGAGGATTTGGCGCGGCTTGCCATTCGCACTGGCCAAGTGATCGGTGCACCGCTCCAACGCGCCATATGTGCCGTGGTCATAGGCGCCATAGACGGTGGTGCGTGTCATCAGGCGGACATTATCCATCGAGGCAAGCTCGCCAATTGCTTGCGCTGCCCAGTCGCGTCCGGCCATGCCGTTCACTTCAAGTGTTTCGGCGTTGAGCCGCCCGCCGGGGGCGAAATCCTCATCCGCGAGGATCACGCGCGCGCCCGCGCGCCCGGCGGCCAAGGCCGCACTCAGACCCGAGGGGCCCGCGCCGATGACCAGAAGATCGCAGTGCAGATAGCCCTTGTCATAGGTGTCGGGGTCTTCCTTCATCGACAGACGCCCAAGGCCCGCGGAGGCGCGGATCACGGGCTCGTAGAGTTTTTCCCAGAAGGCTTTGGGCCACATGAAGGTCTTGTAGTAGAAGCCCGCGCTGAGGAAGGGCGACAGCATATCCGTCGCCGCCATCAGATCATATTCGAGCGAGCCGCGATGGTTCTGGCTGGTGGCAAGCAGACCGTCGAAAAGCTCGGCCACGGTGGCGCGGGTGTTGGGCTCTTGGTGCGCGCCGCTGCGCAGCTGCACAAGGGCGTTCGGCTCCTCGGACCCTGCGGTGAAGATGCCGCGCGGGCGATGGTATTTGAACGAGCGGCCCACGAGTATCTGACCATTGGCCAGCAGGGCGGAGGCCAGCGTGTCGCCGGGATGGCCCTGCATGGCGGTGCCGTTGAAGGTGAACTTGAGCGTGCGGGTGGTGTCGATCATCCCACCCGAGATACGATTGACCTGAGAGCGGCTCATGTGCTGCGCCCCCGGCTGCGGGCCACGTCGCGGGCCATTTCCACATCCGTGATCTCATGGGTCAGCGTGTCGCGCGTCACAACCAGCCACGAGCGGTCTCCCTGTTCGTGATACCAAAGCTCCTGCATCTTCCCTGCGATGTTGTCGCGGATGTAGCCATATTCATGGAACGCCTCTGCCGCATCCGCGGCGGTGGGATCAGGGCGGTCGATCAGGGTGGCATCGCCCAAATAGATGAACTCCGCCGCGTCGCGGGGGCCGAGAAGGGGGTGGTTGATGATCATAGAGATGTCTCCACGCGGGCGGCGCGCTTGTGGTGGCGCGGCGGGATTTGAGTATTTTTGCTAAAAAGAAGCATGAAGCGCCTCAATGCAGGTTGGGCTGATTGCCTTGCCCTTTTTCGTCGATCATGTGGCCCCGGCGGAAGCGGTCCAGGCGCATCTCAGAGGCGGCGGGGTGGGGCGCGTCCTTGGCCAGCAGGTGTGCGTAGCACCAGCCCGAGCCGGGCGTGGCCTTGAAGCCGCCATAGCACCAGCCGCCGTTGAAATAGAGGCCGCCAATATGGGTGCGGTCGATGAAGGGCGAGCCGTCCATCGACATGTCCATGATGCCGCCCCACGAGCGCAGAAGCCGCGCGCGGCCAATCATCGGCATGATGGCCATGCCACCCTCTGCCACGTCCTCGACCACGGGCAGGTTGCCGCGCTGGGCGTAGGAGTTGTAGCCGTCGATATCGCCGCCGAAGACCAGCCCGCCCTTGTCTGATTGGCTGACGTAGAAGTGGCCCGCGCCAAAGGTAATGACGCCGGGGATGACGGGTTTGAGCCCTTCTGTGACGAAGGCCTGAAGCACGTGGCTCTCGATGGGCAGTCGCATGCCCGCCTGCGCCGCGACCCGGCCAGAGGAGCCGGAGACGCACATCGCCACCTTGCGCGCCCGGATGGCGCCGCGTGTGGTCTCGACGCCCCGGCAGACACCGTCTTTAATGTCGAAGCCCGTGACCTCGCAATTCTGGATGATGTCCACGCCGCGACTGTCGGCGCCACGGGCAAAGCCCCAAGCCACCGCATCATGGCGGACGGTGCCGCCGCGCCGTTGGAAGAGGCCGCCTTTGATTGGGAAACGTGCGTTGTCGAAATCGAGGAACGGAAGCTCCTCGCGCAACTGCTTGGCGTCTGCGTATTCCGCATCGGCCCCGGCGAGGAACATTGCGTTGCCGCGCCGCACGAAGGCATCGCGCTGGGCGTCGGTGTGGACGAGGTTGAGAATGGAGCGCTGCGAAATCATCGCGTTGTAGTTGAAATCCTGCTCGAGCCCTTCCCACAGCTTCAGGGACAGCTCATAGAAAGGCTCATTGCCCGGTAGCAGATAGTTGGAGCGGATGATGGTCGTGTTGCGCCCCACATTGCCGCCGCCGATCCAGCCCTTCTCCAGCACGGCCACATTGGTGATCCCATGCTCTTTGGCGAGGTAGTAGGCTGTGGCCAGCCCATGTCCACCGCCACCGATGATGATTACATCGTATTCGGGCTTGGGCTCGGGCTCGCGCCAGACAGGTTTCCAGCCTTTATTGCCGGTCAGGCCTTCTTTGAGAATGCGAAGGGCAGAGTAGCGCATTGGGTATTCCCTTGTAACGACATCGCTATTGTGGCGGGAATCGCGTGAGTGGACTTTTCCAAAAGGGTCAAATACATGTCTAAAATGGACATAGAACCAGCAAAGCCCCGCATGCCCCAACGGATGGGCATCCTGCCGCTCAGCGATTTTGCGGTGATGTCCTATGCCTCCACGGCAGAGCCTTTGCGCGCGGCCAACCTTCTGGCAGGCGCGCCGCTCTATGAGGTGATCAATATCAGCGCAGACGGGGCTGCGGTGTCCAGTTCGGGCGCCGCTGAAGTGCGCGTGGATGCGCGGGTGGGCGACGATCTCAGGCTCGATGCACTGTTTGTGGTGGCCGGGGGCGACATGGGCGCGCCCTTGGACGGACGCCTGCGAAGATGGCTTGCGCGGATGGCCCGCGCAGGCGTGCAGATGGGCGGCGTGTCGGGCGGGCCGGTGATCCTCGCGCGTGCCGGGTTGATGCAGGATCGGCGTATGACGTTGCATTGGGAATACTTGCCCGCGCTGGCCGAGCTGTCGCCGGAGCTCAAGATCGAGCGTTCTCTCTATGTGATCGACCGCGACCGGATGACCTGCGCGGGGGGCACCGCGCCGCTTGATATGATGCATGCCCTCATTGCGCGTGATCATGGGACGGAATTTGCCCGCAAGGTCTCCGACTGGTTCATGCACACCGATATTCGTCCCCCCATCGGGCCTCAGCGTGCAGGCCTCGTTGAGCGGATCGGGGTGCATAATGCCGCCGTTCTGGACGCGGTAGAGGCAATGGAGAACCATATCGCTGATCCGCTCACCCTGCCGCAAATTGCGGTGCTTGCGGGCGTATCTCCGCGACAGCTTGCCCGGCTCTTCACCGAAGAGCTTGGGATGCCCGTGATGCGCTATTATCGGCGGTTGAGGCTGGAGCGGGCGCAGTCCCTTTTGCGCAATTCGCCGCTGCCGCTGACCCAGATTGCGCTGGCAACGGGCTTTGCCAACTCGGCCCATTTCTCAAAGCTCTATGCGGCGCAGTTTGGCCAGCCGCCCTCGGCCTATCGCTGAGCCCTTTTGTGCGCCGCCCCTCTGCGCTAGGGTTGGGACCAAAGAAGGAACTGCCAAATGACCCGCTCTCTGACTGTCGCTACCCTGCAGACCCGCCCGATGCCCAGCTTTCAGGCCGCATGGGACGAGAGCCGCCCATTGGCTGAAAAGGCGGTGGAGAGTGGCGCAAAAGTGCTCTTTCTACCCGAATACTGTGGGGGCCTGCGCACCAAGGGGGCGGCTGTCGATCCGCCCTGTGCACCCGAGGCCAAACATCCCTTTTTGAACAACGCAAAAGCCTTTGCGGCGGAGCATAAAGTCTGGATGAACCTCGGCTCCATCGCTGTGGATGGCCCGGATGGGCGTATCGCGAACCGTGGTTACATGCTGTCGCCCGCTGGCGAAATCACGGGCCATTATGACAAGATCCATCTCTTCGACATTCAGCTTTCAGATAATGAGATCTACCGTGAAAGCGATACGGTCAGCCCAGGTGCCTGTGCCGTGATCCATGACACAGGTCTCGCAAAAATTGGCCATACGATCTGCTATGATCTGCGGTTCCCGCACCTCTTCCGCCGTCTCGCCCAAAGTGGGGCCGAAATCCTCTGCTGCCCCGCCGCTTTCACAGCCAAAACCGGCGCTGCCCATTGGCACGTGCTCACCCGCGCCCGCGCGATCGAGACCACATGCTTCATTATCTCCGCCGGGCTCACCGGCTCCATTCCGGGCGGCGGCGAGACTTACGGCCACTCGCTCATTGTGGACCCTTGGGGCACGGTGCTCGGCGATGGCGGGTCGGGGCCGAGCTGCGTCATGGCCACGCTCGATCTTGACCTCATTGCCCGGACGCAGGCACGTATCCCAAGCCTCGCCAATGAAGTGGATTTTGCGCCACCCTCCTGACCAACCCAGTGCTTTCTTCTTAGCGAAAATACTCCTGCCGGAGGCATTCAGGTCGTTGTAGAAAGGCAAGCCAGAGCCTCAGGCACCGCGCATTTCATTGTGACCCTCACAATTGAGCGCTGGCCTTTGGTTGGGTCGCTGGGCTAGCCATATGCCATGATAGCCAAGGAGGCAGCACAATGTCCCATCCCCCAGTCCGCATTGCCATCAACGGGTTTGGCCGGATTGGCCGGGCAATCCTTCGTATTCTGCTAGAAGGGCGCGAGGGTGTTGAACTTGTCCTCATCAACGATATCGAGCCGTTGGAGACCTGCGCCTATCTCTTTGAGTATGACAGCATCTATGGCCCATGGCGGGGCAAGGTGGAGACGGCGCCGGATGTGCTCATCGCGGGAGATCGGCGCATCCCGTTTCATGCCGAGGCGGATTTGCGGGCGCTCGACCTCAGTGGCGTGGATCTGGTTCTCGAATGCACCGGCATGGCCGGGGCGCGCGCAATGGCCGAGCGCGGGCTTGAGGCGGGGGCCGGGGCCGTGCTGGTCTCGGGCCCTGCGGCAGAGGCGGATGTCACGGTCGTCCTGGGCGCCAATGAAGATGATCTGCGCGATCACAGGATCATATCCAATGCGTCTTGCACCACAAACGCTCTGGCCCCTTTGGCGCGGCTTCTGGATGATGCTTACGGTGTGATCTCGGGCCAAATGACGACGGTGCACTGCTATACCGGCTCCCAGCCCACAGTGGACAAGCCCCGCGGCAATCTTGAACGCAGCCGCGCCGCAGCCCTCTCGATGGTGCCCACCACCACCAGCGCGCAACATCAGACGGGCCTCGTATTGCCGCGCCTCAAGGGCCGGATCGAGGCGCGGGCGGTGCGGGTGCCGACGGCGAGCGTGTCCTGTATCGACCTCACTGTGCAGGTGGGTCGTCGGGTGACGGCGGATGAGGTCAATGCGCTGGCCGCAGATGCCGCCAAACCGGGAGGGATTTTCGGCTATACCGAGAAACCTCTCGTCTCTGCAGATCTGCGCGGGCGGAGCGAGTCTCTCATCCTGTGCGGCCGTGAGACATCCGTTTCCGTGGGCGGCTTGCTTAGGGTGTTCGGCTGGTATGACAATGAGTGGGGGTTTTCCGCGCGGATGCTCGATATGGCAGAGCGGATCGGGCGGCGCTGAGCGTTCAGAAACGCGGCTTGAAGTTTTCCTCAAATGCGGTCTGAACGGCCATGTTGTCGTATTCCGTCATCACCCAATCCTCAAACCCGATCCCCGTCTCGGCTTGCCGGGCCTCATAGAGATCAAGGATATATCCCAAAACGCCAGTCTTCGACTGCCTGATATGCATGTATTTGAGCGAGAGCATCCGCCGCGCCTCGGCCACGCTGCGACCTTCCATCACCATCAGGTAAATCGCCGAAGCAAACCCGGCCCGGTCCGCGCCCGATTTGCAATGCATCACGAAGGGGCGCTCGATCTCGCGAAAAGCCTTCAGCAGCGCTGCAATATCGCTGCGGGGGGCCGCGAAACGCGCATGAAGCGTTACGTTCACAAGGGTCAATCCGAGCTTGGCGCAGCTTTCCTCCTCCACCAGATAATGTGCAGCACCCCCTGCACCGCGCAGATTCAGGATCGAACGGAACCCGGAGGCCTTCAGGCGCTCGAACCGCGCATGGGTGGGCTGATTGGAGCGCCACACGCCCTCGGCCACGGGGTAATGATTGGTCCAGAATTTTCGCAGCACCGCATGGTCGAACCATAGGTTATAGATCTCAGCCCGGCGGCGGTTTTCGGGCGTGCTCAGATCGGTGTTGTAGGATTGGCGCAGATCGCGCTCCCATGCCACCAAACGTTTGAAAATGCTCATTGCGCGCTCCGGCCCGATCAAGGGGACCACATATGCGCGGGGCGCTGGCATGGCAAGGCGATGGGCGCTTGACGCCGCGTGGCTGGGGTCTAGTGTCCCGCCTTCACCGCCAAAGGATGTCGCCATGACGCTCGCCCATGGAACCCCCTATCTGGCCATTCCCGGCCCCTCTGTCATGCCCGATGCGGTGCTGCGCGCCATGCACCGCGCCTCGCCCAATATCTATGCAGGCGAGTTGATTGAGCTGACCGCAAGCCTCATGCCAGATCTGCGCCGCGTGGCGCGCACCGAGCATCATGTCGCGATCTATATCGCCAATGGCCACGGGGCCTGGGAGGCGGCTTTGGCCAATACCGTGCGCCTTGGTGAGGGGGTTCTGGCACTGGCCACGGGGCGGTTCGGTCACGGTTGGGCCGAGATGGCAGGGCGGCTGGGCGCGGATGTTTCAGTATTGGATTTCGGCAAATCGGCACCGGTGGACCCGGCGCGCGTGGAGGCCGCCCTGCGCGCTGATAAGGCAGGCAAGATCAGGGCCGTGCTTGCCACCCATGTGGACACGTCAAGCTCTGTTCGCAGCGATATCGCCGCCATTCGCGCAGCCATTGATGCGGCGGGCCATCCGGCGCTCTTGATGGTTGATTGCATCGCCTCGCTGGGGTGTGACGTGTTCGAGATGGACGCGTGGGGCGTTGATGTGATGGTCGCGGGCAGTCAGAAGGGGCTGATGGTGCCACCCGGTCTGGGTTTCGTGTTTTTCTCTGACAAAGCCGCAGCGCGGCGCCGCGAAATGGATATGGTCAGCCCCTATTGGGACTGGACCCTGCGCGCCGCGCCGGAGGTTTTCTATCAATATTTCTTCGGCACGGCCCCCACGCACCATCTCTACGGGCTGCGCGCCGCCCTCGACATGATCCACGCCGAGGGGATCGAGGCGGTCTGGGCGCGCCACGCGCAATTGGCCCGCGCAATCTGGACGGCTTGCGAGGCTTGGTCAGAGGGGGGCGCTTTGCGTCTCAACCTTGCCGACCCCGCTCACCGCAGTCATGCCGTCACCTCGCTCAGCCTGCCCGCGCCTAAAGCGAGCGATCTGCGCATATGGTTGGAGGCCAACACTGGCGTCACACTGGGCATTGGCCTTGGGATGGCTGATCCGGACGATCCCGCATGGCATGGGTTTTTCCGCATGGGGCATATGGGTCATGTGAACGCGCATATGGTGTTGGGTATGCTTGGGTCGGTCGAGGCGGGGCTGGCGGCGCTTGATATCCCGCATGGGAGAGACGGGCTGAGTGCCGCGGCGCGCGTTGTGGCCGGGGCCTAGTCCTTCTGGATACGGCGGATCAGTTTGTCCAGAACGAACCCAACACCCAAAACCATCCAAAAGCCAAAGACAGCCCAAAGCGCCATGAAAATCCAGACCAGATTCACCAGCCCCATGATCAGGGCGGCATTGGTAAAGTCCGGGGCGGAAGAGGTGTCATCGCGTCGCATACCGAAAACGATAACGCAGTGTCTGTAAAAGTCAGGTAAAAATTTAGGGTGTGTCGCCACGTGCTGCTGCCAGAGCGCGGGGTAGGGCCGCTTCAAACAAGGCCATCTCCGCCTGAGTGCCACAGCCGACGCGGATACAGCGGTCTTGCGGCGCGACAAACGGCATCCGCACAAACAGCCCTTGGCCCACCAGATCGGCGAGCACCCAGCGGGCAAAATCTCCATCTGCGCCGCAATCCACGGTCACGAAATTCGTGGCTGACGGCAGTGCGCGCAGCCCGCAGGCCTCGGCGATACGCGCAATCTCCACGCGCGCAGCGCCCACATCCGCAATCACTTGGCGAAGCCATCCCTGATCGTCCAAAGCGGCCAATGCGCCGGCCTGTGCTGCCCGGTTCATCCCGAAATGGTTGCGGATCTTGTCAAAGCTCTGGATCAGCGCCGCCGCGCCCACCGCATAGCCCACCCGCGCTCCGGCCATGCCATACGCCTTGGAAAACGTGCGCATCCGGATCACGCGCGGGTCTTCTGCCGCGATCTCCGGCGCGGCCCCCTCGGGCGCAAATTCCACGTAAGCCTCGTCCAGCAGGAGCAAACACCCCTCCGGCATATCCCTCAACGCGGCCTCAATCGCGGCCCCGCTGCACCAGCTTCCCATCGGATTGTCCGGATTGGCGAAATAAATGAGTTTCGCATCCACCTCCCGCGCCCGTGTGATCAAGGCGGGCAGATCCTCCGCATCCTCGCAGTAAGGCACTTTGTGCAACACTCCACCATAGCCCGCCACATGGTAGTTAAATGTCGGATACGCCCCGTCTGAGGTCACGGCCACATCCCCCGGCACCACCAACAATCGCACGAGATAGCCCAAAAGCCCGTCAATCCCTTCGCCGACCACGATATTCAAAGGGTCGACGCCCATCCGGCGGGCCAGCGCCAGGCGCAGATCATGGCTCGCAGGATCGCCGTATTTCCAGATATCCGCCGCCGCCATCGCGGCTTTCGCGCGGGGTGAGGGGCCAAACGCATTCTCATTTGCCCCGATCCGCGCCGCAAAGGCTGCGCCGCGCGCGCGTTCCTGCTGCTCGGGGCCGACAAAAGGCACGTTGGCAGGCAGGGTTTGCACCAGCGCGGTATAGCGGGGTCCAGTCATGCGCGCGAGATAACCAGAGCGCCGCGCCCCACGCAAGCGCTTGCATGCGTGGCGCTTTACCTATAACTTGAGAACCGCTCTCAAAAACAAGGAGGGCCACCATGCCCAACCTCACCCGCCGCGGCTTCATCGCCGCATCCCTCGCCGCCTGCACTGCGCGCACGCTTCCGCCCCTTGCGGCCAAAGTTGGAGGGCGACGCGTCCTGACGCTGAGCTATGATAAGGCGCTGGGCATGATGCGCGCGATTGAGCGCGTTGTCCCCTGACGCACAGCCCACACGCGCCCGCGCTTTCTTCTTAGCAGAAATACTCCCGCCGGAGGCGTCCGCGCCCGGCGGCCTTAGCCAAGCTCAGCCAATCGCGTCACCGCCTCGCGCAGCTTGGCCTCTTCTTCTTCACGCAGGGCAAGGTTCTCGCGTGCTTCGGCCACCACCTCATCGGGGGCGGAGGCCACGAATTTGGGGTTGCCCAACCGCCCGCGCAGCCCACCCAGCTCGTTTTCCAACTTGCCAAGCGTCTTCTCAAGTCGCGCCTTTTCCTCATCAATATCAATGATATCGGCCAGCGGCAGGCCAAAGCTTCCGCCCTCCACGGCCACGGTCGCACAGCCCTTGGGGAAGCTCTCGACGTTCTCAAGGCTGTCGATCCGCGTCAATCGCTTGATCATCGCCTCGTTGCGCTCCCATGCAGCGCGGCCCGCCGCGTCCAGCTCCGTCACCACCATCGGGATTTTCAACCCGGCCGGCACATGCATCTGCGCGCGCGCCGAGCGGACGGCATCGATGAGCGAGATGACCCAGTTGATCTCCCGGTCGGCATCCGCGTCCACCAGATCGGCGCCATAGTCCGGCCAATCGCTGACCGCGAGCATCGCGTCGCGCGTGCCTAGCGTGCCCCAAAGCTCTTCGGTGATAAAGGGCATCATCGGGTGCAGCAGCATCAGGCATTGGTCGATGACCCAGGACATCGTCTCTTGCGTCTCGCGCTTCACGTTGTCGGCACCATCCAAAAGCAAAGGCTTGGAAAACTCCACATACCAATCGCAGACCTTGCCCCAGACAAAGACATAAAGCGCCGAGGCTGCATCGTTGAAACGGTAGGCCTCAAGGGCCTCGTCCACGGCCATGCGCACTTTGGCCGTCTCGCCGATGATCCATTTGTTGAGCGCAGCGTCAGGTGCAGGAATACCCTTGGGCGGCAGCCCCGCTGCGCCGTTCATCTCCGCAAACCGCGCGGCATTCCAGAGCTTCGTGCCGAAATTGCGATAACCCGCAATCCGCTGCATATCGAGCTTCAGGACCCCGCCAAGCGAGGCCATGGCCGCATTGGTAAACCGCAGCGCATCCGCGCCGTATTCGTCAATAATCTCCAGCGGATCGACCACATTGCCGGTCGATTTGGACATCTTCTTGCCCTTTGCATCGCGCACGAGACCATGGAGGTAGACGGTATCGAACGGCACCTTATCCACCACCGCCAGTTGCATCATCATCATCCGCGCGACCCAGAAGAACAGGATATCCTGACCCGTGACCAACGTGGAGGTCGGGAAATAGGTTTGCAGCGCGTGGTTCTGGGCGTCTGTTTCTGCGTCCCCGGTCCAACCGAGCGTCCCGATGGGCCAAAGGCCTGAGGAGAACCATGTGTCGAGGACGTCGGGGTCGCGCCACACAGGATAGACCAGCCTGCCCGGGTCCTGAGAGGCGACATAATCTGCAAGGCTTTCAGCCAGCCGGTGCATCGCCGCCTCGCGGTTTTCGACTTCGATCAGCCGCGCGTGGTTCAACGGTGCTGGGAGGCTGGCCAGCACATCGTCAAACTTGCCATGAAGGCCGTCAAAATCGGGTGCGGCGTGATAGTGATCGGTGCCCGGCGCCATCGATTGATCCCACATCAGGCGCTGCATTTCGACCAGATCCAGGGCGGCATCCCCCTCATCGTCGACAAAAGTGCCACGCTCCAGATCGAGCCCATACCAAACCGGAATCTGATGCCCCCACCAAAGCTGCCGGGAGATGCACCACGGCTCGATATTCTCAAGCCAATGGAAATACACCTTCCGGTCGCTCTCGGGCATGATCCGCACCTCGCCCGAGCGGACGGCCTCAAGCGCGGGCTCCACGATCTTGTCCGTGTCCACGAACCATTGATCGGTCAGCATCGGCTCAATCACGACTTTGGACCGGTCGCCGAAGGGCTGCATGATTGTCTTGTTCTCGACCATCGGGATGATCTCTTGAACATTTTCACCGTCATCACCCTCCACGACCCGTGTCGTCATCACGGCCAGCCCTTCGGCGGTGATGTCCGCCACGACACGCGCGCGCGCCTCGAACCGGTCCAGCCCGCGATAGGCGTCCGGCACGAGGTTCATTGACGCGATCATCGCCTCGTCGAACTCCTGCGCGCCATTGGCAATCGCCTGCGCCACGGCGGCTTCTTCGGCATAGGGTTTGCCATCGGCGCGCATCGCGCCTTTCGTGTCCATCAGGCTATACATCGGGATGCCGCCGCGTTTGGCGACCTGGTAATCGTTGAAATCATGCGCCCCGGTGATCTTCACCGCACCCGACCCGAAATCAGGGTCGGGATATTCATCGGTGATGATCGGGATCAGGCGGCGGTGTTCCTTGGGCCCCACGGGGATTTCGCAAAGCGTGCCCACGATGGCGGCATAGCGCGCATCGCCCGGGTGTACGGCCACGGCCCCATCGCCCAGCATCGTCTCGGGGCGGGTCGTGGCGATGGAGATATAGTCGCGCGTCTCGGTCAGGGTGACGTTGCCGTCCTCATCCGTCTCCACGTATTCATAGGTGGCCCCGCCCGCGAGCGGGTATTTGAAGTGCCACATATGGCCTGCCACTTCGATATTCTCGACCTCAAGGTCAGAGATCGCCGTCTCGAAATGCGGGTCCCAGTTGACCAGCCGCTTGCCGCGATAAATGAGGCGCTTGTTGTACATATCCACAAAAACGCGGATCACCGCGTCGTGGAAATTGGCCGAGTTTTCATGTCCAGTGCGCGTGTCGCCTGCCGCACCCGCCATTGTGAACGCCGTGCGCGACCAATCACAGGACGCGCCAAGCCGCTTGAGCTGGCTCACGATTGTGCCACCCGATTGCTCTTTCCACTCCCAGACCTTCTCCAGAAACGCCTCGCGTTTCATTTCCGCGCGGCGCGGTTGGCCTGTCTCGGCCAGCATCCGCTCCACCACCATCTGCGTGGCGATGCCTGCGTGATCCGTACCCGGCTGCCAGAGCGTGTCGAAGCCCTGCATCCGTTTCCACCGAATGAGGATATCCTGAAGCGTGTTGTTGAACGCATGGCCCATGTGCAGGACGCCCGTCACATTGGGCGGCGGGATCATGATCGAAAACGCGCTGGCACCCGGTTTGGCATGGGCGCCCGCGGTAAAACAGCCGGCCTTTTCCCAAGCGTCGTAAAGGCGGGCCTCGGCGCTGCCTGCATCGAATGTTTTGTCCAGTCCCATCGGGCGATCTCCGCTTGCTTGCGTGGCTAGCTACGGGATTACCCAATGCGAGGGCTGAGGGGAAGTGCGCAGGCCTTTATTTCGCGCGCGGGCCTAGCTGCGGGGCGCGCCCACCAGAGGCTCGCGTGCGCCGGTGCGGATCACGGCCGGATCGTAAGGCTTGCGGGCGAAGACCTCCTCCACCATCGGCGCAAAGAACTCCAGGGGGAGGGTGTCATAGGCGGGATCAAAGCTTGCTTGATCCCAGCGCTCACAAAACGCCGCGCAATCGTCGAAATAGGGGCTGTCTTTATGGGCAGCGCGCTTTTCGGGGTCCGCGCCAACGTGGTGGGCATAATAGGCCATCTGAAAATCGCCATGGGTCTGCACGCACAATGTGCATTGCTCGCGCACGAAGGGTTTGAGAATGGAGGCAGCATATTCATCGTGGTTGTAGGGCGCATAGATATCGCCGATATCGTGCAGAAGGGCGGCCACGACCCAGTCGGTATCCGCCCCGTCGCGCCATGCACGGGTGGCCGATTGCAAGCTATGACCCAACCGCGTCACCTGATAGCCTGAAAGGCTCTTGTCGAGATCGACCATCGCGGTCAGCAGCCGCTCTGCAGTGCCTTTGGTGTATTCTGTCTCGTGCTCGGTCAGGAATTCGTAGTCTTCCTTCGTGCCGTCTTTCATCTTGGTAAAGCTTACGCGGTCCATCTTGCACATTCCTCCATTTGGCTTGCGCAAAGGATGCCTCAAACGCTCCGCGATTTCCAGAGGGCGTTTACGCAGGCACCGCCCCTATTATGCAACATCGCGCAGGGCTGCTTTCGGTGTCAGACCAAGCGCGTGGCAGATGTCGCGTGTCAGTTCGGGGCGGTTGAGCGTGTAGAAATGGAGCGCGTCCACGCCTTCGTCCAGGAGGGTGCTGCACAGCTCGGTGCCTTGGGCCACAGCCAGAAGGTCGGAGCGGTCGTCGCGGGCGGCTTTGGTGAAGGCATCGTCCAGCAGGGCGGGCACATGGGTGCCGCAGCTTTGCGCGAATTTGCGGGCGGCGGCCCAGTTCTCGATCGGCAGGATGCCGGGGATGATGGGGGCGGTGATCCCCGCCGCAGCACAGCGGTCGCGGAAGCGCAGGAACTTGTCTGCCTCGAAGAAGAATTGCGTGATTGCCTCGGAAGCGCCCGCGTCGATCTTGCGCTTGAGCCAGTCGAGATCGGCGGTGCCGCTCGCGGCTTCGGGGTGCGTTTCGGGGTAGGCACCGACGCGGATCTTGAAATCGCCGGTCTCCGCGAGGGCGGAGATCAGCTCGCAGCTGTCTTTGAAGCCTTCGGGGTGGGGGGTGAACCCGGTCGCACCTTTGGGCGGGTCGCCGCGCAGAGCGACGATCTCGCGCACGCCTTGCTTGGCGAAATCGGCGGCGATGGCGAGGGTTTCGGCGCGGCTGGCATCGATGCAGGTGAGGTGCGCGGCCACGGGAAGGCCCAGATGCTTGTTCAGCGTGCCCACCGCATCGCGGGTCAGCTCGCGTGTGGTGCCGCCCGCACCATAGGTGACTGAGACGAAGCGCGGCGCGAGTGGTGCCAGTGTTTGCACCGTGTCCCAGAGGCGGAACGACGCCTCAAGCGTTTTGGGTGGGAAAAACTCGAAGGAGACGGCGGGGGTTGTCATGATCATGATCCTTGAAAGGGGGCTTGAGCCTTTGTCCTCTCTGCGATTAGATTACGCAAATTCATAATATTCACGATCAACATGAGGTTGCCTCATATATGCATATCGAGTTTCGTCATCTGCGCACGATCCACGCCATCCATTACGCGGGTGGGTTGGCCAAGGCCGCGGACTTGTTGCACATCACGCAGTCGGCGCTCAGCCATCAGATCAAGGGGTTGGAGGATCAGGCGGGGGTGGAGCTTTTCGTGCGTCGCTCCAAGCCCATGACTCTATCGGCGGCGGGGCATCGCCTGTTGCGGGTGGCCGAGCGTGTCCTACCGGAGATCGAGGCGCTGGAGGCCGAGTTCGAGGGCGTGCGCGAGGGCAGTAGCGGTCGGATGCATATCGCGATCGAGTGTCATGCCTGCTTTGAGTGGCTCTTTCCGGTGCTGGAGGAGTTTCGCAAGCCCTGGGCCGAGGTGGATGTGGATATCCGGCCCGGTCTCGCCTTCGATGCCCTACCTGCACTGCAAAAAGAGGAAGTGGATCTCGTTGTCTCCTCTGACCCCGAGGACCTGCCGGGGATCAGCTTCAAGCCGCTCTTCGATTACGAGCCTGTCTGTCTTGTCGCGCGCAGCCATCCGCTGGCCTCCAGGACCCATGTTGTGGCCGAGGATTTTCGCGGTGAGACGCTGATCACCTATCCGGTGGACCGCTCCCGCCTTGATGTGTTCACCGAACTTTTGACCCCTGCCAAGGTAGAGCCGCGCAGCATCCGCAAGGTGGAGCTTACGGCGGTGATCTTGATGCTTGTAGGGGCAGGGCGGGGCATTGCGGTGCTGCCCGATTGGGTGGTGCGGGCCCTGCGGCGCAGCGATGATTACGTGGTGCTGAAAGTGACTGAGGCGGGCCTGACCAAGCGGCTTTATGCGGCGATCCGTGAGGATGATGCGGCCAAGCCTTATATGGCGCATCTTTTGCGGCTGGCGCGGGAGATCCCTGTGCGCCTGCAACGGGGTCTGCCGCCGCTCTGAAACTTGGCGGCAAGCCTCCCGGTGTGCCCCTTGTGCGCGGCGCGGCCCCGGCGTATACGCGCCCCCTGTCTCGCAGGGCTCTGAGCGCCCACCAAAAGGAGTGCCCCGATGGCCGTCAGCGCAAATATGAACGTGATGATGAAAGCCGCCCGCAAGGCAGGCCGCGCTCTGGCCAAGGATTTCCGCGAGGTCGAGAATCTTCAGGTATCGATGAAAGGTGCGGGCGATTTTGTCAGCCGCGCCGATGTGAACGCCGAGCAGATCATCAAATCCGAGCTGATGAATGCGCGCCCCACCTATGGCTGGCTGGCTGAGGAAGGCGGCGAAGAGCCGGGCAAGGACCCGACGCGCCGCTGGATCGTGGACCCGCTGGATGGCACGACGAATTATCTGCACGGGCTGGCCCACTGGTCGGTTTCCATCGCACTTGAGCATAAGGGCGAGATTATCGCAGGCGTGGTTTATGACGCCTCGCGCGACGAGCTTTTCTTTGCCGAAAAGGGTGCGGGCGCATGGATGAACGAAAGCCGCCTGCGCGTATCGTCGCGCGCAAATCTGATCGAGTGTATCTTCGCCACGGGTCTGCCCTTTGGCGGGCGCACCGATCTGCCCCACACGCTTCAGGATCTGGCGCGGCTTTTGCCGGCCTGCGCCGGTGTGCGCCGCTTTGGCTCTGCTGCGCTTGATCTGGCATATGTGGCGGCGGGCCGGTATGACGGGTTTTGGGAGCGGCGCCTCAATGCGTGGGACATGGCCGCAGGGCTTCTCATCGCGCGCGAGGCCGGAGCGATCGTGCAGCCGCTGAACCCCGCCGGGCATATCCTTGCTGATGGTGAGGTTGTTTGTGCGAACGAGCCGATCTTTGACAAGTTTTCCAAGATTATTCGCAACACCTGATACGCCGAGGACAGCCCGGGAGGGCTGAAGGAGGCGCTAGGTGTCGGACGGGTGGTTTACCCCGTCAACCCAACCGATCTCGCCCAGATCTCGGGGGTTCACCCCGTCGAGTATCCCGAGGTTCACCCCATATTGATTGGGGTTCGAGCGGCGCTGATGATGGGTATAAATCCCGCAGATCGAGCAGAAGTAATGCTGCGCCGTCCCGGTCCCCAATGTGTAGAGCGTGAGCTTGTCCGCGCCGCGCCGCGCGCAAAAGCTGCAATCGCACCGCCGCGCAGTGGCCAACCCGCCGGGCAGGTCAACGGCAAGCTCCACGGCGCCGCAATGACAGGTCCCCTTCATCGCCGTTTGACCTTCGGTATCCTTGAGAGGACGTAGTCGTAACTCGCCTCCGGATGTGGCGGGTGCCCGTCTGTCTGCGCCCAGAACCGCCGCCCGCCCTTGCGCAGAAATACAGGGATCGTCAGCAAGACCCCTGCGATGAACCCGCCTGCATGGGCCCAATAGGCCACGCCGCCCTCATCTGCGCTCGACCCAAAGCCGCCGACAAGCTGAAAGCCGAACCAGAGCGCCAACATGATCCATGCAGGCACTGGCAGGATTTTGAAAAAAATCACGAAGATAATCAGGATATCGACCCGCGCCTTGGGAAAGAGCAGCAGATACCCGCCCATCACGCCCGCGATGGCCCCCGAAGCACCCACGGTGGGCACCACCGACATCGGTCCTGCGGCCACATGCACAAGCCCCGCGCCGATCCCCGATGCGAGGTAGAAGCCGAGATAGGGCACGGACCCCATCTCATCTTCAATATTGTCACCGAATATCCACAAAAATAGCATGTTACCGGCCAGATGCATCCAGCCCCCATGCAGGAACATCGAATAGAAAAGCGTGTCATACGCGCCCTCTTGGGTCACCAGAACCGGAAAGAGCGCCCAGTTTCTGTAGAACTCAAAAAGCGCGCGATCATCCGAGAAGAGCGGCCAATAGCTGATGAATATCCCGATGTTGAGCGCCATGAGCGCGTAGGTCACATAAGGAATACGCCCCGAAGGGTTATGATCGCGGATCGGCAACATGGGGCCAAGGGTGGCCCCATGTCCAAACTTGTCAAGCGGCACCACCCAGAAGGGCCGCGTTTCCGCCCGCTGCTGTGGTGTCCACGCATACATGCCGCTCGTGCAGGGCGTGGCCTGTGTCCGGCATGCCGGTGATCAAGGGCAGGATGGGCCCGCTGCGGCGGCTGAGTGCTTCGCTGCAGGCGCGGGCCGTGTCCGCATCGCCCCACCAGAGCGCGCCCGACAGATTGCCGAGAGTCTCCAGCGCCTCAGGATTGATCTGGCCTGAGGCCTCCACGGCGCGCCCGCCCAAAAGGCGCACGGCCTGGGCTTGGGCGCTTGCGGCCTCGGTGCCTGGGCCCATGCAAAGAAGCGGCGCGCGCATATGCGTGGTCAGGCGGTTGGATTCGCCTGTGGGGCCGGGCATCAGACGGTCTTGGCGGGGCAGGCGTGGCTCTGCCGCGACACGGTCCAGCGCTTTTTGCGCGTTGGCGGTGCTCATTTCTGCACCCCAAGCAGTGCCTTCGACTTCTGCCGGACGGGCGGTGAAGCGGGTGAGGTAATGCGGCCCGCCCGCCTTGGGGCCAGTGCCCGAAAGCCCTTCGCCACCAAAGGGTTGGCTGCCAACAATCGCGCCGATCTGGTTGCGGTTGACGTAGATATTGCCCGCCTCCACGCGCTCGGTCACGTGCTGCACCCGGTCATCGATCCGCGTCATCAGCCCGAAGGTCAGCCCGTATCCCGTAGCGTTGATCGCTCCTATGACCTTGTCCAGATCGCCCGAGCCGAATGTGGCCATATGAAGCACCGGGCCGAAGATCTCGCGCTCCATATCCTGAATGCCGTTCACGCGGATCAGGGTGGGCGCGATGAACGTGCCTGCGTTTGGCGCGAGAAGCTCATGGACAAGCCGCCCCTCTGCGCGCGCCTCCTGAATATGTGCCGCGATGCCGTCACGGGCCAGCGCGTCAATCACAGGCCCGCAATCGGTGCTGATTGGCCAAGATGGACCCACTTCGAGCACGTCCATCGCGCCCTTGAGCATGCGGGTGAAATCCTCGGCGATGTCATCTTGCACATAGAGACAGCGCAGGGCCGAGCAGCGCTGCCCCGCCGATTGAAATGCCGATTCCACGATGGCCTGAACCGCCTGTTCGGGCAGGGCGGTGCTGTCCACGATCATCGCGTTCAGCCCGCCTGTCTCCGCGATCAGGGGCGCGCCGGGAGCCAGATGTTCAGCCATGGCGCTGCGGATTTTCATTGCCGTCGCGGTGGAGCCGGTAAAGGCCACGCCACCCACGCGACCGTCCGATGTGAGCGCCGCACCCACCGCGCCCCCACCCGGCAGAAGCTGAAGCGCCGATTTGGGGACGCCCGCTTCATGCAAAAGCGTCACAGCCAGTTGGGCGATGAGTGGCGTCTGCTCCGCCGGTTTCGAAAGGACGGCATTGCCTGTGGCAAGTGCCGCCGCGATCTGACCTGAGAAAATCGCCAGCGGAAAGTTCCACGGACTGATGCAGGTGAACACGCCAACCGGGGCCGCGTCCGGCACATTTGCACCGTAATAGCGCAGGAAATCCACCGCCTCGCGCAATTCGCCCACCGCATCGGGCAGAGTCTTGCCCGCCTCGCGCGCCAGAATGGCGAATATCTGGCCGTTGTTTTCCTCATAGAGGTCTGCCGCGCGGGCCAGCACGCGCGCGCGCTCTTGGGGCGTGGCGTTCCATGGGGTGGCCTTGGCCAGCGCCGTCTGGATATCTGCGGCACTTGCGGGGGCGGCGTGGCCGACCACATCCGCCGGATCGGCGGGGTTCAACACCTCCCGCGCGCCGTCAGGTTTGGCCTTTCCGGCCAGCATCGGCCCTGCTGTCCACTGATGCAGAGCGAAGGGCCCGCGGGCATCCTCGATGGCATCGAGCGTGGGCTGATGTTTGAGATCGAACCCTTTTGAGTTCGCCCGCTCGGGAAGAAAGAGGTCGGGGCCCTTGGTCAGGTCATTATGAGCTGTTTCGATCACGTCAAAGGGATCGCGCGCGACCTCCTCGGGGGCGACCTCATCATCGACAATCTGGTTCACGAAGCTGGAGTTCGCCCCGTTCTCCAGAAGCCGCCGCACCAGATAGGCCAGCAGATCGCGGTGCGCGCCCACGGGGGCATAGATCCGGCAGCGCGTCCCTTCAGCCTTCAGCACGATATTGTGCAGCGCCTCGCCCATCCCGTGCAGGCGTTGGAACTCGTAGGAGTCCTTGTCGGCGCCCATATCCAGGATCGCGGCGACGGTATGCGCATTGTGCGTGGCAAACTGCGGATAGATGTGATCGGTCATCCCAAGCAGCTTTTTCGCGTTGGCGATATAGCTTACATCGGTGGCGGATTTATGGGTGAAGACCGGAAAGCCGTCGATGCCTTCGACCTGCGCCTGCTTGATCTCGGTGTCCCAATAGGCGCCCTTGACCAGCCGCACCATGATGCGCCGATCAAGCCGTGTCGCCAGATCGTTGAGAAAATCGATCACATGGCCCGCGCGCTGCCCGTAAGCCTGCACCACGACGCCAAAGCCGTTCCATCCGGCCAATGCGGGCTCGCTCAGCACCGTCTCGATCACGTCGAGCGAGAGCGCCAGACGGTCCGCCTCCTCCGCGTCGATGTTGAGACCCATCCCCGCAGATTTCGCCAGAAGGGCAAGGCTGCGCAGGCGCGGGACGAGCACGTCCATGACTTGCGCCCGTTGGGCCACCTCATAGCGCGCGTGGAGCGCGGAGAGTTTGACCGAGATACCGGGGTTCTGACGCGTCTCGTCATGGGTGCAGGCCTGCGCGATGGCCGAGATGGCGCGGGAATAACTCAGGTGATAGCGCGTCGCGTCCTTGTCTGTGCGTGCGGCCTCGCCCAGCATGTCGTAGGAATAGGTGAAGCCCTTGGCCTCCATCCCGGCCGCGCGTTTCATGGCGCCATTGATGTCCTCGCCCAGCACGAATTGCCGGCCCATTTCCTTCATCGCGCGGGCCACAGCGGTGCGGATCACAGGCTCGCCCAGCCGCTTCACTGCGCTGCGCAAATGGCGCACGGGGCCGCCGCGATCCTTTTGCAAAACCTTGCCGGTCAGCATCAGCGCCCATGTGGAGGCGTTGACCAGAGGCGAGGTGGAGTGCCCCATATGATTGCCCCATTCCGACGGCGTGATCTTGTCCTCGATCAGCGCGTCGATCGTTTCGGCATCGGGCACGCGCAACAGCGCCTCGGCCAGACACATGAGCGCGATCCCCTCGTCGGTCGAAAGACCATATTCCGCGAGGAAAACTTCCATGATCCCCGGGTTGGTCTGCCCACGAATATCGCGCACCAATGCGGCGCCGCGCGCGGTAATGCGCGCACGGTCCTCGGGGCTGAGGGCCACCTCATCAACCAAGCAGCGCAAGGTTGCGGCCTCATCGGCATAGGTGGCCTGATCAATGGCGCGGCGCAGATCACTATCGAAGGGCATGGGCGAGATCCTTTGATGGGAAAGGGGTGCAATACCCCTCAATTATCACGGTTCCTTAAGTCGATATTCCTGATATTCAGGGAACTGCAGTCGAAATGGCTAAAGAGATGGGAGGGTGAAGTGCAAATAGACTTAGATCGGTACGATAAAGCGATTCTTCGGACTTTGGCCGTTGATGGCCGGATCAGCGTGACGGAGCTTGCGCGCAAGATCGGCCTGTCGAAATCCCCCACGCAGGCGCGGCTCAGACGGTTGGAGACATCTGGTGTGATCACAGGATACCGTGCGCTTGTGGACCCCATTCGGATGGGGCTCGATCATGTGAGTTTCGTCGAGGTGCGGCTGCATGACACCCGCGAGGCTGCCCTGTCGGAATTCAACGCAGCCGTCGCCCGCGTGCCCGAGATCGAGCAGGCGCATCTCATCGCGGGCAATTTTGACTATCTGATCAAGGTTCGCACCCAGAACATGGCCGATTATCGCCGCGTTCTGGCCGAGCAGATATCGACCCTGCCGCATGTCTCCAGCACGTCGACCTATGTGGCGATGCAGGCCGTAAAGGAGAACATGGCGGCAGATGTTATTTGACGCAGCCGTGTGATGCCCCATAATCGGAAAATGAAACATGCTCTCATCGCTCTGCTATTCGCCAGCCCCGCCCTCGCCGAGACCTGCGCGCCCGTGCCGGATTACACCGCTGAGCTCACCAGCCTCATAGATGCCGCCAAGGCAGCGCCTGATATCAGCGCGGGGCGCATGATTTCGGATCAGATGTGGAGCTATTGGGCGAAGGCGCCTGACGCACGCGCACAGGAACTTTTGGATGAGGCGATGTCGCGGCGGGAATCCTATGATTATGATGGGGCGATGTTGGCGATTGAGGGGCTTCTGGCCTATTGCCCGGACTATGCCGAAGGGTATAATCAGCGCGCTTTCGTGAACTTCCTGCGGCAAGATTACGAGGCGGCGTTGCCCGATCTGGTGCGCACGCTGGAGATCACGCCGCAGCATGTGGCGGCCCTGACGGGGCAGGCGATGACACTCATGGCGCTGGACCGTAAGGCGGAAGCGGCCTTGGCATTGCGCGCGGCACTGGAGATGAACCCGTGGCTTTCCGAACGCAGCCTCCTGCCGGTGCTTGAGGCGGAAGAGGACGCGCTCTAACCCTCTTTCGCGCGCCGCCCGCCCGGTCTATGGTCGCGCCGCTGCGGGCGTGATGGAATGGTAGACATACCAGACTTAAAATCTGTTGGGCCTTGTGCCCGTGTGGGTTCGAGTCCCACCGCCCGCACCATATTTCCAATAGAAATCATATAAATAAGCGGATATGTGTGTCACTCTTGTTGGGCTTTGTACCGTTTTGGTGAATTTATTGTACCGTTTTGAGGCGTCTTGTTGTCTACTCGTACCCCACAGAAGTCCAAATCTTAACAAGGCTGCAAACTGGTCGAAAAACTAGGACCACCTCTATCGACTACCAGACAATACGATAGTTGAGCCACTGGCAGTAGTGCCTACGCAGACAGGTGAAGAAGCGATTAGAATAGAGAAACTGTTAGAGCGTAAACATAAAGCTAAGAAGCTAGAACCAACTCAAATGCGGCGATGGCATCGCAATAGTGGTTTCACTGAGTGCTACCCAATAGCCCTAAGAGACGAGCTTGTAGCGGACATAGCAAAGCTAAATGAGGACGGTCACATTTAGTGCCTCCAGCCGATAAGCAACATTGCCCGACATAATCGACACAAGACCAAACACCCTCATGCCACTCTCATTCAAGCCAATCTACTTGCCATACAGTCATGCAGTTCAGGCGCTTGTGTCAGACTTGGCTGAGGGATACGCGAACTGGCCAGAACCTGCTGCATTCTCTGGTCGGGCTTTTGCGTCAGTCGGTTTTTGGTCGATTGGCGGGATATGATGATGTGAATGACGCGGATCGTCTGGCGCTCGATCCGGTGATGCGGCAGGTCGTTGGAGGGCGTGCCGTTGATGCCAAGGCCGCGT
>ERZ887849.1071-NODE-1071-length-27150-cov-9.015058_pt1 | contig 27150 bp, 26 predicted proteins | sample MGYA00521267_ERZ887849 | MGnify/ENA primary metagenome ERZ887849 (study PRJEB32303, sample SAMEA104408601) | aquatic metagenome | biome: Brackish water; feature: Pelagic; material: water | place: Baltic Sea | collected 2014-06-06T16:11:00 | depth 2,863 m ... | reverse complement strand
GAGCGCAACCTTGCCAAGGTTGAGGTCGCCGGTTCGAATCCGGTTTCCCGCTCCATCCTTGTATACCACCTTGATTTGTTTATTGCGGCACTGTCAATCCGTTGGTGGCGCGCAGCCTTGCCTGCAGTAACTACACCGCAATCGCCCCCAATGCCCGCACCCATTTGATTTGCGCCTCGCACTCAGTTTCTACAGGGCTGCCCGCCAGTTCCCGGCGCAGCGGGTAGTTTTTGCGCAAACGATCAAAGGCTCTACGTGCGTCGTCCTCCTCAGCGCCCAACACTGCTTCACGCAGGCGACGATCGTCGGCGTGTATGTCATACCGCGCTGTGCACAAATAGCGCAGTAATGCGGTATCGCGCAGCTCTCCTACGCGCAGCGCGGATGGCAGCTGCGAGGGCTGCAGACGCCCTGGTTGTTGCGCCGACTCAGCGTCTATTTGCGGGCCTTGCTCAGGAGCCTGTCGTAGCGACTGTTGCAGCGCCTGCGCCAGCTGCCGGGTAGCAGTGACCTTTGCGTCAACGCTATACCCCGCAATGTGCGGTGTACCCAACACCACCCGTTCCAATAGCGCCGGGGTGACGGAAGGCTCGAACTCCCACACATCCAGCACGCACCGTGGCGCATCCGCCGCGCTCAACCGCGCCAGCAAAGCCGCCCCATCAATCACCGGCCCGCGGCTGGCGTTAATTAACAACGTGGTGCCTTGTAGCGCGAATAATTCACGCGCACCCAGTAAATGATGGCTTGGCCAAGGAGGCGTGTGGGTGAGCGATGTATGCAGGCTAACGACATCACAGGCAAGAATGTCGGCAAGCTGCGCGGGCTCCGGCAATAGCTGCTCTGCTAGCCAGGGGTCGTATTGCAGGCTGGCAATACCCAAGGCACCAAGCCGTTCGCGTAACAAGCGCCCCACATGGCCGTAACCAACGATGCCCACTCGCCCGCCCGCCAGCAGCCGTTCCAGCACACCGGCTTGAGCAGCCATCGCTGCCAGCACGTATTCCACTACCGAATTCGCATTCGCGCCGGGCGCCGCTGCAAACTCTATTCCCGCTTTAGTCAGCCACGGCACATCCACATGGTCGAGCCCAGCGGTGGCCGTGCCCACAAATTGTACCGGGCTGCCCCGCAGCAGGGCCTCGTCAACGCGGGTCACAGAACGCACCAACAACACATCTGTAGCGCGCAGGTCATCGGCGGCGATGGTACGGCCCTCAACAACACGCAACTCGCCAAAATGGCCGAAGCAGGCTTCCAACGCCGGAATATTCTGGTCGGCAAGAATACGCATCAGCGGGAAGCATCCGCAGGTGCAGACATGGCCCTCACCAAGGCGGGCGTGAGCGCCGCACTCTTGCCGAACTCGGCCTGCAACGCATGGTAAAAGATATCGGCGCGCCGCGGCAGAGGGGCGCCCGCCAGGCGCAATGCCTCGCGCCGCACCGCCTGTTCAAAGGCGCTGTGGTCAGCGGGTTCGCCAGCCTGCGCGGCAAGGTTGTCGGTGCTGACGCGAAAAGGAAAGCCGCAGGCCAGGGAAAAACACCACTCCAGCGCCTGCGGCCTCACCTCCACCGCCTCAAAGGCAGCCTGTGAACCTGCATCGCGCCCTTCTGGCGCGTACCAGTAGCCGAAATCGACTTGCTGCCTGCGCTCAACGCCGGCAATGCACCAGTGTGCCGTTTCATGCAGCGCACTGGCGAAGAAGTTGTCGCGAAACCAGAGCCGGTGCGGCTCATGCGGCGCCGCTGAGGGCACGTACAGCGGCTCTTCTGCCCCACCGCACAGCAGCGTGTTTTCGCTGTGCAGGAAACACTGCGCAAACACCCACTCCACACGCCGAGCGCAGAACAAGGCTTCACGTGTATCCTTCGACGGGTCGTGTGCGCGCATTCAGGCGCCCTTGCGCAGCAAGAACAGCAGGTTGCCGTTTTCCTCAGTTTCCGCGAGCAATTCGTGCCCAAGAAAGGAACAGAATTTGGGAATATCGCGCAGCGTCGTAGGGTCCGTTGCCACTACGCACACCGTTTCACCGGCGCTAATGTCACGAATACAATTGTGCAATAGCATCACGGGCTCGGGGCAATAAAGCCCGGTGACGTCCAGCTCATGATCGGCGTTAAGATGGGTCATGGCAGTGTGCCGCCACTCAGCAGCAGTTGTGCGCTGTCTTTGGGAAGGAGATCCCACGCCTCACTATTGCCATCATACAGCAGAGCAAGATGCCCGGAATCGAGTTGCCGGCGAAGTTGTTGCACCTTCGCCGCCAAACTCAATTCTACCGCACCGTAGTCGGTGCCATCGCGGCTGGCAAACTCCTCCAGCAATGCGTTAAGCACGTCCGGTGACAGCCGCGCGGGCGGTATCTCTAGCAGGTCAGCCAAGGCTCACTCCGGCTTGATGAAACGCAGTGTCATCCGGTCGCTCTCGCCAATAGCTTCGAACTTGGCGCGATTTTCATCATCGTCGCGCAACGCAGGGGGCAAAGACCACACACCATTGGGGTGATCGGCGGTATCCCGCGGGTTGGCATTGATTTCACTGCGAGCGTCCAGTTTGAAACCGGCTTTTTCGGCTGCGGCAATCACATAAGCCTCGGTCACGTAGCCCGTGCGGGCCATCGCTTCCGCGTCGTCACCGGAAGGCGCACGGTGCTGCACCACGCCAAATACGCCACCGGGCTTGAGCGCAGTGAACGCCGCTGCCAGCGTGCCGTCGAGGCTACCCATACGCAGCCAGCTGTGAATGTTGCGGAACGCCACAATCAGGTCCGCAGAGCCCACAGGCGCTACGGTGGTCTCGGCAGGCGGTGCCAGCTGAGTTACCTGAACAGGGCCGTACAGGTCGTTATTTGTCGCCAGCTTCTGCAGGAAGCCACCCAAGGCATTGCGGAAATAGGCATTGGATGAAGCGTTAAGGCCAAAATGTGCTGCATAGAGCTGGCCGTTGCCGGTAACCAGTGGCGCCAGTACCTCGGTGTACCAGCCACCACCTGGCGACAACTCCACCACGGTCATACCTTTCTTGATACCGAAAAACTCCAGAGTCTCGCGAGGGTGACGGAAGCTATCCCGTGCCTTGTTTTCTGCGCTGCGCTGCTCGCCATTAAGCGCCGTATCCCAGTCGACAGCCGCGTGCGCCGGCGCGAGGACGGCAGCCAATAGCAATGCCACTACATATTTCATCTTAGCTTCCTTCTGCCACAGGGGGTTGCAGGGTAATATACGGGCTGTGGCAGCGAATGTGGAGCCTGATTGTGCAATCTTCTTTCATCGTAACGTTTATCGGCGACGACCGCCCCGGCCTTGTCGAACAACTGTCCAGTGCCATTGAACGCTGTGGCGGTAACTGGCAGGAAAGCCGCCTGTCGCAGCTCGGCGGGAAATTTGCAGGTTTGGTGCTGGTGTCATTGCCCGAAGATACCGGCGACAACCTGGAACACACGCTGAAAGGCCTCGCGAGCAGCGGCATCAGCGTGCGCGTTACACCAGCCACCGGCGGTGTGACCGCCTCCGAGGGCCGGCGCATCACGCTGGCAGTTCTGGGGCCAGACCGCCCAGGTATCGTACGGGAAATTTCCCGCGCGCTCGCCGCAGAACACGTCAATGTGATCGAGATGGAGAGTGAGGTGAGTAGTGCGCCCATGAGCGGAGAGCTGCTATTTCGCGCTGAAATCCTTGCAGAAATTCCTCGCGGAGCTTCTCAGGAAGCGTTGTCTGATGCCTTGGACGGCATTGCAGAGCAGATGACGCTGGAGATAGACCTAGGCGCTCACTCAACCCCTGCGTGACAGGCAGCGCAGGCCAATCCAGGCCGCGGCGGCCGCGGCAGCTGCAAGCACCAGCAGGCCGACCACGGTCAACGTCAGTTTAAATAAATCCCAAATGCGCTCCAGTGGGACGTCAAAGCTGTCGACAGCCCCCCACACCAAAGCAACCATTGCCAAGATACCCAAGACAATGGTGCGCACATACCGCCGCCGGGAGCGCGCCACAGCAGCGCCTAGCGAGCCGGTGCTGACGCCGGAAGCACCGGCGTCGCACACTCAACATCCATGTTCTGCCCGCGATGGCGCAGCACATGGTCCATCAATACGATGGCCAGCATCGCTTCCGCAATAGGCGTTGCCCGAATACCCACACAGGGATCATGACGCCCGTGCGTGGCCATTTCCATGGCTGCGCCGGATGTGTCAATAGTGGCACCGGGCTGGCGAATGCTTGAGGTGGGTTTAAGTGCCAGGCTGACCGTGATGTCCTGACCACTGGAAATCCCCCCCAGCACCCCGCCCGCATTATTGCCGACAAAGCCTGCGGGGGTCAGCAAGTCACGGTGCTCACTGCCCTGCTGTTCAACCACCGCAAAACCGGCACCAATCTCCACGCCCTTGACCGCATTGATACCCATCATGGCATGCGCGATATCGGCATCCAGACGATCGAACACCGGCTCTCCCAGCCCAGGCATAACGCCACTGGCCACCACATTGATGCGCGCACCAACGGAATCACCGCGCTTGTTCAACGCCGCCATATACGCTTCCATCTCACCCACCTTGGACGGGTCTGGGCAGAAGAAGGGGTTCTCTTCAACGCTGCTCCACTGTAGGGTTTCGGCGCGGATAGGCCCTAGCTGTGCGAGGTAGCCGCGAATCAGAATGCCGTAGCGTTCGTACAAAAACTTGCGCGCAATGGCACCGGCTGCCACGCGCATCGCCGTTTCGCGCGCTGAAGAACGCCCCCCACCACGATAATCGCGAAAACCATATTTTTGCTGATAGGTGTAGTCCGCATGAGCCGGGCGAAACGTGTTGGCGATATTCGAGTAGTCCTTCGAACGCTGGTCGGTGTTCGCGATCAGCAAGCCGATCGACGTGCCGGTTGTCCGCCCCTCAAACACACCGGAAAGAATCTGTACCTCATCCGCTTCACGCCGCTGCGTGGTGTAACGCGATGTACCCGGCTTACGCCGGTCGAGGTCACGCTGCATATCTGAGGTGGTCAGGCTCAAGCCCGGGGGGCAGCCGTCTACGATACAGCCCAGCGCAGGGCCGTGACTTTCACCAAAGCTGGTCACCGTGAACAGCTTGCCGAGGGTATTGCCGGACATTGTTTATCACTCTAAAACGCAAATGGAGCAGTATACGCTATTCCTGCAGGCTTGACTGATTTTGGCGTAATTCCTGCGCGCTGAGAACGCAGACACCGTGCCCACCATGCTCGAATTCCAGCCAGGTAAACGGTAGCTGAGGAAAGGCTTTCTCCAGCGCCTCCCAGCTGTTTCCCACTTCCACAACCAGCAAGCCGTGTGGCTGTAAATAGTCCGCGGCACGGGCGAGAATGCGTCGAGTCAAGTCCAGGCCATCCGCACCGGACCCTAAGGCCAGCGCAGGCTCATGCGCATATTCAGCGGGCATGGAGGACAGGTCTGCGTCATCGACGTAAGGTGGATTGCTGACGATGATGTCATACCGCTCACCGGGCACCGCCGCAAACAGGTCAGACTGTAGCAGCCGCACGCGATCTGTCAGCCCGAGCGCTTGCGCGTTTTCCGCCGCCAGAGCGAGCGCCTCGGCGTCCAGATCCAACAGGTCTACCCGCGCATCGGGCAAATACCAGGCCGTGGCAAGGCCAATGCAGCCGCCCCCGCAGCACAGGTCCAGAATACGGGAGGGGCTGGGGCCCCGGTACCAAGGTCGATAGCCCGCTTGCAGTAACTCAGCGATGGGTGACCGGGGAATGATAGCGCGCGGGTCGCACTGCCAGCGCAAACCCGCAAACCAAGCTTCACCCGTCAAATAAGGCAGCGGCACACGCTCTTCAATACGGCGCCGCAACACTTCTGCCACGCTGAGGGCCTGCGCCGCGGAGAGGGGCAGCGGCAGCACGCTGTCATCACTGTCTGCCGGCAAACCAGCGCTCCAGAGCACCAATTGCACCGCTTCGTCCCACGCATTGTCAGTACCGTGGCCATAATACGCCTCAGAGCCCTGCAACGCGGCCATGACCTGCTCAAGTGCCTCACCAACCGTACTCGCGCTTTTAATGCTGTTCATGCGTACCGGACTCTTCAAGATGGCGCGAGTGTAATCCATCCGTTGCGACGGAAGTAGCCTCTCGGTTTGCCTTCACTGGGGCCGGTTGCTACTATCGCCGACCCGCAGATAAGGCGGTAGTCAGGGGAGAAGACGCATGGAACAAGAATGGGCAAATATCATCAAGGCAATCGGCGAGGATTTATCGCGCCCGGGCCTTACTGACACACCAAAGCGTGCCGCCAAGGCCTTTGAATTTCTCACACGCGGCTACCATCAGTCGGTTGAGCATGTCGTCAACAACGCACTGTTTCCTTCCGATTCCAGTGAAATGGTATTGGTGCAGGATGTAGAGATGTATTCGCTCTGCGAGCACCACCTGCTACCTTTTATTGGCAAATGCCACGTAGCTTACATCCCTACCGGTAAAGTACTGGGGTTGTCGAAAGTAGCGCGTATCGTGGATGTGTTTGCACGACGCCTGCAAATTCAGGAATCCCTCACAACGCAAATTGCACAAACCATCATGGACGTGACTGATGCAGAGGGTGTGGGCGTAATTATTGAGGCACAGCACATGTGCATGATGATGCGCGGCGTGGAAAAGCAGAACTCCGTAATGAAAACCTCTGCCATGCTCGGTACATTCCGAACCGAGCAAAAGACGCGAGATGAATTCCTGTCCCTGCTGCAGCTACGCCGCTAAAGTGCACTGTCGGTGGCGCCGACGGCCAAAGTGAGAATTTCAGCATGCAGGTACTGCCTGTCTGCTGAACGTGCGCCGCTATATAGCAACACCCGGTAACCCCCATGGGGCCCATCCAACGCATACACTCGATAGCTTTGGTCGTCAGCTCGCCCATACAAAAGACGCTGGCCAAACACGCGGTTAGCCCATTGTGAACCCGACCCACAAGAGCGGCCGTCGCAGGCAAACAGCAGCAACGCCTCCCCTTGCTGCATCAGGCTGGCCTCCAGCCGCTGCAGCAGCTCACGGGAGGCGAATCCGTCGACGATCTGCCAGGTGACACGCTGCAACTCGCCGTCCAGGCGCACGCTGCTGCGGAACACCCAGTCGCCCTTCAATTTCTGAATAGGCCCCAGGCCAATCTCATGATCACGGGCCGTCTCTACCTTGCGCGCGATAGGGAGTGCATGAGGCAATGATGCCACTTCTCCCAGCAGCGCCTCAGGATGGTAGGCCTCGCGGCTTTCGGCCTGCGCGCCAAAAGCAACAGCCCAAATCAGCAACAAGCCTGCTGTGTTCCAATAGTGCGCGGTAAACTTCAACCGTTTCTCCTTGCCGACTGTGCTGGGCGAGATTCGCCCACGACAAACTCGACGTCCCGAGCCTGCTCGCGTGACATCATATCACTGAAGATCTCTGACACCGGCCGCTGCTCATGCAGAATGCCGTACAAACCATTGACCAGCGGCATGTGCACTGCCCGCCGATCTGCTTCAGCTTTCAGCAATGCCAGCGTATTGATGCCTTCCGCCACCTGATCCATGCCCTCCAACGCCGCGGTCAAGGATTCTCCACTGCCCACAGCGAAACCGATACGGTAATTACGTGACAAAGGTGAAGAACAGGTCACAAATAAATCACCCACGCCAGCAAGCCCCAGAAAGGTTAAGGGGTTTGCGCCCATCTGCACCGCAAAACGCGACATTTCGGCCAAGGCACGGGTAAGTAGCATGCCCACTGTGTTCTCTCCGAACGCCAGCGAAGCGCCCAAGCCAGCCAATATCGCGTACACATTCTTCAGCGCGCCACCCAGTTCAACCCCATACATATCACGCGAGGCGTACACCAGAAAACGCTCGCTGTGGAGCAGGTCATGCAGTTGCTCATTCAGCGCATCGCTGTCACTCGCCACCACCGAGCCCGTCACGTGCCCCGCGGCAATTTCACTGGCCAGGTTGGGGCCGCTGAGCACCGCCCGTGGATTGTTGGGCATTTCCTCACGCAGAATATCGCTCATCAAGCGAAAACCACCCGGCTCAATGCCCTTGGTCAAACTTACCAACAGCGTCTGCGGGCTCACCAACGAGTAGACTGCACGCACAATTTCGCGAAACGAAGCACTGGGCACCGCGACAAAAACGATGTCCGTGTCGGTCACGGCATCCGCCAGTGAGGTTGTTGCGCGAAGACGCGAGTCGAGATGATAGCCGGGCAAATAGTCGGTGTTTTCGTGCTTTTCGTTGATGGTAGCGACGCGTTCGACATTCCGACCCCAAAGCGCAACGCGGTGCCCGTTGCAGGCTACGATATTGGCGATAACCGTACCGAAACTACCCCCTCCCAGAACGGCGACTCGATGCGATCGCGGCATAGCGTACTCCCTGATTCTGCTTGGCCCGGCTTTACAGCAGCTTGGCACTGTGCCGGGGACGTGGCAAGCAGCGCCCCCGGCACAGAGAGAGTTCAGCTCTTGCTCAGTTGCAGCAACAGGCTGTTGAGACGGCTGACAAAGCTTGCAGGATCTTCCAGTTGACCGCCCTCAGCGAGAGTCGCCTGGTCCAGAATGACCAAGGCCAAGTCACCGAAACGTGCCTCGTCCTGCTCGCCATCCAACATCTGCAGCAAGGGGTGCGAGGGGTTGATCTCCAGAATGGGCTTGCTCTCCGGCACCGGCTGCCCAGCCGCCTCCAGAATGCGCTTCATCTGCGCACCCATGTCGAAATCGCCTACCACCAGGCACGCTGGCGACTCAGTCAGCCTTGTTGATGCGCGAACCTCCGAAACCGCCTCGCCCAGTGCACTGGTCAGGCGCTCAACCAGCGCTTCGCTGGTCTGCTTGACCTTCTCCTGCTCGGCCTTTGCCTCTTCGGAATCGTCATCCAGATCCAACGCGCCGCGTGCAACGTCCTGCAGCTTCTTGCCATCGAACTCTTGCAGCTGATTCATCAACCAATCATCGACGCGGTCGCACAGCAGCAGCACCTCAATACCCTTCTTGCGAAACACCTCTAGATGCGGGCTCTTGCGTGCCGTGTTGAAATTCTCGGCAACCACGTAATAGATCTTCTCCTGCCCTTCTTGCATGCGTTCAACATACGCCGCTAGCGACTGGCCCTGCTCTGGCAGATCAGTATGCGTCGTGCTGAAACGCAACAAACTGGCAATTTTTTCGCGGTTGCCGAAGTCTTCTGCCGGGCCTTCTTTCAACACCTGGCCAAACTCTTTCCAGAAGGATGCGTAGTCGTCGCCTTCTTTCTTCGCCAGCTTGGCCAGCATATCCAGCACGCGCTTGGTCAAAGCACTACGCATGGCATCCACCGCGCCGTCTTGCTGTAAAATTTCACGTGACACGTTTAGCGGCAAATCATTCGAATCCACCACGCCTTTCACAAAGCGCAGGTACAGTGGCAGGAACTGCTCGGCGTCGTCCATGATGAACGTGCGCTGCACATACAACTTGAGGCCGCGGTTCATGTCGCGGTTCCATAGGTCAAACGGTGCCCGGCGTGGAATATACAGCAGGCTGGTGTATTCCTGTTTGCCCTCCACCTTGTTATGGCTCCAGCTCAAAGGCTGATCAAAGTCGTGGGACACATGGCGATAAAACTCGGTGTACTCCTCGTCGCTGACATCATTGCGCGAGCGTGTCCACAACGCCGTGGCCTCATTGACTGGCTTGTACTCGGGCGCTGCTGCTGGCTCGGCGTCGGCTTCTTCTCCTGCCTCGCTACCGTCAGCCGGCGTTACCGCCTCCAGCATCATGACGGGTACGGAAATGTGATCGGAGTATTTTTTGATCACGCTGCGCACGCGCCAGTCGTCGGCAAACTCGCTACAGGCCGGCTTCAGGAACAAGGTAATTCGAGTGCCACGAGTGTCTTTGCTGCGGCCTTCTATCGTGAACTCAGCCTCACCGTGCGATTCCCAAAGCACGCCCGTATCCGCATCGGCGCCGGCTTTGCGTGTATGCACTTCCACCCGATCAGCAACAATGAAAGCCGAGTAAAAACCCACACCAAACTGGCCAATCAGCTGGGAGTCCTTCTTCTGGTCACCGCTTAACCCTTCCAGAAAGGCCGCCGTGCCCGACTTGGCGATGGTACCCAGGTTCTCGATCACCTCCGCCCGGGTCATACCGATACCGTTATCACTCAAGGTAATGGTGTTGGCTTCCTTGTCGACATCCACCTGCACAGCAAATTCGCCCTGCCCTTCGAGCAATGAGTCGTCTGACAGTGCGGCAAAGCGCAATTTGTCGATGGCATCAGAGGCGTTGGAAATCAGTTCACGAAGAAAAATCTCTTTGTTGCTGTACAAAGAGTGAATCATCAGGTGTAGCAGTTGACGCGCTTCCGTCTGGAAGCCAAGGGTTTCTTTCTTCACATCCGCAGTCATAGGTCCCTCGCGAGTAGTGGCAGGTTGATAACAATAATGCCGTTGGCAAGTTGGACAGATGGGGGCTGGAAGCTGGTATTTCAAGTCATGCTAATGCATATTAGCCTGATAACAATGAGGAGTACGCAATGAACCTGACTGCCAACCGCTGGGCCCTTGCCCTGGGATTGTCTACACTACTGTTAACCGCCTGCAGCGATAGTAACGATACGGCGCCCGCACCCCCGGAGCCACCGCCGCCGGTAGAGCCTGACTTCCTTCCTATCGCTCAGCCTGAAGTGTCCGACCCGCCCGCAGAAGGTGATTTGTTCCTGCTCTCAACAACCTTTGACCTCGCAGACGTGGGCTACGAGCAGCGAGAGTTCTTCCTGTCGGGAGAAGCAACGGGGTTCAGCAACCTGAATGAGCTCGGCAGCGACGGCGCTTGGGAAATTGAACCGACCGGCAGCGCTAACTACCGCACGCGCGTGGTGATCTACCGCCCTATTAACGATGCCGAGTTCAGTGGCACCGTATTGCTCGAGTGGCTGAACGTCACGGCGGGTTTTGACACGGGGCCCTCCTACGGTTCCGGCCATGTTGAAATGCTTCGTCAGGGCCACGTCTGGGTGGGCGTATCGGCACAGCGCGTTGGCATTGAGGGCTCGAGTACACCGGTTGCACCGCTACACCTGAAAGCGATAAATCCTGCCCGCTATGGCAGCCTGGAGCACCCCGGTGACAGCTTCTCCTACGACATGTTCTCGCAGGCCGCGCGGGCTCTGCGCAGCCCCGGTGAGGTCGACATGCTCGATGGCTTGCAGGTAGATTACATACTGGCGCTGGGCGAATCGCAGTCTGCAGGGCGCCTGGTGACCTACATCAACGCCGTGCACCCGCTATACAACACCTTTGATGGCTATATGGTGCACAGCCGTGGTGACGGCAGCTCGCCTTTGTCGCAAGAACCGGAAACAGAGATAGGAACACCGGAGAGCGTGCGCATTCGCACCGACCTGAATGCCCCGGTATTCAATTTCCAAACAGAAACCGATGTTCTGCTGCTGGGCGCCATCAATGACCGCCAGCCCGATACCGACCTCTTCCGCCTGTGGGAGGTAGCAGGTACAGCGCACGGAGACTACTACTCCTTTATCATCGGCCGCGAGGACAGCGGGGTAGACCCACGCTTTATGCTGGTAGAAGAAGCCAACGGCATTCCCGGCTTCCTGAACTGTGCGCGCCCGGTGAATGCCGGGCCGATGGCCTGGACGTTCGGCGCCGCACTGCGCTCTCTGGATACCTGGGTGCGCGAAGGCACACCACCGCCCACCGAAGAGCTGCTTGCGGTGAACGATAGCGGCACAGCATTTATCAAGGATGATCAGGGCAACGTACAAGGTGGCGTGCGCACGCCGTGGGTTGATGCGCCGGCTGCTGTGCTGTCGGGTGAGGGTCAGGACGGCGACCGCTTGTGCTTCCTGTTTGGCACTACCGTGCTGTTCGATGCGGCGCGCATGGCATCGCTGTATGTCGACCAGGCCGGCTACGAAGCTGCGGTGGCGGAATCACTCGACCGTGCACTCGAAGGCGGCTTCCTGCTGCCTGAAGATGCCGAGCGCATTCGTGCCGTGGCGCCCCTGCAATGGCAGTCGCAGGTGCCGTAACCTGCATCAGTCGGTCACAAAAAAGCCCGCTTAGCGGGCTTTTTTGTGTTCCAACACAGCCGCCAAAACGGCAGGCCTGCAGCCAGGGATTTACTTCCAGCCGGTGACTTCAGCCAGTGCCTTACCGATGTCTGCCAGGCTACGGACAGTCTTTACGCCCGCGTCTTCCAGTGCCGCAAACTTTTCGTCCGCCGTACCTTTACCCCCTGAAATGATGGCGCCTGCGTGGCCCATACGCTTGCCCTTTGGCGCCGTAACACCTGCAATGTAGGAGACAACCGGCTTGGTCACATTGGCTTTGATAAATGCAGCCGCCTCTTCCTCAGCTGTGCCACCAATCTCGCCAATCATCACAATAGCTTCCGTGGCGGGGTCTTTCTCGAACATCGCCAGGATGTCGATAAAGTTAGACCCAGGAATGGGGTCACCACCAATACCAACGCAGGTAGACTGACCAAAGCCCGCATCAGTGGTCTGCTTGACTGCTTCATAAGTGAGCGTACCGGAGCGGGAAACGATGCCCACTTTGCCTGGCAAGTGGATGTGGCCGGGCATGATGCCGATTTTGCACTCGCCGGGAGTAATAACGCCCGGGCAGTTAGGCCCGATCAGCCGCACACCCAACTCGTCACACTTGACCTTACAGTCGAGCATATCAAGCGTTGGAATACCTTCGGTAATGCACACGATCAGCTTGATGCCGCTATTGGCGGCTTCAAGAATCGAGTCTTTACAGAACGCAGCAGGTACGTAAATGACGGACGCATGGGCGCCCGTTTCTGCCACGGCATCGGCCACAGTGTTGAACACGGGAAGACCAAGGTGCGTTTGGCCGCCTTTGCCAGGCGTTACACCACCGACCATCTTGGTGCCATAGGCAATAGCCTGCTCGGAATGAAAGGTGCCCTGGGAGCCGGTAAAGCCCTGGCAAATCACCTTGGTGTTCTTGTCAATAAGAATGCTCATTTCAGGCGACTCCTTCAGCGGCTTTAACTGCCTGTTGGGCAGCATCGGTGAGGCTGGTTGCGGCAATAATGTTGAGGCCGCTGTCGGCCAGTACTTGGCGGCCGAGCTCTGCATTGTTGCCCTCAAGACGCACAACCACCGGAACCTTCACACCGATTTCCTGTACCGCGCCGATCACGCCTTCGGCGATCAGGTCGCAACGCACAATGCCACCAAAGATATTGATGAACACAGCTTTCACTTTATCGTCCGACAAAATAATCTTGAATGCTTCAGACACACGCTCCTTGGTCGCACCGCCGCCAACATCCAGGAAGTTGGCTGGCGCACCACCGTGCAGCTTGACGATGTCCATGGTGCCCATGGACAAGCCAGCGCCGTTAACCATGCAGCCGATGTTGCCGTCCAGAGCCACGTAGTTCAGTTCCCACTTGGCGGCATGCGCCTCGCGAGCATCTTCCTGAGAGGGGTCGTGCATTTCGCGCAGGCCGGGCTGGCGGTACAGGGCATTGCCATCAACGCCCAGCTTGGCATCCAGGCAGTGCAGGTTGCCGGCCTCGGTAATCACCAGCGGATTCACTTCAATTAGCGCAAGATCTTTCTCTTTAAATAACAGCGCTAAGCCCATGAAAATCTTAACAAACTGCTTGATTTGATCGCCTTGCAGGCCCAGCTTGAACGCAAGTTCACGGCCCTGGTAAGGCTGCGCGCCCACCAAAGGATCAATGATGGCGCGGAGGATTTTTTCCGGGGTCTCTTCCGCAACCTTCTCGATTTCGACGCCACCTTCGGTCGAAGCCATGAAGACAATGCGACGTGTCGCACGGTCCACTACCGCACCGAGATACAACTCTTCGGCGATATCGGTGCAGGTCTCAACCAGAATTTTGCTGACCGGCTGACCATTTTCGTCGGTCTGGTAGGTCACCAGGTTCTTGCCCAGCCAGTTTTCAGCAAAGTCGCGTACTTCGTCGGTTGTTTTCACCAGCTTGACGCCGCCCGCTTTACCGCGGCCGCCTGCGTGCACCTGGGCCTTAACGACCCACATGTCACCACCGATGGTTTCCGCTGCCTTAACCGCCTCTTCCGGCGAATCGACAGCATAACCCTTGGATACGGGCAAGCCGTACTCGGCAAACAGTTGCTTGCCCTGATACTCGTGAAGGTTCATGGTCCATCCTGTGTTGCGTAGTGTCCTGGAATGGGCCCTCACGGGCCCACACCCCCTAGTGCCTCGTCTGCGCAAGAATCGTTTTTATACGCGCACGACGGGCAAAATTCATTTCCGAGGCTTGCGATTGGCGACGTGAATGGCATGGCCATGCACCGCCAGTGCGGCCTCGTGTACCGCCTCCGACAAAGTTGGATGGGCAAATACCGTCAGTGCCAGATCTTCCGAGCTGGACCCAAACTCCATCGCAATAACCACCTGCTGCACCAGGTCGGCAGCCGAGGGGCCCACGATGTGGCATCCCAGCACCCGGTCGGTGTCGGCATCGGCGATTATTTTCACGATACCGTCAGTGTCATTGGCAGCGAGCGCGCGGCCACTGGCGGCAAACGGAAATACGCCTACCTTGTAATCAACCCCGTCCGACTTCAGCTCTTGTTCGGTGCGGCCTACCGCCGCGACCTCGGGATGAGTATAGATAACCGAGGGAATGCAGTCATAGTTCAGCTGAACCTTTTTCCCGGCAATACGCTCAGCCACCATCACCCCTTCTTCTGAGCCCTTGTGGGCCAGCATGGGGCCGCGCACAACATCACCGACGGCAAACACGTGCGGTGCATCGGTGGCGCAGTGGTCGTTGACATAAATAAAGCCGCGCTCGTCCAGATTGACCCCGCTGTCCGTTGCCAACAGATCTTCGGTACGCGGACGGCGCCCCACGGAGACGATCAACTTGTCAAACACCTCCTTGTGCTCGCCATCGGCGTTGGTAAAGGTGACTTCAACCTTGCCCTTCTTGACTACGGCACCCGTTACGCGGGTGCTAAGGCGTATATCCAGACCCTGCTTGCGGAAGATCTTACCCGCCTCTTTGGCCACCTGTGCATCCATCATTGGCAGCAGCTCATCCAGCGCCTCCAACATCACAACCTCGGAGCCCAAGCGCGCCCAAACGCTGCCTAGCTCGAGACCAATAACGCCGGCACCAATGACGCCCAGCCGCTTGGGCACCTCACCGAATTCCAATGCGCCGGTAGAATCGACGATACAATCATTGTCAACCGGAGCGGGCGGTATGGCGATGGGGCTGGAACCGGCCGCAATAATGATATTGCTCGCCTCCACCACACTCACCTTGCCGTCTTTATCCGTCACTTCCACTTTACAGCCCGCGAGCACTTTGCCGCGGCCCTGAATGCTGGTCACCCCATTGTGCTTGAACAAACCGGTGATGCCGCCGGTAAGCTGGTCGACAATCTTGTTCTTGCGCGCCATCATCGCCGCAATATCCATTTTCGGCGTGTTGACGGAAATGCCGTGCACCGCAAAGTGATCACGGGCCTCGACAAATTTCTGGCTGCTATCGAGTAACGCTTTGGACGGAATACAGCCCACGTTGAGGCAAGTTCCCCCAAGCCGCGTGTTGCCCTCTGCGTCAACCCACTGCTCAACGCAGGCAGTCGATAAACCTAATTGGGCGGCCTTGATTGCAGCCACATACCCACCGGGGCCGGCACCAATTACCACTACATCATATTTATCAGCCATTGTCTTCGCTACTCCGTCGTGTGCTTACAGCTGCAGCAGGATGCGAGCCGGATCTTCGATCAGGTCTTTCACTGCCACCAAGAATTGCACTGCGGTCTTGCCGTCAATCAGCCGGTGATCATAGGACAGCGCGAGGTACATCATTGGCAATATAACGACTTCGCCATTCACGGCCATGGGCCGCTCCTGAATCTTGTGCATGCCTAGAATACCCGTCTGTGGCGGGTTCAGAATAGGGGTGGACAGCAGGGAACCGAATACGCCGCCATTGGTAACAGTAAAGGTACCGCCGATCATATCGTCAATAGTCAGTTTGCTATCGCGCGCACGCAAGCCGAGATCACGAATCGCTGCTTCAACGTCCGCAAGGCTCATGAAGTCAGCATCGCGTAACACCGGCACAACCAAGCCGCCCGGGGCAGAAACCGCGACGCCAATATCCTGATAGCCGTGGTAGACCACATCGGTGCCATCGATGGACGCGTTCACCTCTGGGAAGCGCTTCAAAGCTTCACAGCAGGCCTTAACAAAAAAGCCCATGAACCCGAGACGGGTACCGTTATGGACCTTCTCGAACTGCTCCTTATACTTCTCACGCAGCGCCATTACCGGCGCCATGTTCACCTCGTTGAAGGTGGTCAGCATGGCCGTGCCGTGCGTGGCGTCCATCAGCCGCTCAGCGATGCGTGCGCGCATGCGCGTCATCGGTACGCGCTTTTCGATGCGCTCGCCTGTAGGGGCGGCCGGCACCTGAGGCATGTCCTTGGCTTTCGCTGCAGTGACTGTGGGGGCGTTGGCGGGGCTGGCAGCTGCAGCCGGCTTGTCTTTTAAATGTGCCTGTACATCTTCTTTGGTAATTCGGCCGCCCTTGCCGGTGCCCGCAATAGAGGCGGCATCCAGTTTGTGCTCTTCTACCAGCTGCCGCGCTGCGGGCCCCATGAGGCCCTGCGCATCAGCGCCCTCTGTGTTCGCTGGCGCGCTGGCCGATGCGGGCGCTGCGGCGGCCGCAGGCTCTTTACTAGCCGCTGCGGCACCAGGCTCCAGCAACGCCAGCAACTGCTCGCTCTGAATGGTTTCGCCTTCGGCGACATGGATTTTACTGATGACGCCGTCTTCCGGCGCCACCACTTCCATCACCACCTTATCTGTCTCGATTTCCACGATCAGTTCATCGCGCGAAACCGACTCCCCCTCCTGCTTGTGCCATGTCGCAATTTCCCCATCGGCAACAGACTCGGGGAAAGATGGGGCCTTGATTTCGATAGCCATTTCAGTTCCTTTGGAAAGTGCTAGTTCTGGGCCAGCCATGTTGGGGCCAGCGCTTCATTGATAAACGCCTCTTGCTGCGCCAGGTGCAGGGCCATATAGCCCGCCGCAGGCGCCGCAGAAGGATCTCGGCCAGCATAACGCAAATAAACATCAGGTTTGTGGGCGTACATTACGCGCCGCATATGATGCTGACTTGAATACCAGGCCCCCTGGTTTTGCGGCTCTTCCTGGCACCAGGCTGCATCAGTGACGTTGGGGTAACTGCCCAGCACCTGCAACAGCTCAGCCTCAGGAAACGGATAGAGCTGTTCCAGCCGGATAAAGGCCACATCGGTTAAACCCCTTTCACGACGCGCGGCGACCAAATCGTAATAGACCTTGCCGCTGCACAGAATAAGGCGCGTCACCGCGTTTTTGTCGATAGCTTCCGGGTCGTCAAGCGCGTTATGGAAATGCCCATGAGCAAGGTCCTCCAGCGAGGACACGGCTTCCTTGTGGCGCAGCAGGCTCTTCGGCGACATCACCACCAGCGGCTTGCGCACCGGCCGAATAGCCTGGCGGCGCAACATGTGGAACACCTGAGCCGGGGTGGTCGGCACGCACACCTGGATGTTGTGTTCCGCACACATTTGCAGGAAGCGCTCCAACCGTGCAGATGAGTGCTCCGGCCCCTGCCCTTCATAGCCGTGCGGCAGCAACATGGTCAAGCCGCAGAGCCGTGACCACTTGTGCTCGCCACTGGTAATGAACTGATCAATCACCACCTGCGCGCCGTTGGCGAAGTCGCCAAACTGGGCCTCCCAAATCACCAAACCGGTGGGTGATGTGGTGGAATAACCGTACTCAAATGCCAGCACAGCCTCCTCAGACAACAGGGAATCATAAATACCAAACTGCGCCTGGTCTTTGCTGATATGTTGCAGTGGTACGTACCGCGATGCGTCTTTCTGGTTGTGCAGTACCGCATGGCGGTGAGAAAACGTCCCGCGCCCTACATCCTGCCCCGTCAGACGTACCGGATACCCCGCCTGCAGGAGGCTGGCATAGGCCAAGGTCTCAGCGGCGCCCCAGTTCAAGGGCATGGCACCTGCAGCCATCTTCCGGCGGTCTTCAAGAATTTTGCTCACCTGACGCTGCAGGGGGAAGCTGGCGGGTGCCGTATTCGTTTCCTGCGCCAGCTGCTGCAGCGCCTGAATATCCATCCGCGTGTCGCAGTGCAACGTCCACTCGTGGCCCAGGTATGGGTTCCAGTCAACAAACAGGCTCGCATCTGACTCAGACACAAGGCCACTGACCAAGGGCTCACCGCGATCGAGTGACTCACGATATTCGTTAACCAGGTATTCGTCTTCTTCAGCAGTGAGTACGCCCTGCTCCACCAGTTTGGCGGCATACAGGTCACGCGTCGTTTTTTGCTTACGAATACGCTCATACATGCGCGGCTGAGTGACGGAAGGCTCGTCAGCCTCGTTGTGGCCACGGCGTCGGTAACATACCAGGTCAACCACAACATCGCGCTTAAAGGTGTTGCGGAAATCCACGGCCAGCTGTGTCACAAAGTGCACCGCTTCCGGGTCGTCTGCGTTGACGTGAAAAATTGGCGCTTGCACCATTTTGGCGACATCGGTGCAGTATTCTGTGGAGCGTGCATCTTCACGGTCGCTGGTGGTAAAGCCCACCTGGTTGTTGAGCACCAGATGCAGGGTACCGCCCGTTTTGTAGGCGCGGGTCTGAGACATCTGGAACGTCTCCATAACCACGCCCTGCCCGGCAAAAGCCGCGTCCCCGTGAATGACCACAGGCACCACCGTATCGCCCTCTGCATCCTTGCGCCGTTCCTGGCGTGCCCGCACCGAGCCTTCCACCACCGGCGACACAATTTCAAGGTGCGAGGGGTTGAAGGCCAGCGCCAAGTGCACCTCCCCGCCCGACGTCATCAAATTGGAGGAAAAGCCCTGGTGGTATTTCACGTCACCGGACTTGTCATACACCACACGCCCTTCGAATTCCGCAAACAGGTCCGAGGGTTTTTTGCCAAAAATATTAATCAGCACATTCAAGCGGCCACGGTGCGCCATGCCGATAACGATTTCCTTGGCGCCATAGGACCCGATACGCTGCACCATTTCAGAGAGCATGGGAATCAGTGACTCTCCGCCCTCAAGGCCAAAGCGCTTGGTACCCGGGTATTTGGAACCGAGTGACTTTTCAAGCCCCTCCGCTTTGATCAGGCGGCGCAGAATCTGTTTGCGCACTTCGTCCGAGTAGCCGGGCGCGGAGCGCACAGACTCCATGCGCTGCATGATCCAGTGCCGCTGCTCAGTGTCCACGATATGCATAAACTCCGCACCGATCGTGTGGCAGTAAGTGGACTCGAGGGAATCAACTATTTCGCCGAGTGTTGCATCGGCTTTACCAATATACATGCTGCCCGTCTGGAACACGGTATCCAGGTCAGCGGCAGACAGCTGGTGAAACGACAGGTCGAGATCCGGGACCGGTTCTCGCACGTGCAGACGCAAAGGATCCAGGCTGGCTTTTTGATGGCCGCGCTGCCGGTAGGCAGACACCAGCTGCACCACCTTAACCTGCTTACGCTCGTACTCCGTGGCTTGCGAATCATGCGCAACCGTCGCTTCGGTGCGCACGCGCATCTTGCTGATCTGAGCAAAGCGGTCACGGATGGTAGAGTGCGGCACATCGTGCATTTGCGCGGTCGCCGATGCCACACGAGGCAACTGATCAAAGTAGTCTCGCCACTGATCTGGAATCCCTTTCGGGTCCCGCAGGTAGGATTCGTACAAATCCTCGACATAGGTGGCGTTGCCGCCAGAAATATGGGAGCTCCTTCTCAGAAGCTCCATCGGACTCTCTTGCATTATGCCCTTCCGGGATTGGATTAGGCCGGTGGCGTTCCGGCTGATAACACCGTGTTTAAAATCAGGTTGCCCGGGTTAGCAGCATCGTACGAATATGGCCAATGGCGCGGGTCGGATTCAAACCCTTGGGGCACACATTGACACAATTCTGGATGCCATGACAACGGAAAACGCTGAACGGATCATCCAGCCGCGACAAACGCTCATCCGTCGCCGTGTCTCGCGTATCGGCCAGAAAGCGGTAGGCCTGCAGCAGGCCAGCCGGGCCGATAAAACGGTCGGGGTTCCACCAGAACGAGGGGCAGCTGGTTGAGCAACAGGCGCACAGAATGCACTCATAAAGGCCATCCAACTTGGCACGGTCCTCAGGAGACTGCAGGCGCTCAATAGCGGGAGCCGGCGTATTGTTCTGCAAATAGGGCTGAATTTTTTCGTACTGAGCGTAAAACATGCTCATGTCGACGATCAGGTCGCGAATCACCGGCAGGCCGGGCAGCGGGCGAATCACCAGCTTGTTGTTCTTGACTGTATCCGACAAAGGCGTGATGCACGCCAAACCGTTCTTGCCATTGATGTTCAGCCCATCAGAGCCGCACACGCCTTCGCGACAAGAACGCCGGTAGGTGACCGAGCTATCCCTCGCCTTGAGCTGCTCCAGCACGTCCAGCACCATCAGGTCTTTGCCCTCGGTATCAAACTGGAAATCCTGCATGTAGGGCTGCTGGTCAGTTTCCGGGTTATAACGATAAATGCTTACTTGCAGCATATTAATGACCTCTGAGTCGCTATACAGACGTTAATACGTACGAGCCATAGGCTCAAACGTGGGCACAGTGCGTGGCTTGAAGTTCACCGCGCGCTTGCCAACCCGCTTGTCCTCGGGGTAATACATGGAGTGACACAGCCAATTTTCGTCGTCACGTTCCTGAAAGTCGTCACGCGCATGGGCACCACGGCTTTCCTTGCGCTCCTCCGCGGTTATGGCAGTCGCCTCCGCCACTTCCAGCAAGTTTTGCAACTCCAGCGCTTCAATCCGCGCGGTATTGAACGTGTTGCTCTTGTCGGTGAGTGCCGCGCCTTCGATACGGCCACGCAAATCAGCCAGCTTGCGGATGCCTTCCTGCATGAACTCGCCTTTGCGGAATACGCCAAAGTAGTTTTGCATAACGTTTTGCAATTCTTTCCGCAGGTCCGGGAACTTGTCACTGCCGGTGGCCGCGTCAAGGCGACGCAGGCGCGACATGCCCTGTTCGATGTCTGACGAAGACGCATCGCGCATGTCGATGCCCTCACGCAGCGCTTTCTCGATAAACAGGCCAGATGCACGCCCAAATACCACGAGATCCAACAGGGAATTACCACCCAGCCGGTTGGCGCCGTGCACAGACACACAGGCCACTTCGCCGCAGGCATAGAGCCCGGGGATAATGTGATCCTTCCCCTGCGCATCGACGGTCAGCGCCTGACCGTGAACGTTGGTGGGGATACCACCCATCATGTAATGGCAGGTAGGCACTACCGGAATCGGCGCCTTCACCGGATCGACGTGTGCAAAGGTGCGAGACAACTCGCATATGCCCGGCAAACGCGATTCAAGAACCTCTTCGCCGAGATGATCGAGCTTCAGGAAGACGTGATCGGCCTCGGGTCCACAACCGCGGCCCTCGAGTATTTCCAGCACCATGGAGCGTGCCACAACGTCACGGCCCGCGAGGTCTTTGGCGTTCGGCGCATAACGCTCCATAAAGCGTTCGCCGTCCTTGTTAATCAAATAGCCGCCTTCACCACGACACCCTTCAGTGACCAGCGTACCCGCACCATAAATGCCGGTCGGGTGGAACTGCCACATTTCGATGTCCTGCACCGGGAAGCCTGCGCGCAGCGCCATACCGATACCGTCACCGGTATTAATGTGAGCGTTGGTAGTAGAGGCGTAAATACGGCCCGCACCGCCGGTGGCAAAGACTGTTGCCTTGGCTTTTACATAGACCGTTTCACCGGTTTCCATACAAATGGCAATCACGCCAACAACCGCGCCGTCCTGGTTCTTCACCAGGTCGGTGGCGTACCACTCGTTGAAGAACACCGTTTCATTTTTGATATTGCCCTGGTACAGCGTGTGCAGCAGTGCGTGACCGGTGCGGTCTGCCGCCGCGCAGGTACGTGCCGCCTGCGTCGAATCACCAGGACCCTTGGACTGACCACCAAAAGGCCGCTGGTAAATACGCCCCTCTTCCGTGCGGGAAAACGGCAGACCCATGTGCTCAAGCTCAAAAACCGCTTCCGGACCTACGCTGCACATATACTCAATGGCGTCTTGGTCGCCGATATAATCAGAACCCTTGACGGTGTCATACATGTGCCAGCGCCAATCATCATTGGGATCAGCACTGGCAATCGCACAGGTAATTCCACCCTGCGCAGACACCGTGTGTGAGCGCGTCGGGAACACCTTGGAAATCACCGCAGTCTTGTACCCGGACTGCGACAATTGCAGCGCAGCACGCATACCTGCCCCGCCGCCACCGACGATCACGCCATCAAATGAAATCGTTCGCAATGCTGTCATAGTTCAATATCCCCAGAGGATTTGCACGCCCCAGACCACGTACACAAAAAGAATCAATGCAATAACAAGCTGCGCAGAAATACGCAGCACATTACCGGAGGTGCCCATCATGCGTTCAGTCAGGTAGTCCGTGACCACCGCCCACAACCCGATCCAGGCGTGAGCCGCCAGCGACAACACGGCCATCAAACTGAACACACGCACCCAGGTTTGACCGAACAGAGCCTTCCAGCCAGCGTAGTCGACGCCTGTCACTACCACCGCAGCGATAAACACAAAGTATGCCAACAAAATAACACCGCTGACGCGCTGCACTAACCAGTCTGAAGTGCCAGAACGGCCAAAACTCGTGATTGCAGTTACCATATCAGCGCCCCCGCAAGAATAGTCAGTACCACAGCCAAGACAATCACGATGCGCGCACCCAGCACCCCGCCTTCAAAACTCTCACCGATACCGAAATCCATAACAATGTGTTTTACACCCGCCAGGGCGTGATAGATCAGTCCTGCCGAAATTGCCCACAAAACAAGCTTGGCCAGCGGGCCACTGAGGGTGTCCTGCAACTGGGCAAAACCCTCGGCGCTGCTAAGGCTCATATCCAAGGCCCACAACAAAAACACCATAGCTACAAAAAGAAAAACACCGGATGCTCGGTGGGTAATAGATGCCCACGCGGTTATGGGAAGCCGCATACTGCCGATGTCCAAATTGACGGGACGTTTGTCTTTCACAGTTCACTCACCACCGTTACAGACGCCACAAGGGCGATTAATGGGGCCGGCCGAAGCAGCCTGGCGCTCTTGTTTTTCGCTAAAACCCTAGAGAGAAAGCGCGCGGAATTATAGGGCGATGCGTGATCAATTACAAACCTCTCACCGGGGCACACCACTGGAAGACCCGCTGTCGCGAACGTCGCCGATCTTCGGCTTTCGCGATAGGTGACTTTAGCCGCCAAAAGCGTCAAGTTGATCGCAAATGGAGCCAGATTAATTGACAAAAGCTGTCGAGACTTTATAGTTGTGCACCCCACAGAACCACATCGCAGGACTTTCATGAGCGACAAAAAAGCAACTCTGAAGGTAGACGGAGTCGACCAGATCTTTGAACTTCCCGTTTACTCTGGCACGCTGGGCCCAGACGTCATTGACGTTGGCAGCCTAACAGCTGGCGACATGTTCACTTATGACCCGGGGTTTGTATCCACGGCGGCTTGCGAATCGAAGATCACTTATATAGATGGTGGAAAGGGCATTTTACTGCACCGCGGCTATCCCATCGACCAGCTCGCCGAACACAGCGACTACCTAGAAACCTGCTACCTCCTGCTCTACGGAGAGCTGCCCACCGCGCAGGAAAAAGACGCCTTCGTCACAACGGTCAAGCGCCATACCATGGTGCATGAACAAATCCGTACGTTCTTTAACGGCTTCCGCCGCGACGCCCACCCAATGGCGGTCATGTGTGGCGTTGTCGGCGCTTTGTCCGCTTTTTATCACGACTCTCTGGATATCTCCGATGAACATCATCGCCAGGTTGCCGCGTTCCGCCTTATTGCAAAAATGCCTACTCTGGCGGCTATGAGCTACAAATTCTCCATCGGCCAGCCCTTTATGTACCCCGATAACACCATGGGCTACGCTGAAAACTTCCTGCATATGATGTTCGGCAACCCCTGCGAGCCCAGCAACGTGAGCCCGGTTTTGGCGAAAGCCATGGACCGAATCTTCCTGCTGCATGCCGACCACGAACAGAATGCCTCTACCTCGACCGTGCGTCTGGCCGGATCCTCCGGAGCGAACCCCTTTGCCTGCATGGCTGCAGGCATAGCGGCTTTATGGGGCCCGTCTCACGGCGGTGCCAACGAAGCCGTGCTGGAAATGCTGGAAGAGATTGGCGACGTGTCCCGTATCGATGAGTTTGTCGCACGCGCCAAAGACAAAGACGACCCTTTCCGCCTGATGGGCTTTGGCCATCGGGTTTACAAGAACTTTGATCCACGGGCGAAGGTCATGAAGGAGGCGGCGGACGATGTGCTGGCTGAGCTCGGCATCGATAACGACCCACTGCTGGCAATAGCCAAACGTCTGGAACAAATTGCACTGGAGGATCCATACTTCATCGAGCGCAAGCTGTACCCCAATGTCGACTTCTACTCCGGCATCATTCTCAAGGCGATCGGCATACCAACCAGCATGTTTACCGTCATTTTTGCGGTTGGCCGGACCGTGGGCTGGGTCGCACACTGGAATGAAATGATCAGCGGCAGCTATCGTATAGGCCGCCCAAGGCAGCTTTATACCGGCTATACCCAGCGCGACTTCGTCTCTTTGGATGAGCGCGGCTGAACGCCTGCTTCAGCTGTAAAAGGCCGCCCTGCAGCGGCCTTTTTTGGTTACACTGGCCCATTAACGCGCAGCCACAGGAAATCGGTACGTCATGAGCGAGGTCGTCATTAGCGGCACGGGGTTATTTACGCCCGAACAATCCATCAGCAACGTCGAGCTGGTTGACTCATTTAATGCCTGGGTCGAATATTTCAATACCGAAAATGCCGCGCTGATCGCAGCCGGTGAGCTGGCACCCATGCAGCCCTCCTCGGCGGAATTTGTCGAAAAAGCCTCAGGCATCAAGTCGCGCTACGTCATCGACAAGGCAGGCATTCTCGACCCACAAAGAATGGTGCCCCGCATTCCAGAGCGGCCCGACAGCAGCCCGTCAATTCAATGTGAAATCGCCGTTGCGGCTGCGCGCGAAGCGATGGATCAAGCACGCAAGCAGCCGGCGGATATCGACGCGGTCATCGTAGCCTGCTCCAATTTACAGCGCGCCTACCCGGCCATTGCAGTGGAAGTTCAGCATGCTCTGGGCATTCAGGGCTTCGGTTTCGATATGAACGTCGCCTGCTCATCGGCGACGTTTGCCATTCAGCAGGCGCGCGACAGCATCAACGCCGGCAGCACGCGTTGTGTACTGATTTTGAACCCGGAGATCTGCAGCGGCCATCTGAATTTTCGCGATCGTGATTCGCATTTCATCTTCGGCGATGTCTGTACCGCACTGATCCTGGAGCGTGAGGCAGATGCCTCTACCAACGACACCTACCGCATTCTGGACAGCCGCCTGCAAACGATGTATTCCAACAACATCCGCAACAACTTTGGCTTTCTTAACCGCGCCGCCGAAGAGGGTATTGGCAGCACTGACAAGCTTTTTGTGCAGGAGGGGCGCAAGGTGTTTAAGGAGGTCTGCCCGGCGGTGGCTCGGCAAATCAGTGACCAGTTGCAGCACTTGGCCATTGCACCCGAACAGCTCAAACGGCTCTGGCTGCACCAGGCCAATCTGAGCATGAACCAGCTTATTTCACGTAAAGTACTGGGCCGTGACGCCACAGCCGATGAGGCGCCCACCATACTTGATGAGTACGCCAACACCAGCTCAGCAGGTTCCGTTATTGCCTTCCACAAACACCGTGCCGATTTTGTCAGCGGTGACTTGGGTGTGCTGTGTTCTTTTGGCGCCGGCTACAGCATTGGCAGCGTCGTTTTACAGCGCAGCTAACAGGCCCGATAAAGCGTCGAGCAGCGCATCGCACTGCTCATCGGTGCCAACGGTAATGCGGAGGAAATCACCGATGCGCGGTTTCGCAAAGTGCCGCACGATGATGCCCTGCTCGCGCAAGGCCAAAAACAGCGCCTGCGCATCGCGCCCCGCTCCCGGCGAGGCAAACACAAAGTTGGCGCTAGACGGCACGACAGTAAAACCCAGCTCCACAAGGCCCGCCGTTAGCCGCACCCGGCTGGCAATGACTTTCTCACAGGATTCCTGAAACCAGCGCCCGTCACCCAATGACGCCAACACGGCGCGTTGCGCAACCGCATCCAGAGGATAGGAGTTAAACGAGTTCTTAACCCGCTGTAAGCCATCGATCAGCTTCGCCTGCCCAAAAGCCACGCCAACCCGCAAGCCGGCCAGTGCCCGCGACTTGGATAGCGTTTGCACCACCAGCAGATTGTCATACTGATCCACCAGCCTCACCGCCGACTCTCCGCCAAAATCGATATAGGCTTCGTCAATCACCACCACGCTTTGCCGGTTGGCTTCCAATAACGTGCGAACATCATCAAGGCCAAGCAATAAGCCAGTGGGGGCATTCGGGTTAGGCAGAATGATGCCGCCGTTAGGACGCGTGTAATCGACCACCGCAATGCTGAAGTCGTCACGCAGGGGCACCGTCTCTCCGGTAATACCGTAAAGGTCACACCAAACGGGATAGAAGCTGTAGCTGATGTCCGGGAATAGCAGCGGCGCATCATGCCGTAACAACCCGAGGAACACATGCGCCAATACTTCGTCAGACCCGTTGCCAAGAAACACCTGCTCGGGCTGCAGGCCAGCCGCTTCCGCAAACGCTACACGCAGCGCGCTGGATTCAGGGTCGGGGTAGCGCCGCAGGGCATCGCCGTCGATACTGTGGATCGCATCGAGCACACGGGGTGACGGTGGGTACGGGCTTTCATTGGTGTTGAGCTTGATCAGCCGCGGGTGCTGCGGCTGTTCGCCGGGCACGTAGGGCGTTAGACGTTGAACAACGTCACTCCAGTAACGACTCATGGGCAGTTCCGATAAGTGGCGTCCCCTAGGGGGTTCGAACCCCCTGTTACCGCCGTGAAAGGGCAGTGTCCTAGGCCACTAGACGAAGGGG
>ERZ887849.1070-NODE-1070-length-27201-cov-52.847123_pt1 | contig 27201 bp, 13 predicted proteins | sample MGYA00521267_ERZ887849 | MGnify/ENA primary metagenome ERZ887849 (study PRJEB32303, sample SAMEA104408601) | aquatic metagenome | biome: Brackish water; feature: Pelagic; material: water | place: Baltic Sea | collected 2014-06-06T16:11:00 | depth 2,863 m ... | reverse complement strand
CTTAACCGCATCCAAACTCCAGCCTGCGATCTTTCGCTTTATCTCAATATTTTCCTGCTCAAAAATCCGTCACGGCGTTGGGTGAGGCCCTTGCCCCGGTGGCGTGGCACGTATGAAGGCGTGGAACGCTTGAATCGTCGAGCCGCTCCGTTGTCGCTCAGAAAAAGCTAAGTGCACGGTGCTCGGCTTATTTTTTTGCAAGACTCCAATATGTAGAAAACATCAATACTGTGACGCCAATCTGCAAATAAGGAACTGTCCTGGAACGTGGAAACAGCCAGCCCCGTAACAAATTACACCCTCGGCACCAACCAGGGCAGCATCAGTTGAGCCAGCGAAAGCACCAAAAAGAACCCGCACATGTCGGTGAGCGTTGTTAAAATGGCTCCCGAGGCCAACGCGGGGTCCATTTTGAATCCTTTTAAAATCATAGGAATCATTGCTCCCAGACAAACCGCCACCAAAGTATTCGCCGCCAACGCACCTCCAACCACAAGCCCCAATGCAGGAGTCCCCTTCCAGACCCACGCAACGCTGCCCAGCAGAATGCCCAACACGATTCCGTTGATGAGTCCCAGTGTGAATTCTTTGCGGAAAACGTACCAGAAGTCGCTGGGTTTAATGACGCCCAAAACCAATTCCCGAGTACTCACCGCCACAGATTGATTTCCGCTGCAGCCGCTCATGTCAGAAACGATTGGCAGAAATACTGCCAATGCGATCACTGCCGCCAGGGTTTCTTCGTAGAACGCAATCACGCTGGCGGCGACCACGTTCAGCAGGATGTTCAGGCTTAACCAAGACAGTCGTCGAGCACAGCGAATCTTCAGCGGCAAACTACGAAGTTCTTCACCACCCAAAATACCTGCAAACTGCAGGAAGGTTCGACCAGCTTCTTCTTCACTCGCCTTTTCGACGTCGGCTCGGCGAATCACACCGACAAGCCTGTTTTCCGCATCAACCACCGGCAGGCCAAAAAACGGTCGGCTGTCGAACAGCAGTTGCAGTTCCTGCAGGCTGGTGGAATCCGACACTCGAGTTGGATTGTCGATCATGATCCGCGAAATCGTGTGCTTGGGACGTGCCAGCAACAGGTCGCGAAGCCGCAGAACTCCGTGAAGCTGTCGATCTTCCTTCAGCACGTAAATATACTGAACGTTGTATTCAGCATACTTTTCGGCGTTGGTTCTTAGGTCAGAAATAACGTCGTCAACCGTTAGTTTGCCGTCAAAGGCCAACAGTTCGGTGATCATGAGACCGCCGGCCGTGTCGTATTCGTACTTGGCCAGAAAGCGGACATTTTCCGCTTCTTCAGGCTTCATTTCCTCCAGAATGGCGTTGGACTGCTGTTCCGAAAGCTGATCCAGCAAACCCACCTGATCGCCGCTGTACATCTCGTCAAAGATGTGAGCCGCCTGATCTGCGGGCAGCGATGACAGCAGTTGAGCGGCTTGAATTTCCGGCAAAGAACCCAGAAGTTCCGCAGCGTCTTCGTCTCGAAGAATCGACAGCAACTCCTGCTGCTCGTCTTCTGACATTTGCGTAATCAAACGCGACGATTCGCCCGGCGGCAGATTGTTAATGAACGTGCGAACAGCGTCCGCATCGCCTTTGGCAACAATGGCCTCCAGTTGTTCCCAGGCATCCAGTTCCGGATCGATATCGCTGTTTTGTGCCGAATCTTCCAATCCTTGAATCTCAGGCATTAAATCTATTCTCCGGATGATCCATGCCCGAAGGAAGTTTCCGTCGGGTTTCCACTGCCAGTTAGAGTGACGCGAATTCGTTCGGCTCGAGCGCCCTTGACTTCCAGAACTTCTGCAATCGCTCCTTCAAGCTGAATGCAGTCGCCAGCTTCCAGAATCTCGCCGTGTCTGGACATCAATAACCCCGAAAACGTATCGACGTCGTCGTCGGAATGGTGCAGATTCAGAACTTTCTCTACCACTTCCACAGCGGTGCTGCCCTGCACGATGTACTGCCCCGGACCGTCAGGCACAATTTCCGGAGTCTCCAGGTCGAATTCGTCCTGAACGGTTCCCACAATCTGTTCCAGAACGTTTTCCAAAGTCACGATACCGATCAGCGTGCTGTACTCGTCAACAACAAAGGCCATGTGCTGGCGCGTACCCTGAAAGTGTCTCAGCAGTTTGCTGATGGGCATGTTTTCCGGAACAGTCTTCGGCGGGCGAGCAATGGTTTTTAAATCGAATTTTCCGTCGTCCTTTTTGCCGATCAGGCTTTTGATGTGGACAACGCCTACCACGTGATCCAGCGAACCGTCACACAGTGGAAATCGAGTATGTCGCGACCGACTGGCCTGCTTCAGGCACTGTTCCAGAGTCTGTCCGGCGGTGAAGTACTCCACGTCTGAACGCGGCACCATCACTCGACGGCAGATCATGTCGTCGAATTCAAACACTGCGTCAATCAGCCGTTGCTCACTGCGAGTAACGTCCCCGTGAATGCGAGCTTCTCGCAGAAGTGCTCGAATCTCGTCTTCTGTATGAGGCGTGTCGTGACCGGTGGCGTGAACTCCCAAACGTTTCAAAATAAACGACGTGGCTTTGTTCAGGCTGATCATCAACGGATAGGACATCAGATAGAAAAACTTCATCGGAACCGCACACCACAGAATCATCTGTTCCGGGCGGCGGATGGCGAAAATTTTCGGAGCCTGTTCGCCAATCACAAGGTGCAAACCTGTGATGAACGTGAACGAGATCGCAAACCCAATTGTTCGAACAACGGCCTCGGAAGCAATGCCCACGCCGTGCAGCAGAGGTTCAACCAAGGCAGAAAACGCGGGCTCACCGACCCATCCCAAAGCTAGAGATGCCATGGTAATGCCCAGCTGGCAGGCGGAAAGCGAGTCTTCCAGGCGGTGCATCAACCAGTGAGCCGACTTGGCAAAGGGCCGACCCTGCTTCACCATTTCCTCAATCTGGCTGCCTCTGACCTTCACCAATGCAAACTCAGCCGCGACAAAAAATCCGTTCAGAATCACCAATCCAATGGCGAGGGCAACGTTGGCAACATGAAAAACCCAATCGGGCCAGGGAGGCATGAATGACTTTCGGCGAGTATCTGGTGTTGTTTGTACGTTTCAATTGGCGGCGGAAAAACGCGAATCGTTGACAGAAATCGTCCGAAAACCGCCTCAAACGCACACGAAGCGGCACCAAATCACAGCGAATTGCCGCGAGCGTCAACCGCAAAGAATAACACCCTTAGCCCCTTTGCGAAACTCAGATTCACCCGATTTGCAAGTTGTCCCGCTAAAGGCGAAGTCTGGCCGATACCACCACGCAAAGTCGCCCAACTGGCGTAGTCACTCGATTTGCGTTCAACTCACGCTTCAGACGCTGGCATCACTACGCGGTTAACCGGTAACGACGTGATGCAGTTTGCCCGCCAAACTCGACAGCTTTACCGTCAAATTTCCAGGTCAGCAACGTCCAGGCGTGGAGGCTGCATCCAGCTAAGTCAGTATTTCAAAAGCAAATCAATAGCAGCAATCACGCTCCGCCGTGATGAATTGCAACATTGGGCCGCCTCGCCCAACAAGGGCTCCGCCCTTGACCCAGTGGCGTGGTTGGATGGAAGACAGGGAACGCATGAATCGCCGAGCCGCTCCGTTGTCGCTATGGCCAACAGGCGCGCACCGTGCGCGCATCATTTTGAGTAAGACTTCAACGGCCTCACGTCATTCAGGCCAGCAGTCAGCGATGCAAAACCACGCACATGAAAAAGTCTTAGTTCCGTTGCTCCAGGAAGTACAAGCCACAATGCTCATCACCAGGCTCAGGCCACCAAACTAAGCAGCTCGCACCGCGTCATCAGAAACTGTGCCAACTGGTGCCAGAACTTCGGCAGTCTCACTTGAATCGCCGTTGGTTCGTCCCAAAGCCATCGCCAGCACTTCTTTGCTAAGGTCGGCATAGTCTTTCGCTCCCGGACATGTGGGAGCATAGTCGAAGACCGACTGTCCGAAACTCGGAGCTTCCGCCAGCTTGATGTTGCGGCGAATTCGTGAACGGAAAATTCTGGCGTCGGCCCACGGTGTGTCCGCATCGCTGGATGTCAAAAAATGACGCAGGTCTTCAATGACGTCCGCGGCCAGTCGAGTGCCGGATTCATACAAACATAACGCCACGCCCGTCACTCGCAGATCTCTGTTCAACCGCCGAGTTACCAGAGCCGTGGTTTCAAACAGTTTAGATAACCCCTGTAAGGCGAAAAAGTGAGGCTGTAACGGGATGAAAACTTCCGTCACGGCACACAACGCATTAATTGTGAGAACCCCCAACGACGGAGGGCAATCCATAACGACATAGTCAAACCGGTTCTGCTGCTGCCAGCTTTTCATGGCGTCACGCAGGATGAATTCACGACCTTTGGTGTTCGCAAGCTCAACTTCAACAGCCGCCAGATCGATGTTTGAAGGCACAATTGAAAGATTTTCGGCAACAAGCTGACGCACTTCATCCAACGTGGCCGCCCCAGCGAACACGTCATAAACCGAAGGTGTTTCCATCCCGCATTCAAGACCCAGATGTAGCGAAGCGTGCCCCTGAGGGTCCATATCGATGACGCAAACTTTGGCACCGGCTTTCGCTAAAGCAGCTGCCAGATTGACGCTGGTTGTTGTCTTGCCAACGCCGCCTTTTTGGTTCATTACCGCGATAGTTCGCATGATTGCTTCTTTCGTCGTCGCTGTGTTCCCAGCCGCCAAGCGGCGGGTTATGTGTTTTCGGAAGTCTAGGAAATTCTGCCGAATCAAGTGAAGATGAGTCTGCGGATATCAACTTCTTAAGTCGCCCAATTCCCGAATTTGTGATCCTTCCGCGAAAATGCCGGCCTCCAGACCGGCGTTTCCTGCCGGTGCCCGGCACAATCCGCCGAATGCGGTTGTGGATTGCTGGTAACGGAAAATTTACATATACCGGTCCAGGTCGACAGCAATTCCGGCACAAATGTTGTGTCAATCAACTTTCACAACCCAACTGCGGGACCGCGTCGCTGCGCTTCTTGATCCGTTCTACTTCGCTCAGCCCCGGCCATCAACATACGCCCCGACGGGCTTCGACAACAAGGCCAGGTTCAAGCCGAAGCTTGGCAAATGCGGCACTGGTTTTCCGTTGAATTCGATAATTCTGCGACTGTAACGGCTCATGAAAACGGTACCATTTCAGCCCTGCCACTGACAAAGCACAAGCGAGCGAAACCGAATCCATTATAAGATCGATTCTCCTATGCTTGCCAGATCTCGCACGCAATTTCCAACACAGTGAATTGCGGCAGCTTGGCCAGAATTACTGCAAGTGTCCACTAAGCCATCTCAGTAGGTCGGCTTAATGGAGTGGGTGTCGGGGTTAGCTCTTAACGCTAACGTATCGCACCTTCGTCTAAGAATGTCTGTTTCTGTTTTTGCTACGTAAAGTGTCCGGCAAGATGTTTCAAACGTTTACGATCGTTTGTTCAGCATGTTCAAAGCCGTTGAAGGTGGGGCGAGAGACGCTGATTGGTAAAACGGTCGGTTGCCCTGGATGCCAATACGCGAATGGTCGTTCGTCAACCCGCCCGATCGCGGTTCGTCGCAACCTTCCGCTGCAGAAGGCTCAAAGAAGCGTTCGACGGCAAGTTCTTCATCAAATCGATCGTCCGCTGCAAATCGTAGCTCGCGTCCGACTGGTCAAAAGCCGCGTTCAGCAAGCCGAAAGAAAGGTTCTTCTGGCAAAAACTGGCTGCTGCCCATCGTTGGCGGAATTCTGGCTGTCGTCGCGATAGACGTTGGAGTGGTGTGGTTTGTGCAATCTTCAGAAACAGCTTCCACTCAAATCGCAGACAGCAATGATGTTGCTTCCAACACTGCGATGGACAATTCCACGCGGGACGCCACTGCCGCGCAGAACAACTCGTCCATGGATGTTCACAACGCCGCAACGGCTGCAGCGACATCAACAACTGCCAACATCACCAGCACTGCATCGAATCCACCCGGCGTTGCGTCTTCAGCGCAGTCCGAAGTGGACGTTGCCACTTTGCTGACATCAATGTTGCAGTTCCTGGAAAGCGGCGACGCTAATACCTTCGTGATGAAGCACGCTCCCGTTCGAGACTTCAAGATGTTTTCTAAGCTGATTGAAAGCGGTGAACCAGTCCCACCGGTGCCACCCCAACTGGTTGAGCTGGTGACCAGACAGATCCAGCAGAGGCAGTCGCTGAAAGCGGTTGTCAGTTCAGACGGGCAATCGCTGCGTTTTGTGTCACCCGGTTCCGGCACGTCGTCACAGAAGCCTCAACTTAAGAATCCGCTGAATGTCAGTGATTCAGGCAGTTTGCCCGGTTACGGAAGCATTTTGCCAGAAGTCATTAAGCAGGCCATTTCGGACCTGAAGCAAAACAAGGGTCTGAACTTTGCATCGCGAATACTTCCGCCGTCAGTGGTTGCCGTCCTGAAGTTTGAAGGACGCTGGGACCAGTTGGCTGAAACATTTGGGCCCGGAATTGAGCAAACCACGCGGATGATTGAGGATCTGAATCAACTGTTGATCCTGGGTCCACAGATGCAGGGAAACACGGCCACCTATCTGCTTGATCGAAATGTCACACAGTTTGCGTCGGGCCGAGACCGACGGCTGGCTACTGTGAAAGACGGAACTCGCGAAATTCGTTTTTCAAACATTGGTGGCCATTGGCGGTTCTATGACCAGTTGTCAGAGGTGGCCCATAAAATCGATGTCGCTCTTGATCAGGAACTGATGGACGCTCCATCACCCGAGCTGGAACAGTTGACACTGGAAAAGGATGGAGACACATGGCGACTAAAAGCGTTTCCTCCTAAGCGTTAATTTCTGCCTGTGTTCGTCCGTACTATTATTTTCGGATCTGAACGAAACCATTCATCCGCCTGCATGTGAATTTAGACACCGCTGATCTTCTGGAACTTCCGCATGAAAACTGTGCCCACAAATCGGCATCGAGGCTTTACGATTGTTGAGCTTGCTGTCATCTGTTCTGCTGTCAGCCTGTTGTTGCTGTCGCTGCCAGCCATTCAGTCGGCTCACGATGCTGCCAGAAACACGGCCTGCAAATAAAGAATGAAGGCTATTGGGCTGGCCTTGCAAAACTATCATTCTGTGTATCTAAGCCTGCCTGCATCAACATTCGCTCGCTACACCAACGCCGATTCGCAGGCGTGGACGGGCTGGTCGTACGCCATTCTTCCGTTCCTGGATCAGGCCAAGCTATACAATTCGATCAACACTTCGTTGTCTGCTGGTAATGACGCTCCCGAATGGCCGAAAGATCCGGCCTTCGCAAAAACGGTCCTGACAGAATTCCGCTGCCCCGCCGATACCACCCCAGATTTGAATCCGATGCGAGGTGGATTTGCGACCAGCAACTATTCCGGCAACGCAGGGTAAAAACCGTTTCCCCGACTGGTTTCCGGAACGGTACAGGCGTACTGGCCGGGAGGCGTTTCAACGGCTTTGGGGCCTCCACAACCGGATTCAAAACTGACCGCTGGAATCTTTCAGCTGAACTATAGTGTTAAGTTTCGCGAAATTCTGGACGGAACAAGCAAGACCATTTTCGTGACAGAACGCAGCGCTATCGGGGCCGTCGGGCTGTGGTTGGGAGTTCGTGCGAATCAGATGGAAAACGAAGTTATCACGGAATTCAGTCCGGCATCCGAAAAACCGCACATTGACGGGGGCTTCCAGCTTTCATGTTGATGGTCGGAACATGCTTCTGGTGGACGGCTCAACAAGGTTTGTGTCATCAGATATCGACAGCGGACCCGTGATTCAAAGGGCAAATCAAAACACTTCAAGCTTTGGCCGGTCGATCCGACGGAACCAGAATTGAAGGTTTTTAGTTCCGCCGTCCGAACTCACCATGTGCAGCCCGCTCACCAAGACATCGCTGCTGGCGGCTATAAGCAATGTAGCCCGGATCAAGGAACGCAGTGACGCAGTTCCGGAGGTATCGTCGTTGCGATAAGAATTACAGATGAAACGGCGTTTCGCTTCGCCCGAACCGCGCAGATTGGACTCCACCTGCAATTTCCACTCCGAGAACAGACTACGAGATGGGCTGGTGCGCATTGGCTCGGAGCGGCGTCGATCACAACGTCTCGGCCTGAGCCAAATACATGTTGAACACGGGCAAAGACAGTTCAAGGCGGAGCACAATTCTGCACGGGTGAATGGATCCAGCCGTCAACCCCACGTAGACTGCCGCACCGGCGTCGCTGCGATTCTTGATCCGGCCCGCTTGTCTTAAGCCACAGTTGGACTTGTATGAATTCGTGGGTACCTCCGATTTCTGTCAGGAACCCTTAGAAACTTCACGACGTTTTCTGAAGGCGAATGCTAATACTGCAAGTAAGGTCAAACTGGCGACGGAAGATGGTTCAGGCACGGCGGCTGAGGTTCCATTTAAACTAATCCGCAGGTTGTCAATGGCGTACGATTCATCCACAAAGGTGGGGCTGTTGATTTGAAGACCGCTATTTCGAAACCAGCTTACCGTCAACGAACTGCTGGTGTGGGCAATACTGCTGAAAGTCGGATCCAGCCCCATGTTGTAAGCGGAATCTCGGAAGAAGTTGCTTGGTCCCGGAACGGCGAATCCCAGGTTGGCATGGCGAGCCAGTTGAACTCCAGCGGGCGGCACGTAGGTTTGTGTTCCCGAACCGCTGTTCTGGAAAACAGTTGAGAAGATGGTCATTCCGTCTACGCTCACAGCAAACCCGTCCGGACCGTGATGCCTATCGCCGACTCCGTCCCACGAGTCGATCACTGCCAACAGGAAATCAATATCGATGCTGGAATGTGTCGGCAGACCACTTAACGACAGTGTGATTCCATTTGCCACTCCATTACCCGCTTCAGTCCGCAGAAAATTGCCTGCAAAGACATCAGCACCCAGCCCCAGACCGCTGTACCCCTGAACACCAGCCAGCGATCCGGTGCCACTTATTCCTGACGGTATACCCGATTCGAAGTCTGTGTTAAAAACAATAACTTCAGCCGTGGTCGCTGAAACTGCACAAAGAAACAGCGTCATCACCATCAGCGGCACACGTAATCTCGGCATCTATTGAACTCCCCAGCGTCTCTTGTGAATGTGGTTGCATTCGTAGATGCCGGATCGTCAATTTCAGACGACAGTCATTTTTCTGTTTTGTTCAGTAAAGAATAACTTCTGAAGAACGCGACCGTTCATAACCACGAATCTCTCTTCTGTTCGCTACCTGTGGCTCACCGTTCACATCGTTGGATTCGTAACGCGTTCTTAACGGCCACAAGTCAGCCAAATTCGCTGTCTCACTTAAGCAACGCGCATCGTTGCCTCTGAATCGCCGTGGGTTTATCAATATTCGCAGTGGCGTGGAATGCTGTCAAATTCTCAGCGATAACAGGTCCAGTGGAAGCCATGCTTTGACGGCGGATCGAAAATTAGTTCCCCTGGCGTGAACCGATTATGCGGCCCCCCCCTGCGGCGAACTGCCCTGCGTGGACACCCTCCGCTTTGATGTTGGCTGACTTGCAGTCGACCGGCGTCACGAACTTTAGACCAGCATCAACACCGGCCCTCCGCCATTTTTTTCAATTTACGCTGGCGACACAAGGTTGAAAAAGCTGTCCCCCGATCTCGCACTCCGGCTTTTACTCGCCCACTGTTTACTCGCCCACTGTTTACTCGCCCACTGTTGCTGCAATGGGCTCTGCCAGAGCCGTGGATACGGCTGGATACTCGGGCCGGTAGCCGAGTGCCTTGAGTGCGATGCTGCTTAAGTCATCGCAGAAGGAATACAGAACGGGAATTGCCAGAAGTGTCAGCAACAGCGAAAACGTTTGCCCGCCAACGGCAAGCACGGCAATCGACCGTCGTTCTTCGGCTCCGGGACCTGTGGCAATCAGCAGCGGCAGTAGTCCCGCGACGAACGACACGGTTGTCATCAGAATCGGACGCAATCGGTCTCGGTTGGCCTGCATAATGGCATCGTGTCGATTCATGCCCTGCGAACGCAACGCGTTGGTGTGGTCGACCTGCAGAATCGACGCCTTCTTGACAACTCCGAACAGCACCAGAATGCCGAGAGCCGAATACAGATTCAGCGTTTCACCGCCCCATTGCAGGCTCAGCAAACCAAACGGAACGGCCAGCGGCAGAGACAACAGAATGACGAACGGGTGAATCAGATGTTCGTACTGCGCGGCCAGCACGATGTACATAAAGACAAACGACAGAATGAACGTCATGCCGAAGTCTGACAGAGTTCGTTCCAGTTCACGCCCACCTCCCAGAACTTCCGTGCGATATCCGGCCGGAATACCAACTTCCGCAGCCGCAGCATGCATTGCTTCAATCCTGTCGCCTAACGCGTATCCGGAAGCAATGTTGGCTCGAACCGAAACCATCTTCTGCCGACTCAACCGGTCGATGCGTGAGGCCGCTGTGTTGTACTCAAACGTCACAACGTTATCGATGCGAGTCGGAACCGTTCCTCCCCCCGCCGCAGGTGCCATGGCCGAGCCGCTCATCAGTTCATTCGCCTGGCCGGTATCGGGATGAGCACGAACAAACAACTGCGAAATCGATTCAATGCTGTTTCGGTCAATTCCGACCAACCGTAGCTCAACATCGTAAGCATCGTCAATCGACAGGTCTCGGTAACGCGACACTCGATCATCACCACCGACCGCCACGCGCAACGTTTCCGCAATCTCGCGTACATCAACGCCCAGCGCTGCCGCTCGTTCGCGATCGACCTGCACCAGCAATTCGGGGTTGTCGATTTTCAGAGTCGAATAGGCGTCAACGATGCCCGGAATCTGTTTCGCCTTCTGCAGAAGTTTCGTACTGAAATCCAGCAGGCCGTCCATGTCCGGTCCGGTGATCGAAAAGTCGATATCGACAGGAGCTCCCTGACGCAGGGACGTCAGATTTCGTACCGATACCCGCAAGTCAGGAATCGTGCCCAGTCGTTTTCGCACCTCGGCCATCTTGTCGCGCTGAGTGAAGTTGCCTTCAAAGGCCGCGTTAAAGTCACCTCGAAGCGCGCCCTTCACCCAACGACCGAAGGAAAACGTGCGTTCCTGAGAATCCTGCAGGCGAATAAAGAAACTGGCCTGATTCACATCGCCGAAGCCGCCGGTGCCGAGCGACGTCATCACGGTTTCGATCCCGTCGATTTCAGCAATCTGCTCTTCCATGCGATCGACGGTTTCACGCATCGCGGCCAGACTTGTTCCCTGTCGCGCTTCGGCTCGCACTTCAAATTCTGATTCGTCGACGTTCAGCGGGATATAATCCTTCTTCACCGAATTGTAGAGCCAGTAGTTGGACGCCATCACACCGATAGACACCAGCAGCACCAGCCACCGCAGCCGCATCGCTTTTCCCAGCATCCACATGTAGGCAACTTCAACCAGGTGATAAAGTCCTCGTCGAGAAGACGGCCCTTTCGCATCGCTGTTGCCTGGTTTCAGCAAGCGGCTGCACATCATCGGCGTCAGTGAAAAGCTAACCAACATCGACACTAGAATTGCCACGGTTGCCGTCACGCCGAATTGAAACAACATCCTCCCGGTGACACTGGACAAAAACGACACCGGCAGAAACACGATCACCAGCGAAAGCGTCGTTGCGAATACCGCCAGCCCGATCTCTTTGGTCCCCTTGATCGACGCTTCGCGCGGATTCATCCCTTTCTCTTCGATGTTGTGGAAGATGTTTTCCAGCACCACAATCGCGTCATCGATCACTACGCCAACCATCAACACCAGGGCGAGCATCGTGACATTGTTCAGGGTGAAGCCGAACCACTTCATAAAACCAAACGTCGCAATAATGGACGCCGGAATCGCCACCGACGCAATTAACGTGGAACGCCACGACTTCATAAACAACAGCACGGTGATACAGGCCAGAATGCTTCCCGAAATCAGATGCGATTCAATTTCGTGCAAAGCGGCGCCGATGTAGCGAGACTGATCCTGAATGATCTCCACTTCAACATCGTCCGGCAGAAGTTCGCGACTACGAGCCAGCAGGCTCTTCACGCCGTCAACCACCGCAACGGTGTTGGTTCCCGACTGCCGCTGCACTTCCAGAATCACGGCCGGTTTTCCGTTCAGCCTTGCCAGCGTTCGCACTTCCTTGGTCGCATCGCGCACATCGCCAAGATCGCTAAGTCGAATGGCGGCACCGTTGACGGTGGTGACCACCAGGTCGGGAAAGTTTCGCGCGTACTGAACACGGCCCATAATCCGCATGGACCGTTCGCGCAGACCTTCGTCGATTAAGCCGCCAGGCAGTTCCGCATTCTGCCGCACCACCGCTTCACGCACATCCAGAATTGACAACCCATGAGCCGCCAGTCGCCGCGCATCGATATCAACCTGAACCGCGCGGTCGGCCGCGCCGGCAATCTGAACCTGGCCAACGCCGTGAGAAGACTCGATGACGTTCTTCACGTAACGATCGGCAAACACGTACAATTCTCGAGACGTTCGCGGACCGGAAACCGCCAGTCGCAGAATCGGTGACGAATCCAGGTCGTTTTTCTGGACGACGGGCGGATCGATGTTGGGAGGAAGTCGGCTGGCGACACTGGCGACCGCGTCGCGGACATCCTGCGTGGCCGCGTCGACATCGCGCGACAAGGCAAACGTGACCAGAACAAAGGAACGACCGTCGCGAGAAATCGATCGCAGCTCTTCAATGCCCGACACGGTGGCGACCGCATCTTCAATGATGGAACTGACCTCAGACTCCACTTCTGCCGACGCCGCTCCCGGGTAACTGGTGCGAATGTAAATTGTCGGCATATCCATGTTGGGAAATCTGTCGACTCCCAATTGTGGAAACGCCGTGACGCCCCCAACGACAAGTGCCATCACCAGCATCACTGCGAACACAGGACGCTTCACGCAGATTTCCGCCAACCAATACACTGGCCGATTCCTTAGATTGCAGTTCGCTGCTGCGGGTTATTGAGCACTGTCTGTGGGTGTTTCTTCCGAAATCGCGTCCTGTTGCGCCAGGAACTCCGCCTGCTCAGGATTCGCCGTCGTTTGAATCGGTTCGACCATTGACGTTGCTTTGATTATCGCCGGTCGCCCGAGCGCCGCGTTTACAAGAATCTGATCGCCGGTGCTTAGTCCCTGCAAAATTTCGATGCCTTCCGGACGTCGTTCTCCGGTCAGCACTTCCTGTTCCTGCGATTCCCCGTCGACAACCTTCCAGACTTTTTCAGCCCCGGCAAATTCAATAAGTGCGGAGCTGGGGATGACAATCGCCGTCGCACCTTCGTCAATCACAACTCGCGCTTCTGCAAACAATCCTGTTGTCAGAGTATTGCCGGAATTATCAACCAACGCCTCATAGATCAGTGATCGACTGGACATGTCCAAAGCCGGACTGATACGCGAAACTTTGACGTCCAGTGGAGACGGAACAGATTCCACCTGCAACTGCACGTCCTGATCAAGCTGAAGTTGCAGAGCGTATCGTTCGGGAATCACGCCTCGAAATCGCAGCACATCGGTTTTGACCAGTGTTACCAAAGCGTCGCCGACGCGAACATAGGCTCCCGGAGAAATCGACTTCAGCTGCACGCGCCCATCAAACGGTGCCAGCACAATGGTTTCGGCAAGTGCGTCTCGAGCGATCGAAAGTTCGGCCTCGCGAACTCCAATCTGAGCAATTTTTTCTCGCACCGAATTCAGAGCAGAATTGTAGCGAGCTTCCGCAACGGCTTGCGTTGTTTCAAACTGCAGGAGCTCAGCGGCGGTTATCGTTTTCCGTTGAACCAGTTGTTTGGCTCGTTCCAGGTCCTCCTTCGCCTGTTGCCACAATGATCGCTGTTCGACAACGGGAGGAGCGTTCTCTGGATTCAGCTTTGTGACCGGGTCTTCGGGTTTCAACCCTACGGCCGATCGAGCCTGCAACAACGCCGCTTCGGCCTGTTCGACGTGAAACTGAAATTCTCGCTTTCGCAGGCTGACCAGTGGTTGACCAGCCTTCACCGTGTCGCCCAGGTCCACGTGAACTTCTTCCACTCGCCCTTCAACGCGGGCTCCCAGCATCGCGACTTCGTCCGCCGTTAAGCTGCCCTGGCTGCGAATCATTTGCCGCCATGGCTGCGGCTCAATCGTCATGACGTCCGCTTCAACCGTGGGAAGTTCCTTCTTTTCCGCGGGAGCTTTGGCGGGTTCAGCACCGGTACATCCGACGAGAATCAGCATCAAGGTCGCAACAACGGGGGAGGCCGTTTTCCGAAGCAATGAAGCAGCCAGCGAGTGCCGGTGATCGCACATGAGAGTCATAGGGAAGTATCAGTTGGCGGGAAACAAACGGTGCGAAAAGTGTTTTATGAGAACCATGCCTGATTGGATAGTCAACCACAAACATCAGGTGCGCAAAACAATCCATTATCCCTTCAGCTTTTGCCCGTGCGACCCCGCCGCAGCATTTTCCCGCTGCCCCATTTTCCCGCAAAAGTCATCCTCGCCTTTCGCTCTGGGTTCGTGACTCAACGAAGTGCGGAAACCCACCATCACCTGCCTTGAACGAATATCCCAAACGCTTACCAAACTGCCCCAGACCTCAGCCATATCCATCTGCCAACGCAAAACGGTCGTTCAGCCCGACAGACACAGCTCCACAGCCCGGAAGAATGAAACAGAAAGCTAACATGTGAGCTTCAATGCGATTCCACACCGTGATTCCGCATCGGTTTAGCGACCGCGTGTACGCCAGCAACAGCCAGTGCATAAAACACAAACAACTGCGGAACAAGAAAACGCCCCTCAACCGACCGGGTTACTGCCACCGCGCTAAGATTTATCAGCAACAAGGCCAGCGGCTCCGTCAGGATTGCTCTGGCGTACAGTCGAGTTCGAACATCAGCCAACCACAGAATTATCACGACCAGAACGGGAAGCTGGCCAAATTCACGAAACAGAAACCACGCCACAAGACCTGCGGTCGCTGACATACAGAGCGCGTTGAAAATTCTGATCAGATAAAATTGCCGCCCGGCAAGTCTGTTGGTCAGCGAAAAAACAGCGGGAAATACCGGAGGCCGATACGTGATCGGACCGGAAGAGGTGTCCGAAATATGAAACACGGTCGGATCGTCTGCTGCAGCCTGAGCCTGATCATAGGGACGCCGGAACTCAGCATTACCGTAGTCCACTGAAAAGCCATCGCCATGACTTAATTCCCACGCAATTGAATCATAGCTCAGCTCATCCCCCGATGAAGAAGGCGGCATGTCGAAGCCAAATCGAAATGCAATCGAGGCCGAATACAGTACGAACGTAACAACGCAAGCAGCAGCCCCAGCCAGGCGGGAGCGCCTACGATGGGATTCCAGAATATCAGTTGTATCCGGCAAGCTGTCGTCCCCGATTACTGTTGACCAAGAGCCAGCAACTGCGTCATTCCCCCGCCGTGCACTGCCCGGGAGGATATTTGGCAACTTCCAGTCGTACTGTCAAGTGGAAGCTCGCGTGCATGGGCCTGTAAAGAAGTTCAGGGCCATACAGACACAGGGATAAATCATCAGCATGCTGACACGGCGAGTCACCAACTCTGTGAGGCCAGCAAAGAACGGGTGCGTCTCGACCGCTGTCAATTTCGGCTGAATTCAATGCAAATTCTCCGCAAGACCCTGATGCCGTACTTCGCCAAAGTAAAAAACAGTTTGCCGACACTGGATATTCGCTTGATCAAATGTTCCATGACAATGCATATCATTCGCGCCAAAACACCAAAGATGGTTCGCACGGAATTCTCATCTTGTCTACCGGCTTACAATGTGATTTGCGAGAAGACGCTGCAATTGTCTGCCACGACTGGCCGTGATTCGGGTGCAGTCACGGATTGCGGCCGATCGGCCATTGTTTACGATGAATGGCCGTGGTTGGACTGAGCTTGCGAAGGAAACCCCGGGCTTTCGCTTTTACCTCGCTCCAATCACGACCACCCTTTTCAGATTCACAAACATTTATGACTGCACCCTCCGTGATTATCGCAGCCTGAGCTCAACGACAACGATGCAATGGCTGGGTACGAACCGGCTGTTGTGGGCGGTAATCGGCATGACTCCCTTGCTGGCAGATCTGGGGCAAGAGGCTTCCCGCAGCGAAGTGGTCGGCCATCGTCCCGACAACTTCGCTGCGAGTCAAGAAACGCCGCCCGAAAGTGCTGGCGTCAATGACAAAACCACGACCCGAATACCACAGCGAACTCGGAGTGGCGACGTGAACGAAATTCTTATGCCATAAGCCACGTTTCCATTCGTTGCTGACGCCTTTCTTTGGTTGAAGTTAATTCGGCTGCTGTGTCAGCTTAAGAATGCGATCTTTGAGCCTGGATGATTCCATCCGAGGATACAGAGTCAGAATCGTCTCTGCCTGTTCGGCTGCTTCCTGCGTGCGGCCGACCTTAAGCAGCAGCAGGCAATGCCGGTAGTGTGATGAAAACGCCTCCGATGGAGACTTCGCCGATTCAGCCGCTCGCAAATACGCTGCAGCGGCTTGTTCTGGCTGATTCAAAATACTGGTGTCATACATCATGCCGGAAAGATAGTGCGGTTCGAAGTCCTGCGGACCATCCAACCGAAGCTGTTCCAGACAAGAGCGGGCTGATTCGAAGTGCCCTGAGGCCAGTTCCAGTTTGGCTCGCTTCAGTCCCGTTGTTTTATCGATCTTTCTGCGCTGCCGAGTTTCGTATTCCTCTGTGGTCATAATTCGTCCGCAATTCTTTGCGGCAGCTTTGATATCAGATACCGAAAGCTGATACAGGCTGTTACCTCCCAGCCAAACCTTCTGCTGGTCGACAATGGCGTAGACAGAACGAGGAATCCGCACGGGGCCGTACCACAGATCGTGCTCGGGATCGAATGCCACCAGGGACTCTGATTCGGGAGTGATCATAACCAGAAGCTCGCCGCAGTTCACAAGATAGCTGCCGGTCTGAGCAGGCGAGCGAGGCAAAGCAATCCGGTTTGAAGTCAGGTCCGTTTCGAATGAAGCCGGAAACGCCGATTTGCTGCCCCAGATACGTTTCACAACACCGGACAGATCGGCTTTATGCAGCCCGGTGTCATTGACAAAAAACAGGTAATCTTTGATTTGGCAGGCGTCTCGAATGTCCCCAAAGTAATCCGCATTCTTAAGCGTTCGGTCCGTCAAGTTCAGTTCGTCCGAATACTGAGGCGACTGTCGGAACGGTTCGGCAGACAGAAGGTTTCGCCAGCAGCCGTGTTTTGAGTAACCGCAGATAGTATCGCCGTTTGCGTAGATTCCCATCAATCGATTGGGCATCGACTGTTGCTGTGATGTCCGCCCGGAAGCGAAATGACGGATCTCACCTGAAGACGGTTCAACAGTGAAACACGCGTACTCAGCAAACCCCGCCATGCCCGTGCACAGGATACGTTTGTCCGACAACAGATGCATGCTGGAGATCATTCGAGCCGGCAGTCCCTGTTCGACGCCCCAATGCGTCCACGTGTTTTCAGCAGGGTCCAGCACATACATTCCTCCTTCTTCGTTGGCGGTTACCACCGTCGTTCCCAGAATGAGACGATCATCGCAGGAAACGCAGCAACGGATCATTTTGTTTGCCATGCTGTCGGGCAGTGCAAGAAAACGAACGTCCCCAGCCGGCTGCCCACGCTGGTCAAGTGGAACGAAACCGAACTTCTCGTTGGGCCGACGTGTGGTTCCCGATCCTGCCATGGCCTTCCAGCCGATAAATGGGGACTCGCCGATCAAAAAGTAAAGCCGATCCGAGGTTCTTGCGAGCGGACAAACTGACTGACCTGCAGCAACATCACGAACGCGATGCGATTGAACGTCGACAGCCGTGATTGGCAGGTCAGCGAAGACGTCGATAGCAGGCCATGCCGGACTGATCAAAGATACAACCGGCTGATCGCCGCGTTCCTTTAGCCACGCTTCGAATTCCGCCGTTCGCGGGGCATTGTCCAGCCGTTTAATGTCCGAAAGCAGAATTTGAGCGACACTTTCCGAGTACATCCCGTTGCTGAGATCACGCTGAACTGCGGGCATCAGGCGATCGAATTGTTCCGGAAGTTGCATCGAGCAGCTGACAGAAAACGCACAACCCCGGATATGGCGCAGATCCGTCAGGATGCGGCGCTGATACATTTTGTCTTCAACGGATGGTGTTCCGAACTGAGAAGCGATCGCCTCTGCATACTCAGACTGCAGTCGTTCCAGTTGGTCGATGATTGTGTCCAATCTGGATTGAATCACGGAGAGCTCGGTACCTGAAGCCTTCAGTCCTGCGAAACCGGGTTCCAGAAAGTTTCCGATGATGCCGGAGATATCGGACGGTGCCCCCGTCAGCCCGGCTTCGGCAATTCTGAGTGCCGCGGTGGTGATTCGTGAGTACTCTTGAGATTTGGCCTGATCAAATTGAGCCTGGTGTCGCAGCGAATGCAGGTTCAACGCAAACGCGAAGGCGTTGGCAGCATTCAGCATCTGCGGCATCGTGTTTGGATGTGGTGCGAATTCTTCCATCCGATCTGCCACCAGAGTCAACCCCTGCAAGGAAATTGACCGACTGTCGACAGCATTCCGGTCAGCCTGAATGTACTGCTGGTAACCCAAGATCAGTTCAAACACCGCGTGCAGCGATGTGGGATCCAGCTTCAACGCTGATTCTGCATGATGCCTCCGAGCCAGAGCCTGATCGACACGCGACATGCCGGGATCGATTGAACCGATGGCCATCAACTCTTGCGCGGCCTGAGCCTGTCGAAGCGCGAAGGCGTCGTCTTCAATCGTAGTTCCCGGCTGAATATTTGTCAGTCGTTGATTCACGCTTTCAATCACCTTCGGCACCAGGTGGTCGTCGAATTCCGCAACTCTGGCAGTGACCGCCACAAACGGATCGGCTTGTTGAACTTTCAGCGTATAACCAGCCTCAAGAGTCGTGTCGTCAAACGATTTTCCGGCGGAATCATGCTCTCGTAAAGTCAGGCCCAGTACGACATCGGCGGTGGGCTGGAAAGTGCGTCCGCCGGGAAGCCGCGACAATCCCATCAGTATCAGCAGCGATTCCTCGGCGGCCGAACCCGCCTCAAGGTGATCCACCACGATTACCCTCCGGTCATTGCGCAACGCCTGTTCGACGGCCTGCGTCAGTTTGGTGGCGAAAGGACGCATGCGAATCTGTGGCGGCTGCCGCGTTCCGTTGAAGCGGATTTTGAGACGTTTGCTACCAGGGTGGGCGGCACTTGATACTGCCGTTTTCAGCAACGTGCGAATTTGCTCAGCGTCTGATTCGGGGATTGGCCAGGCGAAGTTATGTGTGGCTAATGTCGTTCCGGTGGAAAGATCAACAACAGACACGGTCGATTCCGGCTGCAGTCGGTCGTTGGAAACTTCCAGTCGGACCATGGCATCGAACCCCGTCAGCGCGCCGCTGGAGATTGTCCCCAGCGATCGTTCATCCAGAAGGGTTTGCAGATGCTGGCGATCCACCACCTGAATCGCCAACACTTCCAGTTCTTCCGCAAGTCGATCGCACGCCAGTTCCGCCGCAACCAGGTGTGGTTCAGAGGCCGGCCCCAGCAAACGCGGTGGCAGAATGACAAAGGACAATGCATCATCCCTGGGTGAGACCACGGTGCGGCTACGGCCGGTCGGCGCGAGCCCCAGCAGCGGTTCTTCGGACTGCTCAGCTGGTGCTGTTGCACCTGGTCGGCGGCCTGTGAATGCCATACGCTGTGCATTGGGACCGGACACGTATCGCTTCCACCACCATGGTGCGAACCTATCCGGCAAAGATCGTGTGTCTCGGTGCTCAGGCTTCAGATGCAGCAGCGGCACCAGACGACTGGATGTATGACTCTGTGAAGATTCTCGCACGAACGCTGTGTCGCTGGTTAAATACGGGACGGCTTTCTGTTCAGCCGCGAGTGGAGTTATCCGAAACTGACGGTCTCGAATGTAAGGTCCATAGGTGACAGTGTCGAACGCCACCCATTGGCCCAGCCGAATGGAAGTGCCGCCGACCTGATCTTCAAACTGAAACAGCAGATATCGCTTCGAGTGAAAGTGGTAGGCCGTTTGCGATTGAAATCCCCCGGCAACATGCGTGGTGACCATTGCTGGGGTGAGGTGCTTGAGATGTACGTGTCCTGCCATTCGGTAGGACAAACCACCGAACACATGTGACGTTTGCCGCATCAGATTCGGGACTTCGGGAATGTGGCTTGCTGCGAATGCGTCCGGCGAAAGATCACGAATCCGCAGCAGCAAATAGCGTCCACGATCAATTTCGATTTGCGTTTCCCGTTGCCGACTGCCCGAACGGACTGCTGTTCCGCCTGACTTCGCGGATTGTTTGTCTTCAATCCACTTCCAAACCATGTCCGCAGGTGTCGCAAGAATCATCGCACCAGCCGCCTGATCCTTGCCGTCTGCAGAGAAACGCTTCCACGCTTCCGGCAGAAGAGATTCACAATTCTTTCGGCACAAGTCGATGAACAGGCGTCCGTCAGCAGATTCCCGCCAGGCATCGTCCAGTTGAGAAATGATGTCAGCGCAGCGCTCACGCAGTTCGATGTCAGGACATGAATTTGCAAATTCCGTAATTTGTGCCTGACAACCAACTCCCGATCGCATGATCTGAGCCGCCGCCGCCGCACTCTGAGACTCGGAATGCCGCAGCTCTCCCAATAACCCCATAAGCTGTTCGTCAGTCAGCGTGCGTTCGAAAAGACGCTGTTCCAGAGTCTGAACTTGTTCGACATCGTAAGCGTTCAAGTCGTCGGCACCGTCCGCTGAAACACAACGTACGCAGGCGAACGCTGTCAGTACCAAACCTATTAGACTGCTGCATCTGTGCATCGGATCACTCTCAAAGGGGGATGCGTCTAGTTTAGAGCCGTTTGCCAAAAGATGTAGCGAATCTCGTCAAGAGTTTCGGCCGTCAAGTGCCGTAGATGCCCCGAAATCCTGGCGACTTTCGCTGCAAACAACGGCCTACTTCGGTGGTTGGTCTTCCACCAGATCCGGATGTTCGCTGACCATCACTTCGATGTACGCATCGTTGCTGTTTTTCAGGTTCGACCAGTAGCCCGGCTTTTCCCATACAAGCTTGTGGTTTTCACTGCAACGCAAGGGAGGTGCTGCGCAGGCTCCAGCAAGCCAGTGCCATTGGTGAGTTTCCGCGGACTGCCAGATCAACAGCACTGCGTCGGCGTCTTTGTTTGAACCAAACATAAACATTCCGCCTCGCGATATGCCCGCAAGTGGTGCTTCAAAGCGGTTCAGCGGCTCTGGCTGCAGCACAGACTTGTTCCATTTGTTTGTCTTTAACTCAACCGTAATCGACTTCGCGATTTGCAGCATCATGGCGTCCGGCCCGCTCAGTTCGGCTTCTGCGGATGGCTGAACCTTCGCGACATGCTTTCCACTGCCGCCATTGTCGGCTCGCCATTTATCGTTGCGAGGCAGTTTACCCCAGAGTGGTTCGTCGCTGAGTGATGTGACTTCCAGAAAAAGATTTCCCTGCTTTCGCAGACTTGCATTCACAATCATCCGTGGCACGTTCGAGCTGTCACTGAAGACGTACAACTCAGAATCAACGCGTTTGCCGCTCGGGTAAGCCGTCCGCTGAATCAATGGCTCTGGACTCAGGACCAGCGATTTCAAGGTATCGTCGTAGCGAACATCCAGATCCTTGACGGTCTGCAGGAAGAGTTCACGCCTGACGTCGGTCGAAGATTTTGGTGCGAACTTCTCCGGGCGAGGAGTTACTTTTGCCAGGCCATCAGACGTCATCAGCCAGAAATCATAGCCAATGACAACGCCGGATGAGACGCTGTAGCTGCCGTCGGCGCGAAAGCCATCTCGTGGGCCGTACATCACGAAGTCTTTGGTTCGTGGATCAAATCGATAGAAGCCCGAACTGGCGAAACGTTGCCACGGCCCGCCGCACAGCCACATCTGATCGCTCTTTTCGATGACCGCAGACACGCCGTAACCGGAATGGCCGTAGCCGTTGAACCATGTCGGTCGATAGTGTTCGGCTGTTTTTGTATCCGCGCCATAGGGCTCGATTTCTCGACCAGGTCTTGATGACCAGATCCCGTTATCACCTTCGAACACCTGGATGTAGCCGGGCTTCTTCGACCAGACGCCCGTTTTCAGATTCAGTTCGTGAACAACCGGCTGCGTTGCGGCGACAAGCGTGTCTCCGAAGGCCGCCACAGAATAGACAACACTTTTCGGTGCGTCGTCGCCGCTTTGAACAGTGACGGTGCCGTCAGGATCGATGCGTACAAGCCCACCCGCGCCGCGCGTACCGACACCTGCGTACACGACGTCGCCAACAAACGTTATTGCGGCCACGCGATCATCGGGCAATCCGTTTTCGGTTGTGATGGACGTCCACACTCTGCCGTCGCGTTCTCGATGCCATAGTCCCGTCTCCGTCGCTGCCCAAATTCGATTGCCGTTGATTCTCAGGGTGTGAACTTTGCCGAATTCTGTGGGTTCAAACGTCATGTGACCGCTTTGAGTCTCATACCGACGAATGCCCGGGGGGCTGCCTTCTGTTTGTTCGGCCAGAAGTAACGCCGTACCGTCAGCAATCAGATTTCCTCGAATCATTTCGCCGTTCGGCCCCTTGATGTATTCGACGTCGATGTCTCGATCTTCACGCAGAGGAACGCCTCCGTAATCAGCAATCAGCCGTTCAATGTTGGTGTTATCTGTGAGCGACCAAACGCGTTCCGCCGCGTGAACCAGCAGATCGCGAGCACGTTCTGTTTCGCCGTCGTGGGCGTAGCATTGAGCAAGCTCGACAGCGCGGTAACCGGCGTTCAGGGATGTCGGGTTGACCGGCGAAAACGATTCCAGCAACGTGCGAGCACTTTTGAAGTCGCCGCCGGTTCGTAGACTGGTGGCGGCGTGAAAACGCAGATTGTTGGCTTTGGAAAGGTTTGACTCATTGCCCGTGGCGGCCAGAGCATCTGCGGCTTTAATATAGATGGCTGCCGCTTCGGAGTATTGCTTTTTCTGTCGCGCCATACCTCCCAGCTTGCGAGCGGCCATTTCTTTTGTCGCCAGGTCGTCACCGTCAAGCATCTTCTGCAGCTCCATCACACGGGACGACGAAGGATCGTCCCGTACCATTCGAAGCCGTTCTGACACTTCCACGGCAAAGGTTGCCATCCTGCCACGGTGCGCGGAATCTTTGATGGCCGCCTGAGCACGACAGAAGTCAGCCAGATCTGCCAGCACTTTGGGATCGTCTGTTTTTGAAAGCGTGCGTTCAAACAGTTCGATCATCCGGGCCCACATGTTATCGCGTCGATCTTCCGGTGTGTTGATGAACGCGTAGGCGATCTGTTCCGCTGCGGTGGCCAGCATCTTCTTATCCGGGCGACCGGTCCAATGATGGAAGCTGATTTCGGCCAGCAGCGTCAGTGCTTCGGCTCGCAGCGCTGATTCTTCAGCGGCTGTTCCAACTTTTCTCAGCAGTTCATCAGCACGCTTCGGTTGCCAGATGCCATCGATGTGAAATGAAAAACAGTACCCCAGAGCATAGGCGGCCTGCATATTGTCTGGCTTGATAAACAAAGCGACTTCCAGCCGGTCGATGCACTTTTTCAGCAGAGACTGACCAAGCACGGAATCCGCCTCGACCACTGGAGGCCCGGACGGTTTTCCATCCAAAGCAAAGTCTGTGTATCCAAAGTAGATCGGGTTTCGCCGTCGAAATCTGCGCAGGTCGGCCAGTACCGCTTCGTACGACGACTGCGTTTCATTCAGTTCTCGCAGCCGCGCCGCACCGACGCGGACAGCACTGTCCGAATTCGCCAGATGCCCGGCAAAGATATCGACGCCGTGTGCCAGGTTTACTTCAAGGTCTTCAGTCGCTGTGATGAAATTGAAGTCCTTAACGACAGTACCCGACGATGCGTTAATCAGTTGCCCCGAAACAACGATGCGAAACTGCCCGTCCGTGCTGGTTTCATCAACCGAACCACGCACAAGAAACGCGGCGGCTCGTGAGGGAAGCGTCTGCGGAAGTCGACTGCGGTCGGCCAGCGCCGATTGGATCAGTTCCAATTCGGCCAGCAGCGCCTTCATCCCGGAACGTTGAACGACATGAAGACGTTTCGGCTGGGTTTGTGCTTCGGCCTGTTCCGCCTGAGCTGCCTGTTGTGCCAGAGTGTCGCTCCACAGTGTCAAACGCGCCGTGAACATGTCTCGCAGTCCCAGTTCAAGCGACCGCAGACGCTCAAAGCGGCCCGTACATTCAAACGGCGCAACGGCAACTGTGATGGGCGTCTGAGTCGGGGTGGACCTAACGATTTGGAAATAGCTGGCAATCTGCGTTGCGGTCTGGTCGATTCGATCGTCGTCAATGGACGCTACGGAAACACCGCGGATCACGCCCGTCTGTGGTTCAACGATCCTGACCAGCACCTGCGATGCGGCATCGGCGCCCGCATCTTCCGCGGCATTCAATTCCAGCGTCACGATCCAATCGGCCGATGCAATTTTGCCCAGTTGTAACTGCGAATCGGCGTTGCCTTTCAGGTCCATCGAAAGAGCCAGTTCGTGCAGCGCGAGATTAATCTGGCGACGTTCGACGATGACGATTTCAGGCTGAGTCGAGAGTTCGACCTGCAACAGATCCAGCAGCCCGTTCATCAGATCCGTCTGCTCGTCGCCGGCGCCGTTGTAAACGGTTGCTGTCAGAGCGACCGTTGTTTCTTGGGAGTGCACGTTGGACGTGGCTGTGAGGACAATCGCAGTCAGAAAAGCGGGAAGGAGTTGTCGAGTCGGCATGATCAGGCCTCAATAAACACTTAAACAGGTAGGGCCGGTTCCCACCGGCCATCGCGTGTTGATCGGCCGGTGAGAACCGGCCCTACGACTACTTCTTCTTTTGCTTCACGATCTTTGGAAGCAGACGACTGGCAATGTTGGCGGCGGCTTCCTGCAGAGCGGTCTTGCCGGCGATTTGTTCGGCAAGATCAACGGCCACAGACACCTGTCGGTCGATCGCGACGACTCGACCGGTCTTGCTTTCGAGCGCTTTCAATTCCAATCGAGCTTTAACGGAAGTCAGGTTGCCGTGCCGAGCTGCGAACTGGCTGAAGCCTTCGCCGATCAGCGCAACGTCAGCTTCGTTGCGGTTACCCGCTTTACGATCGATCACTTCAAAGCCAAGTTCTTTGCAGATCAACGCCAGTTCTGTTTCGGCGGCCGGATCGATGGTGGTCTGGCCGATGTGACGTTCCACAACTTCAATCCAGACCGACGGGCGTTTGGCTTTGCCCAAAGCTTTTTCAAGTTCGGCGATACGATCCTTCTGAGTCGTCGGCTTCGCGACCAGCTTAGTTGCCTGCTCGGTAATCGTTTTTGCGACACCTTCCGCCAGTTCTTCGACCATCGCGTCCAGGTCATCGCCGACTCGACCTTTGGCGGAAGTTCCCAGAACGCGACTGGTTTCTGTGCCGATGACCTTGGCAACCAGATACTGGCTGTCGCCCGCCACCACAACGGAGCCTGTGACGATGATTTTCGCTCCGGTCAGGTAGCCGACCTGAATGGCTTCGGCCGGGTTCACGAGCCCCGACAGGTTCAGTTCCTTTTCTTCGAACAGCTTCTTGATGTCTTCGCGTTCGACCAGATACATGTCGGGGTTGACGACCAGTTTGGCGAACAGCAGATCTGTGACCTGCGGCCCAAGTTCCGCGGCGTCACGGCCACGTTCCTGGAACGGCAAAATGGCAACCGGAAAAACGGCGAAGTCGTCGACGTCTTTTTCCTGAGCGCGCACGCTGAACACTGTTGCCAGCATAATTGCCGTGATGGCGAACAGTAATCGAAAGGGGCTGACATGATGCATGAGCTCTTCTCCTTAGGTTGATGTGATTTCGGCTTTGGATGTTTAACCCATGCTCGCAGACCAAGCCGTATGTTCGAATCGACTATGGACCGTCTGGCCTGCGAGCACGGGTTAAACGGGTTACTGTTTCAAATTTCCCTGCAGCGATTCCAATATCCGCACCAACAGAAATCGCGGCGTCGGTCCGTTCTCCCAGTGCTTGATGATTTGGAATCCGCATATGATGAAGACGCCGTTGGTATCTGGAAAACGAACTTCCAGCCACGGCCAGCCCGGTGCTGTATTACTGACATGAGCTTCCACGCGGCCTCGGCGGCTTTCAATCTTCAGCAGACGGGAAGGAATGACGTTGCCAGTACCGATCCACGACTTTGCGTCCAATCGCTTATCCAGTTGTGTGATGACCTGCGTTCCTGAAAATCGCAGCTCGCCGGGAAAGGCCCGGTTCGGTTTTCCGTCATCGATTGTGCCGGGCAACGAAAATCCGCCTTCCGACGGAGCCAACATGATGATTCGACGACCACTGGCCGCGGCATTCATCGCCGTTTCCACGAGTGCTCGGTATTTCACCAGCGACGTACCTTCTCCAATGATCACAATGCCGGCCTGCCTCGGATCATCGACGACAGAAACGTTGCGAACTGTACGGTACGGCAGCTTCAGGTCTTCGAAAACCGGAGCCGTGTTTTCGGTGGGATCAAACAATTCGATGTCGAGTGACTTAGCCCATTCCGATCGGTCGGCCAGCGGATTCCTGGGAAACAGCGTGAGCGTTCGTTGCAGCGTGGCAGCGGCTTCTGTCTTCCCTTGGGGGACAAAATCTGTTGTGACCGTAGTTGCGAAAATCACGCCATCGCGAAGTTCGGGTGATCGCAGAACAAAGTCGGCCTTAGTGCTGGGACCGCCGTTCAATTGAACTTCGCCCTTTGCAATCGTGCGTTGATTGGCGGAATGGGACCATTGTAGAGTTCCGCCTGGAACGCCAGCCTCTCCTTCAGCAGCAATGATCTGCATGCTGACTTTGAATTCTTCGCCGGCGAATGCCGTTGTGCAGTTTTCGACCGGAGCAATCTGAATCTTGTCTGCAGCGGCACAGATCGGGATGCGACACAGCAATAAAACCGTCAGCAGGGCCGTTGGATTGAACGTCGTCGAACGTTGACCGTAACGCGACATCAGATGACCTTTCCGTTCAGAACGGCAACCGACTGAAAGACGCGATAGTCGGCGTCTTTCTGATGCACGGTTGCCACCTGCATGGGT
>ERZ887849.1068-NODE-1068-length-27250-cov-8.259680_pt1 | contig 27250 bp, 20 predicted proteins | sample MGYA00521267_ERZ887849 | MGnify/ENA primary metagenome ERZ887849 (study PRJEB32303, sample SAMEA104408601) | aquatic metagenome | biome: Brackish water; feature: Pelagic; material: water | place: Baltic Sea | collected 2014-06-06T16:11:00 | depth 2,863 m ... | reverse complement strand
CAGCCTTGATACAGTATGACGCTCCATATATTCTGACATATCAAATCGGATTAACTTAACCCCTAATGTTTCTGATAATTGTCTTGCTGCCTCTGTTTTTCCTACACCAGTAGGTCCTGAAAAAAGATAATTGCCAATTGGCTTACCAGCCTCACGTAGACCTGCACGTGAAAGTTTAATAGCTGATGCCAGCGCATTAATTGCTGTATCCTGACCATACACCATTCGCTTTAAATCTGTTTCCAGAGAAGCCAATACTGCCTTATCGTCTCTACTTACATGTTTAGAAGGAATGCGTGCCATTGACGCAATCGTTGACTCTATTTCCTTCTGCCCAATTTGTTGACGTCTTCTTGATGGCGGCAGTAAATTTTGAGAAGCTGCTGCCTCATCAATCACGTCGATAGCCTTATCTGGTAGTTTACGGTCGTGAATATAGCGTGCAGATAAATCAACTGCTGTTTTAATAGCTGCTTGCGTAAATTTAACCCCATGATGAGCTTCATAACGAGATTTGAGCCCTGCCAATATCTTAATTGTATCAGGGATAGAAGGCTCATTAACATCGATTTTCTGGAACCTGCGAGCCAAAGCACGGTCTTTTTCAAAATAGCTTCGATATTCTTTATAGGTAGTTGACCCTATGCAGCGTAAAACGCCTTTTTGCAAAGCTGGCTTTAACAGATTAGAGGCATCCATTGCCCCACCTGAAGTTGCCCCTGCGCCAATGATTGTATGAATTTCATCTATAAATAAAATTGCTTGCTCATCTTCTTCTATCTGCTTTATTACAGCTTTCAAACGCTCTTCAAAATCGCCCCTATATCTAGTTCCTGCCAATAACGAGCCCATATCAAGAGAATAAATCACCGCTGATTTTAAAACTTCAGGAACATTTCCATCTACAATACGTTGTGCAAGACCTTCAGCAATTGCTGTCTTTCCAACACCAGGATCGCCAACATAAAGCGGGTTATTTTTTGTTCTTCTACATAAAATTTGAATTGTTCTATCTACTTCGGCACTTCTGCCAATAAGAGGATCTATCTTACCCTCAACAGCTTTAACAATTAAATCTACCGCATATTGAGACAACGCATCTTTGCCAGCCTTGCTTTCAGGACCATCCAACTCATCGTCATTTGTCTCACTGCCTTCCGCTGGTGTGCCACCATTACCATGGCTTATAAAACTAATCGCATCCAGACGTGACATTTCAAGCGAAGTTAAAAACCACACCGCATGTGATTCCCTTTCTGAATACATGGCAATTAAAACATTTGCACCTGTTGCAGAACCTCTGCCTGATGATTGCGTGTGGATTATTGCACGCTGTATTACCCGGCTGAAAGAAGCCGTAGGCTGAACTTCAATTTCATCTGCCTGAGCAACTAGCTCGTCCATTTCATCATCAATATAGGATTCCAGCATTTCTCTTAGTCTGGATATATCTAAATTGCACCCTTGCATGACATTTAAGGCATCTTTGTCTTCTAGCATGGCGAGCAGAAGATGTTCCAGAGTAGCAAATTCATGATGTCGCTCTCCTGCGATAGACAGCGAACGGCGTAAGGTTTCTTCTAGTTCTTGGGAAAGCACTGTGTATTACTCCTTTTCCATCTGCAATTGCAGTGGATGTTCATTTTGTCTTGCAAATGTCATTACCTGATTTATTTTTGCCTCAGCGACTTCGTAGGTATAAATACCACACACACCAACGCCTTTTTGATGCACATGCAACATAATTTTCTGTGCAGATTGGGTATTATGACCAAAAAAGCGTTGTAAGATAAGAACTACAAATTCCATCGGAGTGTAATCATCATTTAACATAATAACGCGATATAAGGATGGTTTTTTTGTCTTTGTGCGCTTGTCCAGCGCCAAATCACCTTCACTATTATTTGGTTTATTGTTATCTGCACTCATCTGTTCAATATCTCCATCACCTATCAATAGATATTGGCATTTTTTTTGTTAAGAAAAGGGGGTGCCTTATATTTTTTATTAGCTCTTACCACTCAATGATATATCATAGAATTATTGATTTATAATCTTTATTGTGATTCATTGGTACCAAAAATGTAATTCTTCTCAACCTAAAGAGTCTATTTATAGAAATGTATGATTGTCTGATGATAGGAAGGGGTTGATGGCAGAAAATAAGATTCAGAACACATTTGTTGCTAATGCGAGTAATATAATTTTGTGTGTTGCTTTAAGAGCAGAAAAAAAAATATTGAAATTTATTATTACCCTTTGCTTATATGTTGGCATTTGTTCAACATTGATTTTAGGAAATGTATCTAGCGTACACGCAAATGCAAAATATGCCTCTTTCGTTATGGAAGAATTATCGGGACGTGTGTTATATGCAAGAAATGCGGACAAACTGCTCTACCCTGCTTCTTTAACCAAAGTAATGACTTTATATCTTCTCTTCGAAGAATTACAGAGTAAGAATTTAACCTTAACCTCAAAAATTTCTATTTCCTCTCTTGCTGCTAGCAGAAGCCCATCTAAGCTTTATCTAAAACCAGGCGAGCGTATTTCTGTTGAAGATGCAATCCTTGCATTAGTAACCAAATCTGCAAATGACGTTGCTACTGCTGTCTCAGAAAAACTATCTGGTTCAGAGCGTGAATTTGCCAAACGCATGACCCGAAAAGCAAAAGCTCTTGGAATGTCACGTACCACATTTAAAAATGCATCTGGATTGCCAAATAGGGCGCAGAAAAGTACAGCTCGGGATATTGCAAAGCTTGGAATTGCCATTCGAAAAGACTTTCCTGAATATTATCACTATTTTAGCAACAAATCATTCAGATATAAAGGTCAGGCTTATAAAAACCATAATCGATTATTAAGTGCTTTTGACGGTACTGACGGCATTAAAACTGGTTATATAGGTGCCTCTGGCTTTAACTTATTAGCTTCAGCTGAACGTAATGGGGTGCGTCTTGTAGGCGTTGTCTTTGGCGGCAAAACAAGCAAAAGTCGTGATCTTCATATGATTAATTTATTAACCAACCAATTTAAAAGGGTAAAACCTATAAGAGTTGCTTCTATGCCAATTGCAACACCTCTGCCAAGACCAGATACCCCTCCTATGCAAACTAATCTTGCTGCAGGTGACACTATAATTGCCAAACCAAAAATTATTATTCGCTCTCTACCATCCCTGCCAATAGAACGTCCAGCAGAACGTTATATTTCTGCAAATGATAGCTGGTCTATCCAAGTAGGTAGTTTTTCAAGAAAAATAAGCGCTCATAAAGCTGCTATAAATGCGAGGCGTTCTGCTACTTCTATTCTTGCCATGATTCCAGCAGAAGTAAGCTTAGTTATGCGTGGTGAGTTACCCTTATGGCGGGTAAGATTTGATGGGCTTGACGAGGTAAGTGCCCGTGCTGCTTGTCTTGAATTATATCAATCTGGTAATGCGTGCTTTGCTTTGCCAGAAACAATTGCCAGCGCCAATTCGTTATAAAATACTCTCTTATTAGTGAAAATCTCTGCTTTTTAATGATGGTGTTTTTAACTCTGATGTTTTTAAATAATGCAAATACGCATCACAATTAACAAGTTTATCTGCAATAAGATGAATAATTTTGCCCTGCTTCTGAACTCTGCCAGAAACACCTAGCAAATGTGCTCCAAGCAAAGCCGCTCGATAGGTTTCAACAATATCTGGCCATATAATTACATTTAACGAATAATCTGCATCTTCCAATGTTATAAAAACGGTTCCCTTAGCAGTGCCTGGTCTTTGCCTACCTGTTACAAGACCAATTAGATGACGCTTTCTGCCATCTATACTATCTAACGCTACCGAGCAAGGCTGCCAACCATCTGATAAAAAATATGTCTCTAATAGGCTTACAGGATGCGCTTTAAGAGAGAGACCAGTTGCCAGGTAATCCTGTGCTACCAAGGCTCCTATAGTAGCTACTGGCAGAGGCGTTTCTGGCTCTTTTGGCATAATGGTTTTGTGACGTTGTTCTGCATAGGAAAATAAGGGCAGACCCGTGCTGTGCTGACGCGCTAGTTTTTTAATTTCCCATAATGCCTGGCGCGTTGTAAGACCCATCGAATTAAAGGCATCTGCTCTGGCAAGTGATTCTAATCCATATATGGAAATATCTGATTTGCGAATAAGATCAGTAACATTCTGATATCCTGTATGACGACTTGCTGCTAGTCGTTCCGCCTCATAACGTTTTAATCCTTTTACCTGCCGCATTCCAAGCCGCAAGGCATGACGTGCATGATCTGTTGTCTCCAAGCTACAATCCCATTGGGAATGATTTACATCAATTGGTCTGACCTCAACCCCACTACGCTTAGCCTCTGCAACCAATTGAGCAGGACCATAAAAACCCATTGGCTGGGCATTTAATAACGCACAGATAAAAACATCTGTATAATGACATTTTATCCAAGCAGAAGCATATACGAGCAAGGCAAAACTAGCTGCGTGAGATTCTGGAAATCCGTAAGTACCAAATCCCTCTATTTGACGAAAACATCTAATTGCAAACGCTTCGTCATAACCACGTTCAACCATCCCCTTCACCATACGTTCTTGAAATTTGTGAATAAGGTCATTTTTACGAAAAGTTGCCATGGCGCGGCGCAATTGATCTGCTTCTGAGCCACTAAACCCTGCGGCAACAATTGCTATCTGCATTGCTTGTTCCTGAAACAAAGGCACGCCAAGTGTGCGTTGTAATACCTGTTTTAATTCATCTGATGGATAGATTATTTTTTCATGCCCTGCCCTGCGACGTAAATAAGGATGCACCATATCACCTTGAATTGGTCCAGGGCGAACGATAGCCACCTGCACTACAAGGTCATGAAAGCATCTTGGCTGGAGGCGAGGTAGCATAGACATCTGAGCACGCGATTCCACTTGAAAGACACCAACAGACTGCGCCTTACATAGCATATTATATGTATCCATATCTTCTGCTGGAATAGAAGATAAGGTGACCGCCAGATGATAATGCTGCTTGAGTAAATCGAATGCACGCCTAAGGCAACTTAACATACCAAGAGCCAGGATATCTATTTTCAATAGACCAAGAGCTTCTAAATCATCTTTATCCCATTCAATGATAGTACGCCCATCCATACTTGCTGGTCTAATAGCACATAAAGAATCTAATCTATCTCTGGCAATAACAAAACCACCAACATGCTGTGATAAATGTCTTGGAAAACCCTGTAATTGACGGACAAGCTTTAATATTAATTGTAGGTTTGCATCTTTTGGATCTAGTCCAGCTGCTATCAATAGATCTGAATCAAGTGTATTTGACTTCACGCCCCATATTTGAGCTGATAAAGCCTGCTGGATATCCCGACTTAGACCAAATGCCTTGGCAATTTCAATTAAGGCGCTGCGCTTTCTATAGGTTACAATACTGGCTGCTAGCCCAGCTCTGTGCCGACCATATTTATGATAAATATACTGGATAATTTCTTCGCGTCTTTCATGCTCGAAATCAACATCAATATCTGGTGGTTCTGCTCGTGCTTCACTAACAAAACGCTCAAATAAGGGGCTGGACCTAGCTGGATCAACAGCTGTAATATCAAGGCAATAACAAACAGCCGAGTTAGCTGCAGACCCTCGTCCCTGACATAAAATATTACGGCTACGGGCGAACCTTACAATATCAAATACTGTCAGAAAATAAGGTGCATAATTTAATTTAGCAATAAGTGCCAACTCTTTTTTCAAATAACCATCTACACTATCTGGTATGCCGTCTGGATAGCGTCTTTCTGCACCTTGCCAAGTCTGATATATCAGCTCATCCATTACAGTTCGTCCATTTGGCACAATTTCTTCTGGATACTCGTATGATAATTGCGATAGTGAAAAACTACATGCCTGTGCAATCTGACTTGCTGTAGTAATTGCGTCAGGATATTGCGACCATAATCTTGCATATTCTGTGCATTTCATAAGATGCCGCTCTGCATTACGGGACAAGCCTTTACCTGCGCTTGCCAGAGTCTTTTTGTTACGAATACAATATAAAATATCTGCTAAAGGGCGGCGCGAGGGATGATGATATAATGGGTTAGCTAAAGCCACAAAACTGATCCCTAGGCGAGCTGCTAGATTAGATACATAATATAATCGTTTTGTATCGTTACCATCACGATAAATAGCCGTGCCTAAAAATAAAGGAGCTGTGACAAATTTTTGAATCTGTTGACACTGCATCAACATATTATTTTCAATTAATTCAGGCATCTCAATAATAACAAAAACATCTGAACCAAGACGCGCTAGTTCACTTACATGAACATATGAATATGCTGCTCTTTTTATGGCTGGTATATGGGCTAACGACATATTCGCACGACTAAGAAGCTGACATAATGATTCATAACCCACACGGTTCGCCGCATAAATTATAACCCCTATTCTATCTTTTTGTATGGTCTGTTCTGATGTTACCACCTGCTCAGAACAGTCAATAATAAGCCTTGTGCCACATAATAACTTAACAGAATGTTCTACTGCAGATTGGTGTGCACGAACCAATCCAGAAATTGTATGATAATCTGCAATGCCACAAGATGACCAACCTTCTGCTGCAGCTGTCTCAATCAGCTCATAGGGATGACTTGCACCACGTAGGAAACTAAAATTACTGATACATCCAAGGGCAGCATAGGCAGGCTGAGACTTATCTTGCTGATACATTTTACTCTCTATCTTCATCACACATATGGTCTATTGGTCTATTGGTCTATTGGTCTATTGGCCTATTGGTCTATGCAAAAAATCCATGTAAAAACCATTCAACATTCTCCCCTCTTTCAGTAAGCCCCTCACGATAAACCCATAAGCGCTCTCCTGAACGTGTTTCTAGCCAGTAATAATCCCTCGTTTTATTCGAGTTTTTACGCTTATTTGAATAGGGGCTGGTCTGCGTGATATGCTGCCACCAAGATGGGCCAATACGTTCTGGTCCCGTTGCCTGATATATATGCCAATTCTGTTTGCGCCAGCGTATCATTGAGGGGGGATGATCTGGTAATAAGGCAATTACATGCAATGGTATAGCTGGTGTAAGCAAACTCAGCGGTCGTGCAGAAAAAGATACCAAACTCGTGTTATATTCAGTATTATCTAATATATTTGCACCCTTCTGAAGCTGCCAATATGACTGATTATTTGATATAGATGAGCTTGCTGGTTGCATGGTTTGTTGTGCAGGTTGTAATTTTTGTGCAGATTCTGGCTGCCAGCTATCAGATGGACGTAATTGACACACCTTATTAGGACCAAGACGTGCTGTTAGATAATCAATCAGTGTCTCTTTGCTATCATCCTTATATAAGTCAGAATCAAATGCCTGATTAACAGGTAATCCAGCACTTAATTTCTTAGCCTCAATCCAGCTATGTTCAATGCCAAATTCAGCATCTATATTTGCTGCTAGATGAGCTGTAAGACGATGCAATAATGATTCTGAACGACTAGGGCGAGATAATGAAATAGTGCGCCTTATAATAGTTGAATCTGTTCGCTGTACCGCAATAACAAGATGACGCGTTAATAAATAGCGTTGAGCAAGCTGAATGCAAATAAGCCTAACTAAATCGGCTATCATTTGCTGGATAGCCTCAACCCCAAGTAACGGAGTTAGATAATTTTTACTTACAATCAAGGGCGTTGGTACAATAAGTGGATTTTGTAATTCATTTACATCACCAATAATTTGCCCCAAACGTTGTACTAACTCAGAACCAAAACGTGTTGTTAGACTTATAGCCGAAATGGCCCATAGCTGATATATCTGCTGCAAGCCTGCCTGTCTTAAACCTGCTTCAATATCTGTTGAAATACGCAATGCCGCAATTGGTAAAGGCTGTATCTTCTGACGTAAAACAGAGCGCTCGTCACAAGCAATAACTAGTCTATTTTGTTGTGAATTTGGCTGCTTTAAGAGTTCAGAGAAATGCGCAAAAGCCCAAGCTGCTCCATAAGTGGGTGCAGCTGCAATTTGAACAGATACCTTTATTTGATTAAATTCTGTGTGTAACCTATTACACACTGCTTTAATGCCGCCCCCTAAATGACTAGCCCCTGTTACATTCAGCCAAATACCAAGAGAGTCTGAATCAATCCCGACAATAGGGGTATAGCGCCAAGCCCATTCACCTACTCTGGATAACCAATTTTTTACAGCTATATCGTCATATTCACGGAAATGGCATATAGGCAAAATAGCTTGTGCATCTGCAACAGACATATGTATCATAATACCCGCTTTTTTTGCTGAGGCTGAAGCATGGCAAATTACTTGTCGGGTATTAATAATACGATAAATAGCGACAGCTATATCTGGCGCCCATCCTTGTTGCTGACATGCCAGCCAGGGTGGCAAATCATAAAACCACATATAAATAAATTCGTTAGTAGAAGAGGACATAATATAACAGATACCGTTCTATAAATAACCAATATCATGCAACATGTGATATAATTTGGCGGGCTGGTATTGCCGAATTAATCTGTGCTTCAGGTGCAGATCTCTTAGATAATCTGCCTGTTGAGAATTGCCAATTAAGGACGCCGCTCCAACGCCTACCAGAACGTGTGCGGGATAAGTTCACATCCCATGATGCATTATTATAAAAATAAGTTGCTGACTGTGATGATACATGTGGTGATGATACATCTGTTACAGCGGTTGATACTTGCCAGTAGCTCTCAAAACCAGCAGCTGGAATTATCCGTGCTGTTATACCGCTCATAAGCGTAAGAACATTGCCCTTCTCTGCTGCAAGTTGCAGACGGCGAGCTGTTTTATGCCATAAATCAGGGCTGTTTGCTAGCTGGGCATAATCTCCTATTACAGCCGCTATTTGAATAGCTGACTCTCCAATTTGTCTAGCTGAATTTAAAGCCTCTTCCATCGCTGCAACACCGCGTAATGGATGTGATTCATCTACTAAAATAAGCCGTGCAGGATCAATGCCAATTGCCGCTAATCCAGCGCCATATAATATACCATCAGAACTATTCAAATTCGTACACCACACAACATAGCTAGATGGATTTTCTTGCATAATTTTTCTTAGAATTGCTAAAATAAATCCACGAACAGCCCCTGAATAACCAGAACCTGTAATAAGATGAACCCTACCAATAGCAAGTCCACCATCTAGACAATCATCAATATCAGATACATCTAAACTAACTGTTTTATGCGCTTTATTTGCAGAAAAATAATTCTGCCATATCTCATTTTTTAAGGTATCAAACCTGTGTTGTTTATTCATTTAAAACTCTATATTTGTTCTTGTTTTGTTCTTATTATAAAGTTTTGAATGATTCGGTAAACTGAGTCAATCAGACAATCTGGTGATATCTATAAAATTACTCTTTGGATTGGAATGGATCATAGTCAGCAACTTTAGCATCATGACCTGATCTTGAGGAATAAAAACTAAGCGCCATTAATCCGCCGCCAAGTACAAATGACCCAATTATACCCGCTATTATGGCAAGCCAACCATGGATGGATAAGCTAATAGGCCCAAGCATTTCCCAGATATAAAAACCAGTAAAGATAGTAACCATTCCAACTACAAAAAAACAAAATAACACTATAGCCTGTTTCATATTTTTTTCATCCCTAACTATATTTTTACATTTTATTATGGCTAACGCTGGCTAGTATGGCTAACGCTGGCAATGATATAAAAACATAAAACTTCAACGCAATCATTTTAAAACATTCAATCATGCCACTTGACCAAAATACTTGGAAGAAAAAGCCTTGAGGGTCAAGTATTGACGTTAAAAGAGCATGATTTTAGGACTGTGTCGAAATAAGGTTATCTGAAGACGCTCTTAAGATATATTTTTTTTACCTGACGGCACACCAACTAAAGGTAATCAATGAATTTCTTGATAATCACTTTTAAACTTATAGTGTAGTAACAAAGTTTAATCGTAAATTATACTAGAATATAAATCAAAACGGCACTTAAAAAGGAGCGCCTATTAAATGGCTAAAACGCACCTAGATAGAGGCACTGGTGGGCTTACCCAAAAATCAAAGCGCTACTCTATCTTTTCCCTTGCCCGAAATGCCGCCAGCTATCATCAGAACTGGCAGCAGGCATGGCGCCATGCAGAGCCAAAACCTGCATATGATGCTGTGATAATTGGCGGTGGTGGTCATGGTCTTGCTACTGCCTATTATCTGGCAAGTGTGCATGGCATCACCAATATTGCTTTAATTGAAAAAGGGTGGTTAGGAGGCGGAAACACAGGCAGAAACACAACCATCATTCGCTCTAACTATATGTGGGATGAGTCAGCTGGGATATATGAGCATGCGTTAAAATTATGGGAGGGTCTATCACAAGATTTGAATTTTAATGTGATGTTCAGCCAAAGAGGTGTTTTAACAATAATCCATTCAGAACATGAATTAAAAGAAATGTCACGCAGGGTGCATGCTATTCGCTTGAACGGAATTGACTCTGAAATATTAAGCCCCACTGAAATCAAAAAAATGGTGCCAACTATAAATATTGACCCAAATATTCGTTACCCGGTGATGGGTGGTTTTATACAAAAGCGGGGAGGTACAGCCCGCCATGATGCTGTCGCATGGGGATATGCAAGAGCAGCAGATGACCTTGGCGTAGATATAATTCAAAATTGCGAAGTGACTGGTTTGCGCCGAACTGGAAAGCAAATAACAGGCATTGAAACAACAAAAGGATTCATAAAAACCCAAAAAGTTGGCTGTGTCGTTGCTGGACATTCAAGTGTTCTGGCAGATATGGCAAATATACGACTTCCTATTGCTAGTAGACCGCTACAGGCACTGGTATCAGAGCCAATAAAACCAATTCTGGATACAGTTATAATGTCTAATGCTGTTCATATGTATTTAAGCCAATCTGACAAAGGTGAAATGGTGCTTGGTGCTGGGGTAGATAAATATAACTCATATGCACAGACAGGGTCATGGCCGATTCCAGAACATATGATAGCTGCTGCTGTTGAGCTATTTCCATTTTTATCTCGCTTACGCATGCTTCGCCATTGGGGCGGCATTGTTGATACCTGCCCTGATGCATCACCAATTATATCAAAAACAGATATAAATGGGCTTTATTTTAACTGTGGATGGGGGACAGGTGGATTTAAATCCACACCTGGATCAGGTCATGTTTTTGCTGATTTAATTGCTAATGACAGACCAAATTCAATTGCGTTACCTTATAGTCTGAAAAGGTTTGAGACAGGGTATCTTATTGACGAGCATGGAGCTGCTGGTGTTGCTCATTAAAAAATATCCCTCCTTTATTGTACCTATTTCATTTTTGCACAAAGGAAAACGCTAAATGTTAAAAATTGAATGTCCGTTTTGTGGCAATAGAAATGAAACTGAATTTAGTTGCGGCGGGGAAGCACATATTGCGCGTCCACTCGCAGAAAACAAAATAACAGACCTTGCCTTCAGCGAATATTTGTTTATGCGTGATAATCCAAAAGGCGTTTTTCTTGAGCGATGGTGCCATACAAGCGGCTGCCGTCGCTGGTTTAATATGGCAAGAGACACTGTTAGCCATGAAATAATAGAAATATATGCAATGGGTCAGAAACCCAAAACAGCCATAGGGAAAAAAGCTTTTCTTTCTAATTGGCGCCGTAAAAGCAAAGCTGAAACAGCTAGCACACCTATCAAAAGGACAGCTAAATGAAGCAGAAGCAACCACACAGATTGCCTGCAAACAGCCAGTGTATCACCAGAGAGAAAACCGTTCAATTTACCTTTGATGGGAAAAAATATATCGGTTATGAGGGGGATAGCTTAGCCTCTGCCTTGCTTGCAAACGGCGTATCCCTAGTCGGCAGATCCTTCAAATATCATCGTCCACGTGGCATTCTTAGCTGTGGCAGCGAAGAGCCCAATGCCCTAATTCGAGTGATACGCGCATCTTCTGCAGAGCCAAATTTAAGGGCAACACAAATAGAAATATATGACGGTCTTATTGCTGAATCACAAAACCGATTTCCTAATCTTAAACTTGATTTTTTATCTATTAACAGTCTGTTTTCAAGTCTTTTTCCAGCTGGGTTTTATTATAAAACCTTTATGTGGCCTGCCTCTTTATGGATGTTTTACGAAAAAATCATACGGAGAGCTGCTGGACTTGGAAAAGTATCTACAACAGATAAAGACACTGACAGATATGAGCATAAATACGCCCATTGTGATGTGTTAGTAGTAGGCGCAGGTGTAGCTGGTCTGCAAGCTGCATATATTGCTGCAACTTCAGGAGCACGTGTTATCATTGCAGACGAAAACCGCCAATTTGGGGGCTGGTTGCTAACTGATAATGATTTCAATATTAATAATAAACCAGCTCTGATCTGGGCAAATAATATCATTAATAAGCTGCACTTAATGCCAAATGTAACCTGTCTTGTGCGGACCACTATATTTGCGAATATGGATGATAATTTTATCGTCATGGCTGAGAGAGTAACCGAACATCTAAGCCAGCCTGATGCGCATCTGCCAAAACAAAGATTATGGAAATTGCGCACAGCAAAAACTATTCTGGCGACTGGCGCCATTGAGCGCCCTTTAACATTCTCTGGAAATGACTTGCCAGGAATAATGCTTGCCGCAGCTATTCGAAGCTATATTCACAGATATGATGTACTGCCAGGAACGCGCGCTATTATTTTTACTAATAATGACGACGCCTATTATACAGCTCTAGCTATTCACCAGGCAGGTGGATTTATTAGATGCATTGTTGATTTAAGAGATAACCCAAAATCATTTATTATCACACAGATTCGAAATCTAGGTATTGATATTCGATTTGGGCATGCTGTTATTGCAGCTCATGGCGTGCGCCATATTGCTTCTGTTAATATCGCTAAATATGATAGTAAGGCAGCACAGCCAATATCAAATATAGATCATATAGATTGTAATCTTCTTGCCATGTCAGGCGGCCTTAACCCTGTGGTTCATCTGCATTCACAGCGAAAAGGAAACCTTATCTGGGATGAAAGGACTGCCTGCTATAGACCAGAAAACAAATCAGATGACTGGGTGGCGATTGGCGCTGCAAATGGCACGTTTCAGCTTGCCAGAATATTATCTGAGGCAACCAAGATAGCAACATCTATAATTTCTAAACTTGCCAAAAACAACCAACGGCTAGAAATGCAACAAACACCTGAAATGCCCGTGTCAGATGAAGCAAAACAAAATTGGGCACCGCTGCCTGTCTGGTCAATAGAATCTGCGCAATCTTATATCTCTGACAAAACAGCTTTTGTTGATTTTCAAAATGACTCAACAGTGGCAGATATAAAATTAGCGGTAAGAGAAGGATATCATTCTGTTGAACATGTGAAACGCTATACCACGACTGGCATGGCGACCGACCAAGGAAAAACATCCAATATCAACGCTATTGGCATATTAGCAAATACGCTAAACAAATCTATCACACAGACTGGCACTACTACTTTTCGTCTACCTTATACGCCGACCAGTCTTGGCGCAATTGCAGGGCGGGGCATTGGCTCATTATTCGATCCAATTCGCACGACTAGAATGCATAGCTGGCACCACTCTAATGATGCCAAATTTGAACATGTAGGGCAATGGATGCGCGCTTGGTATTATCCTCGTGAAGGAGAAAGTTTTCAGCAGACAATTAATCGTGAAGTGCATGCTACTAGACATTATGCAGGTCTGTTGGATGCTTCTACACTTGGTAAAATAGATGTAAAAGGTCCAGACGCCGCTGAATTTCTAAACCGAGTCTATACCAATAATTTTGCAACATTACCTATTGGAAAATGCCGGTATGGACTAATGTTGAAAGAGGATGGCATGGTGTTTGATGATGGTGTTACAACCCGTCTTGCAGAAGACCATTTTTACATGACAACAACTAGCGGCGGCGCTGCTGGCGTGTTGGCGTGGCTAGAAGAACTATTGCAAACCGAATGGTCAGATTTAAATGTCTACCTTACTTCGGTAACAGAACAATGGTCTGTTGCTTCTTTGTCTGGCCCAAATGCAAAGGCTATTCTCAAAGCCAGCATGAGTGAAGATACTGATATTACTGATGATTTTCCTTTTATGACGATGAAAGATAGCTTTATCGCTGGACTGCCTGTCCGTATTTTTAGAATATCGTTTACAGGCGAGATGTCATTTGAACTTAACGTGCCTGCAAGATATGGGCTTGCGTTATGGTCCCACCTAATGCGAGTTGGCAAGTCGTTTAATCTAACAGCCTATGGAACTGAAGCGATGCATGTTCTTCGTGCGGAAAAAGGCTTTATTATTGTAGGTCAGGAAACAGATGGTACTGTAACGCCATATGATTTAGATATGAGTTGGATTGTCTCAAAAAAGAAAGCTGATTTTATTGGAAAACGTGCATTGGCGCGTGCTTCAATGAATGAACCTCACCGAAAACAACTAGTAGGATTAATTACAAAAGACCCAGATATGGTTATTCCTGAAGGCGCCCACGCAGTAATAGACCCAAATAAGGAATTACCTATGGCGATGCTTGGACATGTAACATCTTCCTATTATTCTCCAAATCTAAAGCATTCAATTGCAATGGGATTGCTAAAAGATGGTTTAAATCGCAAAGGACAAACAGTCTTTTTCCCAATGTTGGATGGGCAAGCGCCAATCGAAGCAAAGATTGTTGACCCCATCTTTTTTGACAAGCAAGGAGATAGGCTCCGTGGATAATAAACCCTTACAAATGGGAGTTGGCAACTCTGCTTTTAGTAATAAAAAATTGCCTATAATTAAAAAACCTCAATCCTTAGATTCACCTCAGATTACATTATCTGAGATACCCCATCTAGGAAAACTCAATATTCGGTGTGCTGGGGATGACAGACAGCAAATTAGCAAGCTTACCGGGTATAATCTGGCATTACAGACAAATCAGTTAAGTAGTAAGGCAGGGCGCCATGCTATCTGTCTTGGACCAGATGAGTATCTTCTTCTTGCAGAGCAGGGAAGTGAAACTCGCCTAGAAAAAATGCTTAATTCTGACAAAATAATAAATAAAATTGCGGTTACTAATGTATCAGATGCGCTATGTGCACTCTCATTATCAGGTCTAAAAGTTCGTGAACTTCTATCAAAAGGGTGCGCAATCGACTTACATCCTGATAGCTTTGGGAGAAATAAATCTGTTCAATGTGACCTTGCCCTAGCAAATGTTATCATCGCCTGTATTGAAGCAAATGAAACAGATGAATTTTTATGCATCTGCAGAACCAGTTTTGCTGAATATGTTTTAGATTGGATGATCGATGCAGGCTATGAGTTCGGAATCATTGCACGCAGCTATGCTTAAATTAAATACGCGTTTGACACGGTGATTCTTAAGCTACTAATTTAGTAATCAGAATCAGGCAAAACCTGTTTACGATGTTCAATAAACGCACGTAAGGCAGCATCAATCGATGGGTCAATATCAGGTGCTTGATAGGCTTCTAACATTTGCTTTGCTTTGTTGCGTGCCCTTGCTTCTGCTTCTTGAGCACCTTCTGATGACCATTGCTCATATGTGGTATAATCAGCCATTGAAGAGCGCCAAAACGCTGTTTCAAAATTTGCCTGTGTATGTTCAGACCCAAGAAAATGCTGTCCTGGTCCAACTTGTCGCAATGCATCTAGCGCCATTCCATTTTCACTTACATCAATCCCAGCAACCAGACTATTCATCATGGTTAATTGATCTGCATCTAAAACAAGTTTGGCAAAATCAGATACAAGCCCACCTTCAAGCCATCCAGCTGAGTGAAGAGCAAAATTTACACCACCCATAACCGTAGGTAAAATGGTATGCGCTGATTCATAAGCTGCCTGTGCGTCAACTGATTTTGCAGCTGTAAGTGAGCCACCTGATCTAAATGGAACACCGAGCCGTCGAGCAAGTTTTGCACAGCCATATAATACTTTAGCAGGCTCTGGCGTGCCAAAAGTAGGGGCACCTGTCTGCATTGAGATTGAACTGGCAAAACTACCAAAGATAACTGGAACACCTGGATTTAATATTTGTGTTAACGCTATTCCTGACATTGCTTCTGCCAATATTTGGGTTAGCGAGCCAGCAACAGAAACAGGTGACATGGCACCAGCTAATATAAATGGAGAGATAATACATGCCTGCCCAGCACGAGCATATACCTTAAGCGCACCAAGCATGGTATCATCCCATGTCATTGGCGAATTTGCATTAATCAGCGATATTAAAACACAATTTTGTTCAACAAATGCATCGCCAAATAAAATACGTGCCATGGCTACTGTATCTTCTGCTCTGGATGATGCTGTAACAGAACCCATAAACGGTTTATCTGAATAAACCATATGCGCATAAATCATTTCCAGATGACGCTTTGTTACAGGCAGGTCAACTGGCTCACATAAGGTTCCACCTGAATGATGCAACCCTGGCAGCATATAGACGAGTTTAACCATATCGGTGAAATCCTTGATTTCTGCATATCGTCTCTCGCCATCAAGACCTCGGACAAAAGGAGGCCCATATACAGGGGCAAAGACGGTATTATCTCCGCCTATTTCAACTGACCTTAATGGATTTCTTGCATGCTGTGTGAATTGACGCGGCGCGGTTGCAGCAAGCTGGCGTGCAAGACCCTTTGGAAATCTAACGCGAGAGCCATCCACATCACAACCAGCGCCCTGCAATAAGGTCAGAACTTCTTGGTCATCCCGAAATTCGATACCAATCTCACTTAAGACGATATCTGCATTGGCTTCTATTAATTCTGCTGCTTCATCATGCAGAATATCTATTGGCGGAATATGACGGGTAATATAGGCCTGTAATTCCTGTGTTGCTGACTCACGAGCCAAACGCCTTGCAGCTCTGCCGCCGCTGCTGCGCCTTGTACGCCTATCTGCCTCTTGCTGTGTCATAATAAAAATATTCCTGTATTTATGCCCTTAATTTAGCATTTTCGGGATCAAATGGACTTTCTTCAATTACTTCTGCTGCGTAATTCGCACCTAAGATATCAATCTGTAGAGTTGTCCCTAGCGCTGAATATTCAGGCTCAACCATCGCCAACGCAATTGAAAAACCTACTCTAAATCCATAGCCTCCAGAAGTTGCTCTGCCAATCAGCCTTCCATCTTGATATATTGGATTCCCACCAATCGCATCTGCATCGGTTACACCGTCAACCCGAAGCGTAACAAAGCTATTATTAAACCCCTTCTGCTGCCAGGATAATAAATTTTCTCTGCCGTGAAAATCTGGTTTCTGAAGATTAATAAACCTATCAAGTCCAGACTCAAATGCTGAATATTCAATACTCATTTCAGTGCCAACCATTCGATATGATTTTTCAAGCCGCATCATATCCATGGCTCTAATTCCAAAGGGTTTAACTCCTAAATCCTTACCTGCAGAGAATAACGCATCAAAAATATAATTTTGATATTCAATTGGGTGATGTAATTCCCAGCCTAACTCACCCACAAAATTCACTCGAGCAGCAATCAAGGGCGCATATCCTAGTTCTATTTTCTTTGATGTTAACCATTTAAAGGCGTCATTTGATAGGTCATTTTCTGTAAGCCGTTGCAACAACTCACGTGATTTTGGTCCAGCAACAACAAACACTCCCCTACTATTCGTAAGATCAGTAAATTGCACAGTCCCGTCGGACGGCATCTGTTTTTTTAACCAGTCATGGTCAAGCCGCTGCGCGGCACCTGCTGACACAAGATAAAAACTATCTTCTTTTTCTTTCATAATAGTGAATTCAGAATGCACCCCACCACCGATAGATAAAGAATGAGCTAATATTATTCTACCCTTATTTTTTGGAAGCTTATTAGCTATCATATGTTCCAAAAATGCTTCTGCTCCTGGTCCTGAAAGGCGGCATTTACCAAAAGCTGACATATCCAACACGCCGACATTTTCCGTCACATTTGCAACCTCATTACCAACATGATGAAACCAATCAGAGCGCCTAAATGACCAATGGTCTTCTTGTTTTATACCTTTAGGAGCAAACCAATTAGCGCGCTCCCAGCCAAATTTTTGACCAAAAACAGCCCCCATTTCTTTTAATCTGTCATAACAAGGTGTAGTGCGCAGAGGTCTGCCAGCAGGGCGTTCCTCATCTGGAAAGTGTGTGGTGAATACATGCGCATAAGCTTCTTCATTTTTTACTTTCAAATAACTTTTTGTAGCAAAATTTCCAAACCTTCTTGGCTCAACACCATTCATATCTATTGTTGGCTCACCTTCAACTATCCACTGCGCAAGTTCAAATCCAGCTCCTCCTGCAGCAGTGATACCAAAACTATGTCCCTCACTTAGCCAAAAATTAGGTACATCCCATGCCGGACCAATAATAGGGTTTCCATCTGGTGTATAAGCAATCGCGCCATTATATACTTTCTTCACCCCTACTTCACCAAAGGCTGGAACTCTGTGAATTGCAGACTCAATATGCGGCATTAGCCTTTCTAGCTCTTCCTGGAATAGCTCATATTCACTATCATTATTCGGTCCGTCAGGATAGCATACTGGCGCGCCCACTTCATAGGGACCCAAAATAAAACCGCCATTTTCTTCTCTCATATACCATGCACCATCTGATTCTCTAAGCACGCCCATTTCTGGCAACCCTTGTGCTTGACGCTCTTGAATGGCTGGATGTGGCTCGGTCACAATATATTGATGCTCAACAGGGATAACAGGAATATCAAGCCCAACCATCTCCCCTGTTTTTCTAGCAAAATTACCTGTGGCAGACACAATATGTTCAGCTATTATATCCCCTTTATCTGTCTCTACTAGCCATTCTCCAGCAATCGTTCTGGTAAGGGATAACACTGTGGTATTGCGATTTATTTCAGCACCTAAATCGCGAGCCCCCTTTGCCAATGCTTGCGTGAGGTCTGCTGGTTGAATATAGCCATCACTTGGGTTTCGGATTGCACCAATTAGACCCTCTTTTACAGCCAATGGCCATAATTCAATTACTTGTTCTGGTGTTAATATTTCAACATCCACTCCAATGGTACGTGCAACACCGCAATATTGCATATATTCATCCATTCTGTCCTGATTAGTAGCAAGCCTTATGTTTGATACTTGTGACAAGCCTGGGTTTAAGCCAGTTTCAGCTTCTAAGTTACGATAAAGCTCAAGTGAGTTTTTATGAATTTGACCAACTGAATAGGACATATTGAAAAGTGGTAACAACCCTGCTGCATGCCATGTAGAACCTGAGGTAAGTTCCTTACGCTCAACTAACACACAATCCCCCCAGCCTTTTTTTGCCAAATGATATAACGTGCTGACTCCAACTACACCGCCTCCAATTACCACAACACGTGCATGTGTTCTCATGTTCCGCTCCTTATTATCAGCGTTATCAGCATTATCAGGCTTATTAGGGTGCCTACGCATTTTAATAATGATAGAAAAACCCGGAGATATTCCTTGCCTTCTACACCTAACCAGCTTCAAGACACAGATAATCGCTTCAAAACGACCTTGAATACCACAAATCGGGCACATTATAGGACAGACATCGCAATCCCATATCATTTAATGAAAGAAACAGAGTTATTTTGACATTAGGCTAAAAACCCTTTTAAGGGTTAAGGCGCGTTGCCTGCCAATGGTTGTTTTCATCTGGTTGTAATTTAAACCTGTCATGAAGTCTAAATGCACCGTCTGCCCAAAACTCGATTTCTACAGGTTTTATAATAAACCCACCCCAATGTGGTGGTCTTGGAACTGGCTTATCTGCAAATTTTTCTTCAAATTCGGCGACTTTCTTGCTCAATTCATCTCTTGTTTTGAGCGGTTGAGATTGCTCAGATGCCCAAGCGCCGATTTGACTTCCTCTTGCTCGGCTTGAGAAATATTCATCACTCTTTGATGCACTTATTTTTTCTACATCTCCAACAATTCTTACCTGTCTGCGAAGAGTTTTCCAGTGGATACAGGCAGCTGCTTTTTTTGTTTCTAATAATTCATGTGCCTTTCTACCATTATAATTGGTAAAAAAAACAAATCCATCTGCTGACCACGCTTTCAGCAAAACAATGCGAACGGAGGGTATCCCATGAGCATTTACAGATGCGAGTGCCATGGCATCTGGATCATTGATTTCCGATGCCTGAGCATGGCTGTACCAGTCATCAAATAGCTCAAATGGGTTTTTTTCCAGCGTGTCATGATGCAAGACACCCTCTGTTAGGTCACCCTTATTTTCATTCCCATTCTTTTCGCTCATGGATGAATTCCTTATTTTGGTCGATGTTGAAAATCACAAATGAATTTAGGCCTTCAACAGGAGTAAAATTTACCTAAATTTATAAAAATATTGTGCTTATCTATTTATAAAATAACTAAATAGTGTAATTTTTATTTGTTTCAATAACGCATCTCAGAATGCCTTAATATTGCCATAAAAAAATGTACTTTATAAAGATATAAAAATAAAAAAGGATAATTTCTTATGCTTAATGTCAAAAATATAGGATTAGCAACTCTTATTTTATTAGGTTCTATACCAGCCTATGCTACCTCCACAAGTGAAACCGTTTTTGGTGAAGTAATCAGCGTAATTGAGAGAACAAGAGAGATTATCAGAGAGACTCCGGCGATTGAGCGTGTGTGTACCGACAAAGATGTGCCCGTATATAGCCGTAAAGGGCAGCCTAAAAGTGAGTTAGGATCTTTAATTATTGGCGGCATTATTGGCTCAGCAATAGGCAACAAAATGTCTGATTCACAAGGTGCTGGCGCTGCTGGCAGTGTTGCAGGGGCCCTAATAGGCAGAGAAACAGCTAAAAAAGCAAATACAGAAAACCAAGAAATTATCGGATATAATAGAACCCAATCATGTGAAAATGTGAGAACAGTTTCACAACAAACCATTCAAGAAGTAATTGGCTATCGCATTAAGGTGAATGTTGAAGGCAAAAACATTGATATTGACTCACAAACCAAGTATCTTCCAGGGAGTATGATTACAGTTACTAAGACGGTCAATTACGCACTTCAGTAACACCGTATAAACTGTGATAAACGAGCATGAAATAAAAGGTTTGAGCATATATAATGAATAGTTCAGAAGGAATATTGGCAGGCAAAAAAGGTCTCATAATGGGCGTTGCCAATAATAGGTCTATTGCATGGGGCATTGCCTCAGCAGTAGCCGCACAAGGAGCACAGCTAGCCTTTACCTATCAAGGAGATGCGCTTAAAAAGCGTGTTGAACCTCTTGCCGAATCTGTAGGGAGTGAACTTGCATTAGAATGCGACGTAACAAGCGAAGAATCGATGGATGCTGTTTTTGCGAGATTAAAATCAGAATGGGGTGAGCTAGATTTCTTCGTTCACGCAATTGCCTATTCAGATAAACAAGAATTAACTGGCTTATATGTTGATACAAGCCGAGATAATTTTAACAAAACAATGGACATATCTGTTTACTCATTTACAGCGCTTGCAAAACGGGCGGCTGCATTAATGAATGATGGGGGCGCCATGCTAACACTTACCTATTATGGTGCAGAACGGGTAATGCCACATTATAATGTGATGGGCGTAGCAAAAGCTGCATTGGAAGCATCTGTTCGGTATCTTGCTGTTGATCTTGGTGGGCGAAATATAAGAGTCAATGGATTATCAGCAGGTCCGATGAAAACATTGGCAGCTTCGGGCATTGGTGATTTTCGTTATATTTTAAAATGGAATGAGTATAATTCTCCATTGAAACGAAATGTCACCTTGGATGACGTAGGAGGCGCTGGAATGTATTTATTATCTCCTCTTTCCTCTGGCGTGTCTGGAGAAACACACCATGTTGATTGTGGATATCATGTGGTGGGAATGAAGGCTGTGGATGCTCCTGATATCTCTGTTGTGAAATCTGATGACTGATAATACATTTGGAAAATTATTTTCCTTTACTAGTTTTGGTGAGAGTCATGGTCTTGCCATTGGGTGCGTTGTGGATGGTGTCCCACCAAAAGTTAAGCTGCAAGAAGCAGATATTCAACCCTATCTTGACCGCAGAAAACCAGGACAAAACCGCTTCGTAACCCAGCGTAGTGAAGCAGACCAAGTTGAAATTTTATCTGGTGTTTTTGAGGGTATGACAACAGGAACGCCTATTTGTCTGCTGATTAAAAATACGGACCAACGCTCCAAAGATTATGGCGACATTGCAACACAGTTCAGACCAGGACACGCAGATTTTACCTATACAGAAAAATATGGGATAAGAGATTACCGTGGCGGCGGTAGATCATCTGCTCGTGAAACAGCTGTTAGAGTAGCCGCAGGCGCAATCGCAGATATTATTTTAACTCGAATTTTAGGAACTTCCTTCAAGATTCAGGCGAGTATTGTACAAATTGGTCCACACAAAATTAGTTCAGACAGGTTTGATGCATCTGAAATTAATAATAACCCCTTTTTCTGTGCTGATGCACAGACTGCCTTAATTTGGGCTGATTATCTCGATGATGTACGCAAACAAGGCTCTTCTGCTGGCGCCATTATTGAAGTCGTTGCAACAGGCGTTCCATCTGGCATAGGACAGCCGCTTTACGCCAAACTAGATTCAGAGATTGCTTCTGCAATGATGTCTATAAATGCTGTAAAAGCTGTTGAAATTGGTGCTGGTTTTTCTTTATCAGAAATAGCAGGTGAAATTGCAGGTGATGAAATGCAAATGGCAAATGGCAAACCAGAATTCTTATCTAATAATGCTGGTGGCATTCTAGGCGGAATTTCCTCTGGTGCGCCAATTACAGCTCGGATTGCAATTAAACCTACATCCTCTATTCTAACCACACGCAAATCTATTGATACCAGCGGAAAAAACATCGAGCTTCGTACTAAGGGACGCCATGACCCGTGTGTTGGAATAAGAGGCGTGCCTGTTGTAGAAGCAATGATGGCGTGTGTGTTACTAGATTTGATGATGCGACATCATGCGCAAACCACCATTCTACCAGAAGCTAATAGTTAGTTATTTATATGCCGCAACAATCACTTCTTGATTGCCATCTGGTCCTTTTATTGGGGATGGACAGATTCCTCTAATATGCCACCCTTGTTCTGTTAGAAAACGACATATTTCAGTTTCTACCTGCTGCCTTGCATCCTCGCTGCGAACAATTCCCCCTTTTCCAATAAATGCTTTTCCTACTTCAAATTGTGGCTTGATTAATGCCAATAAATCAGCATTTTCTGATGCTAGTATAAGCGCAGGCGGCAATGCAATTTTCAACGATATAAAGGAAACATCACACACAATAACTGACGGTGGTTGGTCAATTAGGCTAGGGCTCAAATCTCTTGCATTTGTTTTCTCAAGATTTACAATTTTTGGGTTTTTTTTTATCTTATCTGCAAGCTGCCCATGCCCTACATCTACTGCGTAAATATAAGCTGCTCCTCGCTGCAATAAAACATCACTAAACCCACCTGTACTGGCACCAAGGTCAAGGCAAATTTTATTTTCAATATCAATCTGATCAAACACATCCAGCGCTGTTGCTAGTTTAAGACCCCCTCGACTAACATAATCAAGTAATTTTGTATCAAGAGATATATCTGCATCTATATCAATAAGCTGACCTGCTTTAGTAACTAATATACCGTCAGCAAACAGCTTGGAATGTGCAATAATATCGCGCGCTTTTTGCCTACTAGGCACTAAATTGCGGGCAACCAACACTATATCAGCGCGTTTTCTTTCACGAGTTTGCACTAGATGAAAAATCAGATTGAGCAGAAATAAGATTTTCTGCTTGTTGCATTATTCCAAAGACATCTAATCCGACGCCCTTTAATTGGCTTTCACGTTCTGCGTGATCTATGATTTTGTCTGGTAATATAGCTGTACGTATTTTTAGATTAGAATCCAAATATCCTGCGTTAATGATATAGTGCGTTACCTGTGCTGCAAAACCACCAGCACTTCCTTCTTCAACAATAAGCAATGCTGCATGAGTTTTACACAGGCTATCCAACATATCGGTATCTATTGGTTTAGCAAATCTGGCATCAACAAGGGTGCAATACACCCCTTTGTGTGCCAGCAATTCAGCTGCTTCCTTGCAGGTGCTGAGCATGGTTCCAATGCTCACAATTGCAAGCTCCTCGCCAGTTTGAACTATTTTTGCTTTTCCAATTGGTAAAATTTGCGGCGATTCTGGCATTACCACACCAGTTCCAGTTCCCCGAGGATATCTAAGGGCAATTGGACCATCATCAAACATAGCAGCAGTTGCCGTCATATGCACAAGTTCTGCTTCATCAGATGGACACATGATTGTCATATTTGGCAAACATGACAGATAAGCTAAATCATATATACCAGCGTGTGTTGCACCGTCTGCTCCTACTAAGCCTGCTCTATCAATAGCGAATCTCACTGGTAGATTCTGTAAACATACATCATGAATCAACTGGTCATAACCACGTTGCAGAAAGGTTGAATAAATCGCGCAAAAGGGTTTCATTCCCTCGGTTGCCATTCCAGCTGCAAAGGTAACGGCATGTTGCTCTGCTATGCCGACATCAAATACCTGGTCAGGGCATGAATTGGCCATCTTATCTAACCCAGTTCCAGAAGGCATGGCTGCTGTAATAGCTGTAATCTTTTTATCTTTTAAGGCTAAATTAGTGAGTGTGTCTGCAAAAACAGAGGTATAGCTAGGCAAATTTCCTGTTGGTTTTTTCTGCTCTCCAGTGATTATATCAAATTTGGGAACAGCATGGTATTTTTCAATATTTGGCCCAGAAAATGGGTGTCCTTTGCCTTTTTCAGTAACAACATGCACTAGCACTGGTCCCGTTATGTCCCTATCTCTTAAATTTTTTAATATAGGTAATAAATGGCCTAAATCATGCCCATCAATTGGTCCTATATGAAAAAAACCTAATTTTGAGAATAAGGATTGGTTACCAGTAATTTCACGTGCTAAATTTTTTGCCTTCTTGGCTGCTTCTCCAATCTCAGTTGGAAACCTGCTTGCCACCTCTTTAACAAGATCACGTATAGAATGATAAGGACGAGACGTTATAAGCTCTGATAAATAGGCAGATAAAGCACCTACTGGTTGCGCTATACTCATATCATTATCATTTAATATTACGATCATATCTGTTTCTGATGCGCCTGCATTATTCAAAGCCTCATACGCCATTCCAGCAGACATCGCACCATCGCCTATTACTGCAATAACATGGTTACGTAATTGTTTTAAGTCACGTGCTACAGCCATTCCAAAACCAGCAGAAATAGAGGTGGAGCTATGCCCTGCGCCAAAGGGATCAAATTCTGACTCGCTTCTTTTGGTAAATCCTGACAAGCCACCTTGCTGACGCAAACTTGTAATTTTGTCACGTCTACCAGTTAAAATTTTATGAGGATAAGCTTGATGCCCAACATCCCATAATAATCTGTCATCAGGCGTATTAAAAACATAATGAAGAGCAACTGTAAGCTCTACCACCCCTAAGCCAGCACCTAGGTGACCGCCTGTTTGTGATACAGCAGAAATAGTCTCATCTCTTAATTCATCTGCTAATTGGCGCAACATCGATTCAGGCAATTGCCGTAAATCTTCTACGCTTTTTATTTTATCCAACAAAGGGGTTTGCAAATCAGACAAAAACGACACTCTCCTGAATAAAATAATATCCCGTCTAATATGACCGGTTTATGGTAAAGTTTGCTATTGAGCGTAATTGAATAGCATGCTCTGCATAGTCATGCAAAGATTCACATGCTTTTTCTACAAACTCTTCTGCTTTCTTAGTTGCGCCGTCTAATCCAAAATGTTCAACATAGCTGGCTTTGCCACGAATACTATCCTGTCCGACAGGTTTTCCAACTTGCATAGCACTTCCCCTATAATCCAGTAAATCATCTGCAATTTGAAACGCGATTCCTAGATTTTTCGAGTAGCGGGTTAATGCTGATAACATAGATGAATCTGCGCCACCAGTTATTCCACCCATCACCGCAGATGCCGTTATCAAAGCACCTGTTTTGAGAAACTGCATTTCTGTTACCTGACTAATATCAAATAACTTATTTTCAGCTTCTAAATCAAGCATCTGACCTCCTGCCATTCCAGATACGCCAGCTGCCTGTGATAAAGACCCCACTAATTCCAACTTTTTCTCAAAAGATAATTCTAATTCAGGACCAGATAAAACCTCAAATGCAGCTGTTTGCAAAGCATCCCCTGCAAGAATTGCTGTTGCTTCATCAAATTTTTTATGAGTAGATGCAACCCCGCGCCGTAAATCTGCATCATCCATTGCTGGCAAATCATCATGAACCAGCGAGTAGGCATGCAGAAATTCAACTGCGGCTGCTACTATAATCGCTTGATTTTCAGGGTGCCTATCTGAGTATTTTGCGGCAAGTCTGGCAGATGCACATACAAGCCCGGCTCGCATTCTCTTGCCGCCATTAAGGCTAGCATATGCCATTGCTTCAATTAAGTTTGCTGCAATTATACGCTTATCTGATTTAAGCTGAAACCACTTATCAATCCAGCCATCAACCGCTTTTGCATCAAATGCTAACCATTCTAGTTCATTTGCCATTGCTTATTCAGAGTCAAATGGCTCTATGCTTGCATCAGAACCATCATCAGGGAATTGAATTTTCTCGACTTGCAACCGTGCTGACTCAAGACGTTTCTGACACTGGTTTTTCAGCTCTATTCCTCTGCTATAGGCTGCAATCGCCTCATCTAAAGAGGCATCTCCTGTTTCTAATTTTTGCACAATTTGTTCCAATTCGGACAATGCTTGTTCAAATGAAAGTGAGGTTGCCTGTGAACTCATAATCTGACCCGCCCTTTTTGGTCTAGAATTTTTATTTCTGATTTAATCATATTCACCGTTAATCATGCCAGCAACTGATTTTATCATTTCAGACACACGTTTTCTAACTATAGGCTGTGTTATAGAATAATATGTTCTCACCAATTCAAGTGTTTCGCGCCTTGCCATAGGGTCTTTTCCAAAATCTTCTTCACTTAATAAATGGGCATCTTTACCTATTTTCCGCGGCGATGCTAATTTAGTTTGAGATGACATATCATCAAAAAAATAACCTATAGAAACATCAAGAATT
>ERZ887849.1064-NODE-1064-length-27329-cov-68.197477_pt1 | contig 27329 bp, 19 predicted proteins | sample MGYA00521267_ERZ887849 | MGnify/ENA primary metagenome ERZ887849 (study PRJEB32303, sample SAMEA104408601) | aquatic metagenome | biome: Brackish water; feature: Pelagic; material: water | place: Baltic Sea | collected 2014-06-06T16:11:00 | depth 2,863 m ... | reverse complement strand
AGCTATTCCTTTACCTTCAGCCTTTATCAACAGGCGACCGGAACATCCGACGCCGTAAATCGCGCGTCCGTTGCGTTTGTTGACGAAGATCAATCAACACTTTCAAGACGCATGCGCGATGCACTGTATCCACCCTACTTCAAGTTGCCGGAGGTGATTTCAGCCGATGAAATCGATACGTCGATGGACGCAAACCGGTTCATGTTTGTCGTGGTCATTCCGCCACGGTTTGAATCCGATGTTCGAGCCGGTCGCTCGCCGGAAGTGCAAGTGAATGTGGACGCCACGGCCGTTAAGCAGGCCGCGTTGGGGACAGCGTACATTCAGTCGATCCTCACCACTGAAGTGAATCGCTTCGCACGACGTTCTGATGAAGTCGCCGAACAACGCGTCAAGCTGGTCAAACGCAAAGCGTTTAATCCGAATGGCACTCAAAGTTGGTCCAGAGCTGTTTCGGGGCTTCTTGATCAGCTATCAATGTTGACCATCATCTTGACCGGATCGGCAATTTTGCGCGAACGAGAACACGGCACGATTGAACATCTGCTGGTGATGCCTCTGAATTCGTTTGAAATAGCGATTTCAAAAGTCTGGGCCAACGGCTTGGTGATTCTGGTGGCCTTTATACTTTCGATGCTCTTTGTTGTGGAAGATGCGATCGGCGTTCCGTTTGCTGGTTCGCACCGATTGTTGTTGTCAGGAGCGGTCATCTATTTGTTCGCCGCAGCAGCGATAGGAATATTTCTCGCAACAATCGCCCGCACGATGGCTCAGTTCGGCCTGCTGTGCATGATTACGATCATGCCCATGATGATGCTGTCCGGCGGAATGAGTCCCCTGGAAAGTCAACCGGACTGGCTGCAGCGAATCACCTGGTTCCTGCCGTCGCGGCAGTTCATGAGCTTTTCACAGTCGATCATTTTCCGCGGCGCCGGCTTCGACAATGTATGGCCGGAATTCGCCGCAACGGCCGGCCTTGGACTCGCCTTCTTCCTCGGCAGCCTGGCACTGTTTCGTCGTTCGATCGCTGTGGCGAAGTAAGCTTGCCTTGTGATCGGAACCGATTTCTTACATCGCAGCAGCTTCCAAAAACTTACTGGCGTCAGCCCAATGGTTGGGTTCCGCTGCAGGAACCTCTATTGCGCCAGGGGACCTTATCGCTGCCAGTGAATAAGATTGAGTTCCTGTGGAATGGCGACGCTGGAGTTGTTGGGCACAATACGAACCGTGAAGTCTGCTGCGGGGCGAGTTGTGGGAACTGATGTGCGAAACTGTTCCCACTTTGGTTCTGCAAATGGGGACTCACCGTCTGCAAAATCAACCTGGGTCATCACCTGCTGAATCGCGGCGCCGCTGTTGATTCCTTCGGCATACAATTCGAGTCGCACAAAGCTGCGGTCGAGACCATCCAGATAGACGTCCGCTTCAAATATGTGCTCGTTATCGCTGGACTGAATTCGGACTTCGCCGAACTTCAGCGAACTCCATTTTTCGTTCAGCGAATGTTCCCAGTTCACGATGCTGGTGCCCATGGCGCCGTTAAAGGCCGCTCGTTCACGATAGGCCGTCGCTGCGGGAAGATAGTGCTGCTCGGTGTATTCTCGCACCGTGCGAACGGCGGAAAACTGCGGCGTTAATTTCGACATGCTGGCCCGCATACGCGACAGCCACTGAGTTGGCAGGCCGCGTTCGTTGCGGGTGTAGAACTCCGATACGACCTCGTTTTCCAGCAGATTGTAAAGCTGTTCTGCTTCGATGGCATCCCATGCCGGATCGTCGCCGTGTTCCTGACCGTCGCCGATTGCCCAGCCGACTTCAGGCGTATATGCCTCGGCCCACCAGCCATCCAGTTCTGAAATATTGATGCCGCCGTTAACCAACACCTTCATGCCGCTGGTGCCACTGGCTTCCCACGGTCGGCGAGGTGTATTTACCCAAACGTCAACGCCTTGCACCAGTTGCTGAGCCAGCAGCATGTCATAGTCGCTTAGGAAAATCACATGCTTCCGAACAATCGGATGCCGAATGAATTCAATCCACTGGCGAATCAAATCCTGCCCGGCCTGGTCGGCAGGATGAGCTTTGCCAGCGATCAACAGTTGGACGGGACGTTCGGGGTTCGTCAATAACCGAATGAACCTTTCGCGATCGTGCAGCAACAGGTTCGGTCGTTTGTAGGTCGCAAATCGGCGAGCAAAACCCAACGTTAGAATATTGGGATCGAACAGGTGTTTCGCTGATTCAATGTCGCCGGCTGATGAGCCGGACGCAGCTAATTGCCGCGACAGACGCTCGCGCGCATATTCGACCAGCCCATGCGTTGCATCTATGCGAAATTGCCAGAGCTTCTCGTCCGACACGCGGCTAATGTCACATTCGAGCGTTTCGCTGGTTCCCAGCCAGCGATTTTTCCCACACGTGTGGGTCCAGATTCTATCAGCGGCTGCGGAATCCCAGCTCGGCATATGAACGCCGTTGGTCACATGTCCGACCGGCACTTCAACCTCCGGCCAGTTTGGAAACAGCGGTTCAAAAAGCCTTCGACTTACCTGACCATGCAGACGACTGACACCGTTGACAGCACCGCTGCCACGAATCGCCAGAAAGGCCATATTGAAAGCTTCCGACTCGTCGCTGGGATTCTGTCGCCCTAACGCCAGTAAGTCGTGAACGGAAATCCCCAGACTTTCGACGGCATATCTTCCAAGATATTGTTCGATCAAGTATGGAGCGAAGCGGTCGAAACCGGCGGCCACGGCGGTGTGAGTTGTGAACAGGTTTCCGGCTCGTGTCACCGCATTCGCTACTTCGAATGGCTGTCCCGATTGTTCCATAAAACAGCGAGCACGTTCCAGCACGGCAAACGCTGCATGCCCTTCGTTAAGGTGGCAGACTTCAGGCTGGATACCCAGTCTGGTCAATAGTCGCCAGCCGCCGATGCCCAGAATAAGTTCCTGCTTCAATCGCAGTTCCGGACCTCCGCCATACAATTCGCTGGTGATGCCGCGATGTTCGGGGAAGTTGGCCGCGTCGTTGCTGTCCAGCAGATACAGCTTCACGCGACCCACCTGCGCCTGCCATGCTCGCAACCAAATCGAATAACCCGGAAAATTGATTTTCAGCCGCAGCCATTCGCCATTGGCTTCCCGCAACGGCGTGATCGGCAATTGTCCTGGGTCGTTGTAAGGAAACAGGGCCTGCTGGCACCCATCCTTGTCCATCACCTGGCGAAAATAGCCTTGTTGGTACAACAACCCTACGCCAACAACGGGAACTCCCAGGTCACTGGCTGTTTTCAGCTGATCGCCCGCGACGTTACCAAGTCCACCCGAGTAGATTGGCAACGCTTCGCTCAACATGAATTCCATGCAGAAGTAGGCCACGCAGGTCAACGGATTTTCGTTGCCTTCGTTTGTTCCGTGGGCCTGCTGAAACCATGCTGGTTGCTCTGCAATGCGTCGCCGAACGTTGACCAGTTCATCAACCTTGGCGCGAAAATCGACATCGCTCAGAACCCCTTCAATCTGTTCTCGCGAGACCGTTTGCAGAACCACCCATGGATTGTGCGTTATTTCCCAAAGCTCAGCATCAAGCTGTCGCCATACCTGGTCGGTCGAGTGATCCCACGACGAACGCAGATCAAGCGCCAACTCGGCCAGAGAGTCGAAGCCTTCAATTTCCGTCGGCAGCAAATTGTAAATGGGGTGAATTGCACGAGGCGTGTTGTTCATTATTCTTCCGCAACCTAAGCCGAACGTTGATTTGGGCGTCGTCCCCAGAATCAATAGTGCAGCTTCTGTGCCACTGACTTAAGCACTGAACGAACCGAAATCGCGTTGTTGATAACCGCGGCAAAAGCCGGTTTAAGTCCGACTCTATGTCAACTGCTTTGCTGCAGATGGTCACTTTCAACCGGTCACGAAGGCGAACGCCATGAGACTACATCAGGGACTTCGCCCAGGCGACTATCTGCTGTTCGCTAAGAGCTCCTGATTGTCGCGACACTTCGCGACCGCTTCGAAAACAGATTAGCGTCGGAATAGAACTGATCCCAAACGCCGATGCAGATTGCTGAGCGACTTCTGTATTCAGCTTTACCAGAATCGCGTGTTTGGCAAGACTGGCCGCCGCCTGCTCAAACGCTGGCGCCATCATTCGGCATGGCCCACACCAAGAAGCCCAGAAATCCACAATGACCGGTATCTCCGTTCGCGCGATGAATGGGCGGAAAGTGGTGTCATCCAATTCAACAGGATGATCTGGCAACAAACGATTTTTACATTTGCCACAAACCGGACCGTCTCCTAACCGTTCCTTCGGAATCCGATTAGCCGCCAAACATTGAGAACAAGCAATCTTCATAAACATTGCCTTCTTGCAACCAAATAGAAAGACACCGAAGGTACATCTGCAACAAATTGCAGCTTGTACCAAAAACTGCATGGATCATGCCCATGCCGACTTTGGTCGTATCAGAATACTGTTTGTGATTAGTAGACCATAATTTTGTCCGCGTCCGGCAGCAATTCTTCCAGTTCGTCGGTCGTTCCGATTTCGAAATTCGAACTGCTATGAGACTATTAGAATCGCCAATTGTCGTGACCATTGCTCAATGCACGCGAATTTTAGCCGTTTACCCTTAGAGAGCGTCGTCTTTCGCTGCCCGAAGAAGAACCCTAAACGTGCTTTCGCAGAGACACTGTGCGAATACGAACAAAAAGTGTGCGGTTCTTCACGCTGATCGAACAAAATTCTCAACAGCTCTTTGGCGAAGACACAATCAGCATTACGCATCGAAATCGATCAGTGACTTCGGAGGAATGGCAACTCGAAGAGCATTCAACACAGCGGCAACGTCGATCACTTCCTGACAAATCGCACCCGCAACCGGAGGCAAATATCCGGCAGAAGCGAACAGCATCCCCACAAGACTTAAACCCATTCCACCAATCGCGCTTTGCAGAGCAATACGTCTCATACGGCGGCTGATGTGCATGAACTCGTCGATCTTCTGCAACGTGCTGTCCATGATGATCACATCGGCGGCTTCTGTGGTGACGTCGCTGTTTTGCCCAAAGGCCACACCGACGGTCGCCGCCATCAGCGCTGGAGCATCGTTGATTCCGTCGCCAACAAACATCGTGTTCGCATGGCTTGTTTCCTTGTTCACAATTTGCAGCTTCTGCTCGGGGCTTTGGCTGAAATACACATCACTGATGCCCACCTGTTCGGCCAGATAGCGAACCTCTGATTCCCGATCACCAGACACCAGCATCGTACGATGGATGTGATGTCGCGAAGAAAGGTGACTGATGAATGGTGCTCCGTCAGCACGCAAGGTGTCTCGAAAACGTAGAGTCGCTGTATATTCCCCCTCGATAAGGATCACACATTCAAGACCTCCGGCCTGGGGCGGAAGCTGCTCACCGAGCTCCGGCTTCTTTTTCAGCAGCTTGTTGCGGCTGGTTACCTCAACCTCGCGTCCATCAACCAGCCCTCTCAACCCCTCTCCCGGAGGTTCGCTGATTTCTGAGACATTGTGCATCACGGCACCGGCTTCTCCTGCGGCGATTACAATCGCATGAGCCAGCGGATGCTTTGAAAAGCGTTCAAGACTGCCGACGATCGACAGAACGTCGGCAGCAGACTTGCCTTCCACCGTTAACTGGTCAACAAGCTTCGGCTCACCGTACGTCAGCGTTCCCGTCTTATCAAAGATCAGGGTGCGACAGGTATCCGCTGCTTCCAGAGCTGCCGGGTTGCGAACAATTATGGCTCGCCGAGCTGCCAGTGAGATAGAACCGATAAGTGCCACCGGAATAGCGATCAGCAATGGGCACGGTGTAGCAACAACCATCACGGCCAGAAAACGAACGGGATCTGCCGTAATAAACCAAGCGACCAGGCCAATGGTTACTGCCAGAGGTGTATACCAGGCTCCCAATGTGTCAGCCATTCGCCGCATTTGAGGCTTCTGCTGTTCTGATGCCTGCATCACTTCCATGATTTTCGCATAGCGAGAATCAACTGCTAATTTATCGGCTTTGATAATCAGTGCCGATTCACCGTTGATCGCACCGGACAGAACTGCCGAACCGGGCGTCTTCGACATCAGGTACGGTTCACCCGTCAGATACGATTCATCCATCACGCCGTGTCCGTCCACGACCGTGCCATCAATCGGACAGACTTCATGGGGAAACACGGCCAATGTTTCGCCGATCGCAATCTGATCAAGTGGAACATCTTCGACGGCGGAGTCAGTTTTTCGATGTGCGATCGACGGCATACGTTTGCTGAGCGCATGCAGCACAGAAGACGCGCTGCGAACCGCGTACGCTTCAAGTGCTTCTCCACCCGAAAGCATCAGCACGACAAGTGCCCCGGCCAGATATTCATCAAGCAGAGCAGAAACCACAATGGAAATTCCAGCCAGTAAATCCGATCCGAACTCGCGCCGAACCATCTTCTTCAAAAGTTCAAACACCAGTGGAATGCCGCCAAACACCAACACGCTTAGCAGCGGTGCGTTTTGTACCGACAACGAACTTTCTGGTCCAAAGCGCAGCACAAGATGAATAGTGATCATGACGATTGTAAAAATCGCAATCAGCGTCTCACGAGACTTCCACGTTGGCGGCTCGTTTTTTAAAGGTGGGTGATTCGGCACGAAAAACTCCGATCAGCGTTATTAACCGAATACAAAACAGATAAAGCTTTCAATGACCGAAGGTCTGTTTGACACCGTATCGAGAAGACGGCTAAAGACACATGAATTGCCGTTACTTGAATTGACTGAAGCAGTTTGTGTGCCGAAACCTCTCGCGTCTTCCGCTTTCGCGGGTTGGCGTCCGTCGATTCGTATTGTCATGCGCTCTCTGCACCAAGACCGTATTGTTTCATCATGCGATACAACTTACGACGGTCTATGCCCAGGACGCGAGCAGCCTGAGACTTGTTCCCATCTTCCTGATCCAGCACCTCGACAATGCGAGCCCGCTGCAACGCCCCCAGCGAACCATCGAAATCTGCAGGGGGTTCAGGCGTCGAAGAACGCTGCGTCATTTCCTGAGGTAAGTCTTCAACAGTAATAACGCCATCATCCGCAAGAATCTGTGCTCGATCGAGAGTATTGATCAACTGTCGAATATTTCCCGGCCACGCATAACTGACTAATGCTTGCCGAGCATCATTATCGATCGACCACGCGTTGCTCAGAATGTGATCGACCAGCAGGCTGACATCGCCGATTCGCTCACGCAACGGCGGCAATTCCAGCGACATAACGTTGATGCGGTAGTACAAGTCCTCGCGAAATCGTCCCGCAGCGACTTCGTCGGCAAGGTTTCGATTTGTCGCAGCCACAATTCGCACGTCGACACGTCGTTCTTTGTTTGATCCCACGCGTCGCATGGAACCATCTTCCAAAACGCGTAGCAGCTTCGGCTGCAAAGCCAACGGAAGCTCGCCGATTTCATCGATGAATAACGTGCTGCGGTCCGCCACTTCAAACAATCCGGGAGTTGCCGCTGTCGCGCCAGTAAATGCGCCTTTCTCGTGGCCGAACAATTCGCTTTCAACAAGTTGCTCAGGCAAGGCCGCACAATTCACGGTAACCAATGGGCGGGTACTTCGAGTACTTCCCGAATGAACCGCTTGTGCAACCAGTTCTTTCCCTGTTCCGCTTTCCCCCTGAATCAGTACCGACTTGTCCGTCGGAGCGACTCGTTCGATCACACGGCAAAGTGCCTTCATTGGTGCCGACTCGCCAATCATTTTGGGGGCCGACCGCTTAGAACGGTCAATCACTTCACGCAGCTGCGTGTTTTCCTTTCGAAGCCGACGTCTTTCCAGGGCCGCTCGACACCGTCGTTCCAGATCCGACATAGGGAATGGCTTGGTGACGAAGTCGAAGACGCCCAGACGCATCGACTCAACAGCTTTCTCAATCGTCCCCTCGCCCGTAAGCACGATCACTTCCGTTTCGGGATTCGATTCAATCATCCGCTGGACAAATTCCAAACCACTCAACCCGGGAAGATTCCAGTCCAGCACAGCGATGTCGAAGTCTCGTTGTGAACATTGATGAATTGCATCCTGTCCGCTGGTGGTATGCTGCACACGGTGTCCATGTTTCTGGAACCAGCGAATGCAACCCGAACTAAAATCGGGGTCATCCTCAACAAACAAAATATCGAACAAATCGTCTGACATGGCTTTGGGGGCATTCTAAAACCATTGGCGACGACACGGCCATAGGAGCTGGAAAACTTAGACAACACCATGGCAGAGTAGCAGGCAAGAGACTGGTTGAGAACTGTGTCACCTTTCGCACATACCCGATCGATTGCGTTGAAGCGAGTTTCCGAGGCCAGCGGATAGCTGCGGCCTCATCGTTTCAACGCCACCCAAAGGTGACGATGTTTGCCTGCGAGGAAATGTGTGCAAATGCGGACACCGACTGCTCACATTGTTCTTTGGCCAGAACAGACATCAGTGAATACTTCGAGTATTCGCGGTAAACATGATCACAAGTTGGCTGCCCAAGGTAGTATGTGTTCTGCGATACGAAACAGAATCAGTGCCAATCCGCAGGCAGCCCATGGGGCTGGTCTCGAGACACTTGAGTGATTTCGTTCGCTTCGACGGTGAAACAACCATGAGAATCGTCGACCAAGATCCTTCAGGAGCTGCTGATAGGCCTGCTTCTCGGGCATTGTTTTTAACAGTTCCTGATTTTGCACAGTTGGCGGATGTCCTGCCTTCTATGGTTTGGACGTGCGACGCCAATGGACGTGCAGAATACTTTAACGCCAGATGGTATGAAGTAACTGGTCAAACGCCAGAAGAAGCGAAAGGCTGGGGGTGGTCCGAAATCATTCACCCGGACGACCGAACTCGAGTTATGACAGCCTGGGAGCAAGCCGTTAAACTCGCTCAAACGTTCGAGTTTGAAGTCCGATATCGAATGGCAGACGGCACCTATCGCTGGCATCAAGCCCGAACGATGCCGATGCAGAACAATGGTGGACAGATCGACCACTGGTTTGGGATTGGCACGGACATCGACCAGTCACACGCGTCAGAAGAAGCCTCCGCCGCAATGACGCAGGCGATTGTAGAAGCAGCCGTCGACCCAATTATTACGATCGACGAACGCGGCATTGTTGAATCCTGCAACCCGGCCACCGAACGTCTGTTTGGCTACGCCGCCAGAGAAGTTGTGGGGCAAAACGTGATGATCCTGATGCCGGAGCCGTATCACTCAGAACACGACGGGTACCTTGCCGAGTACCTGCGAACTGGACAGCGAAAGATCATTGGAATCGATCGCGAAGTTGTCGGGCGACGCAAAGACGGCACAACGTTTCCAATGGAACTTGCCGTCAGCGAAGTCCGTTCGCGTGGCGGACGCACCTTCACGGGAATTGTTCGAGACATCACAAATCGCAAACGGCTGGAAAACGAATTGCGTGGGCAGGCTAAGGTGCTCGAACGTGTGGCTCATGGCGATTCGCTGCCGAACGTGCTGCAAACACTCGTCGCTGTCGCGGAAGAAACCCGACCAGAGATGCTCGGGCTGGTTTTGCTGCTTGATGAACAAGCCGGATGCCTGCAACATAAAGCGTCGATTCGTTTGCCGGAGTTCTTTTGTGAAGCCATCGATGGCTTGGTGCCGGGACCTGACGTTGGTTGCTGCGGAACCGCTGCCTTTACAGCGAAGCGAGTGATCGTTGAAGACTTCAGAACTCAGATCTTGAACGCCAACTATCGCGAAATGGCCGAACGCGCCGGGCTGCGTGCTTGCTGGTCAGAACCGATCCTTTCGACCGCTGGCGGGGTGCTGGGGACCTTCGCAATGTACTTCCGCAAGCCCCGAACGCCTGATGAAAACGATCTGGCGTTCATCTCCAATTCGGCACAACTTGCGTCACTGGCGATCGAGCGTATTCAGGCAGACGAATCGCTTCGTCAAATGGCGTCGATTGTCGATTCGACCAACGAGGCCATCATTCTGGAGAGTTCCGACGGAATCATCGAGAGCTGGAACAGAGGTGCCGAGCGGATCTATGGTTTCTCAGCGGCAGAGACTATTGGAAAGCCAATTGCGATGCTCGACTCCGATGTGGACTCGGATAAGCAAGATGTCATCGTCGAACGGTTGCGGCGAACGAAGCAAATCGAAAGATTGGAAGCAATCCGTTTGACGAAGTTTGGCCGTCGCATCCACGTATCTCTGTCGGTTTCCCCGGTTGTTGATTCCGCAGGAAACCTGACGCATTTCGTCACAGTGCAAAACGACATCACGGAGCTAAAGGCGGCTCAGAGTAAGCTCATTCAGGGAGCACGTCTGGCCGCCATTGGTGAAATGCTGTCAGCGACAGCTCACGAAAGCCGCAACGCGCTTCAACGAATTCAGGTGAGTTTGGACCTGTTGGGTTTCGATATCAAAGAAGGCTCAGAATCTCGCTTAGACTTGGATCGAATCGCTCGGGCCAAGAATGACCTGCTGAAACTTTTCGAAGATCAACGAAGCTACGTGGCCCCCATTCAGCTTGATTGTTCCCGATGTGATCTATCCGAAACCTGGCGCCAGGCCTGGAAGAATCTGGAAGCGTCGCGGGGCGACCGCCAGACAGATTTTGCCGAAGTGACAAATGGCATCAACCTGACATGCAACATCGACGCATTCCGCATCGAACACGTATTTCGGAATCTGTTTGAGAATGCGTTGGCCGCCTGCAGCATCCCCGTCGCGATTGAGATTCACTGCTCAAATACGGACATCGACGGTGCCCCTGCGGTGTGCGTATCCGTCCGCGACAATGGTCCTGGCCTGACCGTTGAACAGAAAGAGCGGATTTTCGAAGCGTTTTACACAACGAAAACAAAGGGAACCGGTCTGGGTATGGCAATTGCTCAACGTACGATGGAAGCTCACCGCGGAACGATTTCTGTTGGAACCAGTGATCGAGCCGGAGCTGAGTTTCTAATTGTCCTGCCATATTCTCAGTAGTCCGTGATGGACGCACCATCAGGCGACTGCCAACCCCTACAAGGAAGCCCGAAGGATCGGGTTGCGAGAGACACCATGCGAATCGCCATCGCTGACGACGCAGAAGACATGCGCCAATACTTTCGCCGTCTGCTGCCACGCTTTGGTCACGAACTTATCGGCGAAGCAGACAACGGACGAACGCTGGTGAACCTTTGCCAAGCCAATCCGCCTGACCTGATTATTACCGATATCAACATGCCGGAAATGGACGGACTTCAGGCAGCAGCTGAAATCGGTAAAACGCTTAGCACGCCGATCATTGTGATTTCAGCCAACGACGTTCCCAAAGGCAAAGCCCAAAACCACATTGTGGAGTACCTGGTAAAGCCAATCAGTGCCAATGAACTGCAGGCTGCGATTCTGAGAGCCTTTCCCGCCTAAAAGACCGATTCGATTAAGAGATCAATTCATTCGCCGCGAAGATTGAAACTATCCAAAGCGGAGTTGTCTCACTTTGACTTCGCGACTCGCGAAAGCCCCTTCTGGCTGGTACATCACAAGTCGCTGTACCGTCGCTGCCCACATGCGAGCACCCAATCCGCACACTGCACGCTGCAAGTGGACACAAGAGTGCCAAATTAAATTTGTTGCTGCTGACTGCTGCTCGCACAACGTACGCCTGCAGATTCCAAGACGGCCCAATAGGCGTCTTTCCTGCTGGACGATAATTTTCAGATAAACGTCAGCGGTTGTGGCACTCAAGTTGCTCCAGCCAAAGATCACGAATCATGGTCGCATTCGTTGCGGTGATGACGTTTCACTTAAAGTTGCATCTGCAATTCCAAAGTGAGTCAATGTTTCGCCGTGTCCCCATCGCGACCCAATCCTTCCTGAATTGAAAAGGGAATAAAGTGAAACGTTTTCTCGTTATTGTGCTGCTGGCGTGTTGCTCCAGAGCAGAAGCTCAAAGGCCTGACCTTGCAGCGTGTCCTTGTGGACCGGACTGGATCGTCGGCTCGGACAGAGCCCTCATTCCTCAAACATGGTATGGAGCAGACTTTCGGCGTGCATGCTCAAGACATGACGCGTGCCTGGACGGCAATTGCCAGAATCGTCATCAATGCGATCGGCAGTTCACCGCCGATTTACGCCAAGCGTGCAAGTATTCCTCGCGACGTGGTGAATGCAAGCGAGTCGCAAGACTGATGTCTCGCGCCGTTCGTTCATACGGCGGCCAGGAATTGACGGCGTATCAAAAGAGCGAGGCGATTGCGCGACTGCGGCGCGTTAACGCAAGGTTTGGACGCAACCCATATCCATAGGCACGAACAACGCGCACGTTAAAGCGAAGAATGTCCGAAGCGCCCGCACACCTGCAGGTCGATGCAGCTCTATGCCAGCGGTATCGATGAATCAAGTCGAGGCGCTACGGACAGCTTGTTGAGCGTTTTCAACGTCGAATCAATTCAGCCTAAAATCGACGGATTGGCGTCTCATCCGGAAACAACTGTTTCATTAAGCACGGAACGACGACGGAGCGTTTCCCGGCGATAGTTCACATTTGGCTGAGGCCCGGCCTCATTACGACACAGACGCCATGAATCTCCCCTCAAAAACACTCGGCATCATATTGGCTGGCGGCGTTGGCTCGCGGCGTTGGCTCGCGGCTGTCGCCACTTACACTGGATCGCGCAAAGCCAGCGGTTCCATTCGGAGGCCGGTACCGAATTATCGACTTTACACTGTCCAATTGTCTGCATTCGGGCCTTAAGCAGATTTTGGTCATGACTCAGTACAAGTCGCATTCCATGCAAGAGCATCTACGCGACGGCTGGTCAGTCTTCAATCCTCAGTTGGGCGAGTACATCACAGCGGTGCCCCCTCAAATGCGAACCGGCGATTCCTGGTATTCTGGAACTGCCGACGCGATCTGTCAGAACCTGAGTCTGATCAAACGCAGTGGCGCGAAGAATGTGATTATCCTTTCCGGCGACCATATCTATCGCATGGACTATTCAGACATGATTCGTCGTCACGAAGAATCATCTGCCGATGTAACGGTTGCCTGCATGGAAGTCGACCTGAACGCTGCTCAATCGTTCGGCGTGATGTCTGTTGATGACAATGATCGCATTTACGAATTTCAGGAGAAGCCGCTGCGGCCAAGACCGATCCCTGGCAGTTCGGATCGGGCGCTGGCGTCAATGGGAATCTATGTGTTCAGAACAGAAATGCTGTCTCGCGAACTTTGCGCCGACCATGACGATCCGAGTTCCAGTCACGATTTTGGGAAAGACATTCTGCCACGGCTGATTCATACGCATCGAGTCTTTGGTTATCGCTTCGGTACAGACGGCAAGAACGCAAGTCATTGTTATTGGCAGGATGTTGGCACAATTGACGCTTACTATCAGGCAAACATGGATCTGCTCAGCAGTTCACCGCCACTCGATCTGTACAGCGAAGACTGGACCATCAAGACATACGATGTCTCGGCTCCACCAGTTCGAATCGGCGTAGATTCGTTTGGCAAACACGGTGAGGCCGTGAATTCGCTGCTGAGCAATGGTGTCATCATTGAAGGTGGTATTGTTAAAAACTCCATACTTTCAACTGGCGTGCGAGTTGCGTCAGGAGCACTTGTGGAGAATTCGATTCTCTTTGACGGCGTGCGTGTTGGGGAAGGGACGCAGATTCGCAATTGTATCATCGACAAGAATGTTCATGTTCCGCCGGGATTCACCATTGGAATAAATCCAACACTTGATGCTGAACGATTTACCGTTTCAGATCGAGGCATCGTGGTCGTCCCCAAAGATTACCGATTTGCAGCAACTGAACGAAAAGTCCCCCCTGCAACGGTGCTTTCCGCCCGCACACAAGAACCAGAACTTGTTCCAGTGTCAGCTGGTGTCAGCTAAACGCTGAGGCTGCCAACGCCCGCAACTGATGTGTTCTGCGTTGTATCAAAAACGGACAACCCCCGCACATAACAGTGCCCTCTGGCGCGTTGATCCCGCCAGTTTACAGCGGCCGTCACCTGGCCGAATTGTCTGGACAAGCCAATGCTTAAAAAGAAAGCCGCTTCTGATCGGCTCTAAGGAGCCATCGCTGGCCACCAACTTGTGGCCGATTCCGTGCTAATTGATTGGCTGTAGTATCTGGCCTCCAATGACCAGGACGTGCGGGCGCGATCGTTCGCACAATCTTTCATCCGCAGTGGCACACCTGTTGCGTCGTGCTATCAGAGAATGACTGAAGCTTTTACGTTCAACCACTTCACAAACAAGGAAATCGAAATGACGTCTCTAACTCCTACACAGGCCCACCAGGACCATACCCGCTGGAACAGCGAATCCGCCATGTGGCGCGACGACATCCAGCAATGGAACAAAGAGCACAAAGCCGCTCGACTGGCACTCGATGACGCCCTCGCAACTCAAAACGGCACGTTGAGCGAACATCTGGAGTCGATTAATCAGCACGGAAAGAAAGTAAAGGCGGCAGAACATCACATTGCCGAATTCGAACGGACTATGGTGGAAAACACTGACTCCGATGAACCTGAACTCAACGAACATCACCGTGCTGAGGCTGAAACGCAGAATCAACTACGTGATGTACACGAGCAGATCAAACGACACCACTATTCGGCCATGGCGAAACTCAATGTCCTGGTCGAAGCAGTGCAAGCACAGATGTAACGGTTGCCCAGGTCCATTCGCGTATCCAACAGCTACACAGCAGAACGAGCCACCCTATGCAGCCAAACAGAATCACTTCGCCCGCACTCCGCGTTGTTGCGGCAGGCATCACGATACTTGTCGCATATTCGAATTCATGTTCGGCTCAGGACACTAAAACCGTGACTTCCACCAACGCCACTGATAACAGTGGTGCTTGGCTCCGACGAATTAACGGCTGGTATCCTAGGCCGTGGTGCACTGACACTGGATCAGATTTCGGAATGGCTGTCTCGTGACAATAACCACCAACCGCTGAAACTCAAATTGCCCGTCGGACTCGACTTACTACCGAACCGTCTGGACAAGCTTCCCACCCCGTTAACTCGGGCGAAGATTGAACTTGGCCGGCAACTTTTCTTCGACACACGCTTGTCGGTCGACAACACCATAAGCTGTGCTTCGTGCGATAACCCCGACCATGGATACACAATTCTTCGACGATTTGCGAAGGGCGTTCGTGGACAGACCAGCGACCGCAATCCGCCCACTTTGATCAATCGCGTCATGTTCGCCGGCGTCGGTGAAGAGGAATTCTGGGACGGTCACGCGGCATCGCTGGCTGATTCTGTTCTCGCATCCATCAGACTTCACGCCTGTTTGCACGACGGAATTCATTGCGTTCGCGAAAGCGTTCGACCGATTTCAGGAACTGAATTGTGATCTGCTGGGGCTGTCCATCGACAGCCTGTTTTCACACCTTGTGTGGACGCAGAACATTAAGGAAAAGTTCGGCGTCGAAATTCCGTTCCCAATCATCGAAGACTTGTCCATGAACGTGACAAACGCCTACGGCATGATCCAACCAAGCGCGAGCGACACGTCAGACGTGCGAACAACGTTTCTGATCGATCCCAGGGGAATCCTGAGGGCCATGGTTTATTATCCCATGAGCAATGGACGCAGTGTGCAAGAGTTTCTACGGTTGCTTCAAGCTCTGCAAACCAGTGATCAGCACAAGGTGGCAACACCTGAAGACCGGCAACCCGGTGACAAAGTGATTGTTCCGCCGCCGTCCAGTGTTGCCGCGCTGCAGGCGCGACTGGAAGAAGAAGGTGTCGATTGCGACGACTGGTATTTCTGCAGGAAATCGCTGGACGAACAAAAGACACGGTCAGTCGTTTCTGCTGCCGGTCCTGCTTAAACATAGGTAGAGGACTCATGTCCAAACGCCTCTGCGCTATTATGTGTCGAAGCGATTTCAACCATTCAATCGCCTGAGGGATGCCGTCATCAATCATGGACTCGTAGTGGTCAGTGCAATCCAGAAATGTCACAAACTCCAGGTCCGAGCGTGAATGTTTTATGATCTGTGTCCATCTGAGAAATCTGTGATGTAGAAATCTTCGATCAACGCTGATCACTTCGCAACCCGCTGGATTCGTGGGCTTGTGTGCTTAGAATTCTGCAGCGACACTGTTTGAGACGCCTGTGATACGCAGACTTTGCATAGCGCAAGACTACAGCATGAATGGCCCATTTCCTGCTTATGAGCGAGTGAATTGATGACCAGATCACTCAACCGGCGACGGCTTGTGCTGATTGGCAGTTTAATAATCGTCGTGTACGTCGCCACTTTCGCAAGCACTGTCCAGCAAGGCCATGTGATGTATGGCTTGTTGGGTGACGGCACTAATCGAGGCAGTTTCCGCTTTTACTGGTTCTCAACAGAACATAGTCGGAACAACGCGGCCGGCACTATCTTTTTCCCAATACTTCGATGGGGCCTCAACAGTCGACGGTACTCGTCATTCAACAACGATGCGGATTGCATTGAATGGTGTGAATCAGGGAATGACGTCTTTATGGATGACGTTACCCAGCTAAAATAAGGCCCGTCAAAATCATCAACGCAACGCTGAAACACATCACGATTAGCCACTATGATTTTGACGGTAGAAGTCTGCAATCAAGCGGCTGACGTATCAATCAGTCCGGCGGGTGAACCTGATCGAGGCAGCTTCAGGGTGAAAGTTGTGCCTTTGCCAACTTCACTTTCGACTCGCAAACGTCCCTTGTGAGCTTCGATGATCTTTCGGCAAACGGAAAGTCCAATACCAGTGCCACCCTGGCCGCGAGCGTCGGCCTTCTTCGTCGTGTAGAACGGGTCAAAGATCTTCTGCAGCTTATCGTTGGGAATTCCGCAACCCGAATCGCCAATCGAAAGTTCGGCCCAGCCTTCCTCGACGTTATCGCGAATGGTCAATTTCAGGCGGCCACCTTCGCCCATGGCCTGCCGACCATTCACGATCAGGTTCATGATAATCTGCTGAATCTGACTGCTGTTCACGATCGCCCAAACGCCCGGTTGCAAATCTTCATCAATGCCGATGCGGTGCATCTGCAGGTCTTTCTGCACCAGAATCAAAACGTCCTGCAGCAGCTTGTTCATTTCACAAGGCTCAAAGCGATCGCTGGACGTTCTGGCATATGCCAGCATGCCTGTGGTAATTTTCGTAGCTCGCTGACCGGCCGATAGAATGCGATCAAAGGCCTTGTCGCGCGTCTTCGCATCTTTGTGACGAACGCCCATTTTGGCGTAGTTAATTACGGTAGTCAGAATGTTGTTGAATTCGTGAGTGATACTGCTGGCCAAAGCACCCACCGAACTTAACCGCTGAGTCTGCATCAGCTGCTCTTCCAGCATCTTTACAAGCTGTTCAAGTTCCTGGATCCGTTGCTGATCACTCATAACTAAAGTTGCCATTTCAAACAAAGTATTTCATCTGCCGAACAAGGGCTTCGCCCTTGACCCTGTGGCGTGGTACGCAGGTAGACATGGAACGCTCGAATCGCCGAGCCGCTCCGTTGTCGCTACGACAAAAATGCGTGCAAAGTGCTCGCATCATTCTAAGTAAGTTTCTAACGAGGCTCTGCCTCAGACCATTCGAGCTAACGCTCGGAAACGCTCCGTTGTCGTTCTGAAAACCTGACTCAATATGAACATGCCTGTTTGGACAAGAAGTCTGACATTGTCGTATTGGATGTGCGCGCAGTGTTGGTAATCTCGCCCTTGTTTAGTTATCGGCACGAATCACGGCAAAGTAGAACGGCAGATGAGATGGCCAGACATTGATGGAACTTCGGCAATTGCTGCCGAACGATGAGCTCAGCTGGACGAAGGCCACGGGAAGAAACCAGCAGGTCGCACACTGCAATGTACCTGGCAATGCTAGCGCTGCGTCACCACTAAGAATTAGGCTTTGTGGTAGTGAATCTTGTTAAAGATCCCCGTGTCACAGGATCTTTAGCAAGATCCTCTACCGTATACCGTAGGATTGGGCTGTGATGCAGCACTATTGAATCCAGCCGCCACCCAAAACCCAATCGCCATCGTAAAACACGGCGGCCTGCCCGGGGGCAACTCCGATGATTGGTTCAGCGGGAGTAATTAACGCTTCGTTGTCGTTAAGAAGTTCCACGGTGCAATCTTTCGACTGCTGCTGATAGCGCACCTTCACGGAACATTCAAACGATGAAGCCGGGCGATCCACCAGCCAATTCAAATCGACGGCGCGGATGGCACTGGTCGCCAGATCTTCTCGCTGCCCGAGCACCACCTGACGGCGTTCTGCATTGACACTGATCACAAATCGAGGCTCGCCGAATGTAATCCCAAGCCCCTTGCGTTGGCCCACTGTAAATTTTTCGTATCCCGCATGTTGCCCCAGAACGTTGCCTTCGGTATCAACAAAGTCGCCTTCAGTATCTGCATAGCCCCGATAGTTTTTCAGAAACCCGGCGTAATCGTCGTTGGGCACGAAACAGATTTCGTAGCTGTCTTTCTTCTGAGCAACCCGCAAACCGGCTTCTTCTGCAAATGCTCGAATCTCCGGCTTTTGATATCCACCAACCGGCAGCAAAATTTTGCTCAGCAGTTCTCGACGAATACCAAACAGAACATACGACTGATCTTTCTTGGGGTCGCTGCCGCAATGCAGCGAATGCTGCCCGGTCGCTTCATCCTTCAGAATTCGAGCATAATGTCCGGTCGCAATATGGTCTGCTCCCACCTGTTCAGCAAACGTCCACAGCTTGCCGAATTTCAGCCAGTTGTTGCACTGCACACACGGATTCGGCGTGCGACCGGCAAGATATTCATCCGCGAAGTAATCCTTGATTCGCTTAAACGAATCGCGAAAGTTCAGCGAATGAAAAGGAATCCCCAGCTGATCCGCAACTCGACGAGCGTCGGCTGCATCTTCGGCACTGCAACAACCCTGCTTGTGCGTGGGAGTATCCAGCACAGGCAGCAGCCCGTCGCCGGAAACGGCACACGCTGTTTTCTCCGTTTCGCCCGATCGCATGAACAGGCCAATCACTTCGTACCCCTGCCGATGCAACAACACGGCTGCCGCCGAACTGTCGACTCCACCGCTCATGGCAAGGACTACGCGTTTGGACATGGAAATGAATTTCTGTGACTGCGGGCGAAAACAAAGTTCTATCAAAAAGTCATCTTAACAGCGTCGGCCCTGCGAAAAAGACAAGGACTTTGGTGATTCCACGGGTTTTCTGACAAACACGAATCATTGACATTCGCAACGCCACGACAGGCAAACTGCACTGGAAGACTGAAGCTGCGTGTGTCATGACATCCGTCAGCAGCAGCAGGTTTCAGGCGGCTGCGAAATTGACTACGGAATGGTTTCTGCTTCTTCAGTGTCAGTCGCAGAGTGCTCAGGATCAACCTCAGCGTTCGTGGAAGCATCGGAAAAATACCGGCGCATGGGCATCATAATCACCTGCTTGATCATTGATCCGGCTGAATACACCACGCCCTGTCCGGCATCGTTCAAAAACGTGAATGCGAAAACGGTCAGGCAGGCAGAAAAGCACAACAAAATCGTTCGCAACTGTTCGTCGCTGGCTAACCTTAAAATGATACCATGATAGAACGGCAGTTCGATCGCGGCGATTTCAAGAGCAGCAACTTCATCGCTTTGCCCAAACAACAAACTACCACTCACCGGAATCAATTCTTCGCCCGGTGCGTCACTATTCAACTTTGATACGCCCGCCAGGCGTTGAACAAATTCAGGATCCGTCTTCAGCGCTGTCTCAACGCGTTCCAGGTACTCGACATCGTCCTCTAAAGCAACAAGCTGCCGTACGTTGTTCTGGTACTCCGTCCTTACCTTATTCCAAACGGCAAATTTGGGAGACAGCGCCACAGACCCATACACCGCAGCGGCCACCAGCAACGCAAACCAAAAGCACAGCGACACGGCCCACGACACTGAAGCCTCCTGCGGCTCAGGAACGTGCTGCGTGTTGGCTTCAATGGTGTCAGTGTCTACAGTCAAGCGATCGGTCTTTGTGGAAGATGCGAACCGGCGAAATAAAAAAGCCCGGTCCTGTTAAGACCGGGCTTCGATAGCTGTTCAACAAAATACGAGCAGAATCTCTGCCGTACCGGTGTTGGCAAAGTTCTACGAAATCGTTCCGCCGAAGACAGCCGTGTCGCCAAGGATCTCTTCGATTCGCAGCAACTGGTTGTACTTGCAAATACGGTCTGTGCGGCTGGCCGAACCTGTCTTGATCTGACCAGTGCGAAGAGCAACTGCAAGGTCTGCAATGGTGTTGTCTTCTGTCTCGCCGGATCGGTGACTCATCACAGCTGTGTAGCCATTCTGGTAAGCCATTTGCACGGCCTGAATGGTTTCCGTCAGAGTTCCGATCTGGTTGACCTTAATGAGAATACTGTTTGCAATGCCTTTTTCGATTCCCTGGCTTAGACGCTTCACGTTGGTCACAAACAGGTCATCGCCCACAAGCTGGCACTTGCTACCAATGCTATCGGTCAGCTTCTTCCAGCCAGCCCAGTCGTCTTCGTCCAAACCGTCTTCGATGCTGCAGATTGGGTACTTATCGACCCACGACGACAGCAATTCGACCATACCGTCAGAATCGACAGACTTGCCTTCCAGCGTGTACTTGCCGTCTTTGTGGAATTCAGACGCCGCACAGTCCAAAGCAATCTTAATCTGATCGCCAGGCGTGTAACCAGCATTTTCGATGGCCGTCAGAATGACTTCAATCGCTTCGTGGTTCGTCTTCAGGTCAGGAGCAAATCCGCCTTCATCACCAACAGCCGTCGACAGACCTTTGTCAGAAAGAACTTTCTTCAGGTGATGGAAAACCTCGGTACCAGCTCGCAGCGAATCGCTGAAAGTACTGAAACCCAAAGGCATCACCATAAATTCCTGAATATCAATGCCGTTGTTCGCGTGCGAACCACCGTTGATGATGTTCATCATCGGAGCTGGCAGGCAGTTTGCGCCGACGCCACCCAAATAACGGAACAATGGCAAAAAACTGGTGCGAGCTGCTGTGTGAGCTGCCGCCAATGAGCACGCAAGAATTGCGTTGGCACCCAGGCGAGACTTATTCTCGGTGCCATCCAATTCCAGCATGATCTGGTCAATGGTTGCCTGATCGGTCACGTCCTGATCAATCAGAGCATCAGCGATTTCTTCGTTAACATTGCGAACAGCCTGCTGAACACCCTTGCCAAGGTATCGGCTTTTGTTGTCAGTGTCGCGAAGTTCGCAGGCTTCGTGAGCACCAGTGCTGGCACCGCTTGGAACCGAAGCTCGTCCGGTGGTGCCGTCTTCTACCTGAATGTCTACTTCAACTGTGGGATTGCCGCGGCTGTCAAGAATTTCGCGTGCATGCACGGCAGTGATTGCCATACTCATGGAACTGATTCCTTTAAGGTTACTTCTAACTGTGAATAAACGACCGGCACTTAGCCGACCTGTGCCCGCTTTCTATCAATAAAAAACAGACGTAATTTCAAACACCTCGGAAACGAAATAAGACGGAGCCGAATGCAGCTCAATCAAACAACGCTACGTTTCCAGGTATCGCTTGTTGGCGGACGCCACGCCCGCTCCTGGTTCGGGGATTTTTCCCTGAGCAGCAAGACATTGCTCAAGAGCCGCCAAAAACAACAACACATTGGACTTTGATGCCGCTTCGCCCATCAGGCCGATTCGCCAGGTCTTGCCTTTCATGGGGCCAAGTCCGCCGCCAATTTCGATTCCGAATTCGTTTAACAACTGCTTGCGAACAGCAACATCGTCGACGCCTTCCGGAATCCAGACGGAGTTCAACATCGGCAGACTGCAGTTCGGGTCCGCGACCGAATAGCTGATTCCCATCGCTGCCAATCCGGCCTTCAAGGCTGAATGGTGCAGCTGGTGGCGAGCAAACCGAGCTACCAGGCCTTCTTCCAGCACCAATCGCAATGCCTGGTGCAAACCGTAATTCATGTTGATCGGAGCCGTATGATGGTAGGCTCGATCAGCGCCCCAATAATTTCGCAGCATGCCGATATCCAGATACCAGCTGGCCACCTTGTGCGTACGCGCATCCATTGCTTCCAGTGCCCTGGGCCCAAACGTCACCGGCGACAAACCGGGAGGACACCCCAGACATTTCTGCGAACCACTGTAAGCCGCGTCGATACCAATTTTATCGATCTCAACCGGCAGCCCGCCCAACGATGTCACGCAATCCACCAGCAACAACGCTCCAGCATCGTGAACCACTTTGCTGATCTCTTCCAGTGGCTGCAGCGCACCGGTCGACGTTTCGGCATGCACGATACCAATAACTTTAGGCTTGTGTTTTTCGATCGCCGTCGCGATTTCTTCGACTGAGAAAACTTCACCAAACGGGCGTTCCAGCTTTAGCAGGTCTGCGCCGGCACGTTCCGCAACGTCGGCCATGCGACCGCCGAACACACCGTTCTGGCACGCAATCATGCGATCGCCAGGTTCAATCAGATTCACCACGCAGCATTCCATACCAGCGCTACCGGTGCCGCTGATGGCCATCGTCATTTTGTTGGATGTCTGAAACACCTCGCGCAGCATCGTCTGTACTTCGTCCATCACCTTTAGAAAGTAAGGATCAAGATGGCCGACCGTGGGAGCCGCCATGGCTGCGGAGACGCTGGGATGAATATCACTGGGCCCTGGCCCCATCAGAATTCTGACAGGCGGGTTGATAGGTGGAAAACTTGGCAAAGAATCGTTCACTTCGATTGGAGTTAAAGGCCGAAACGCATTTTCAGCCAGTGATATCAGCACAATACCAACCGAACGCCGTCGCTCAAAACACGTGACCGAATTGCTAACGCTGAATTCGCACTTTCGAGAGCCTTTACCCCACAAAAACACTGACGAAACGCATCTGCAGTCGAATTTCAGTCGATTTGTGGCCGCTGCCGCAAATTCTGACCGATTGCAAATCGTCGGTTCTCAATGAATTCAAGCTCCACGGTTCAGCTGTAAAACAGTTGAACAGAACCTACGCTCGATTCGCATCGCGTTCGCGAACAAGTCGGCTGACTTGGCGAAATTCATCGGTGCCTGCCACTTCGCACCATTCAAACACGACGCTTTCTGCCGTGCAAACAACGGCCCCCGCGTCACGAACTCGCTGCAACGCAACCTCGCGGTCAGCTTCTGAACGACTGCCCACAGCATCCGCAACGACATAAACTTTCAGACCGCTATGCAACAAATCCAGAGCCGTCTGCAGCACGCAGATATGAGCTTCAATCCCCACAAGCACCACCTGGATACGACCATTCATCACACTTGAATCGTCGCTCGACGCATGCGCATTCAATAAACATTCCGACGCGCTGAATCGCAGTTTTTCCACAACCTGCTTTTGAACAGCATGTTCGGCAATCGACGAAACGGTTGAACCAAGCCCTTTCGGATACTGCTCCGAAACAAACACGGGAACACCCAGCGTCGCCGCAGCATTCATCAGGAAGATGGTCGCTTCCTCCACCGCTTCTGAATTTCTTATCAGCGGCAACAGCTTGGTCTGGATGTCCACAATCAACAAGCAGGACAGCTGACGATCCAACAACGCTGGGCTTCGCACTTCACTGGAATGTAAATTGTCGGTTGTTGGTTTGGATTCGGTCACAACACGTCTCAAGCAAGGGAAGGGCGTTTGCGTCTACTCTAACAAGAGCTTCGCCCTTGACCCAGTGGGGTTGCACTTGGAAAAACGTGGAACGTTCAAATCGCCGAGCCGCTCCGTTGTCGCTACGAAAGCTTCAATCAATTTGAAACAGGTTCGCAGCAATAGAAAGTCCAACATATTCCGAGGCACGTCGACATTTCCTGCCGCTCGTATTATTCTGAAACTTCAGCGTTTAGAAATAGTTTCGCGTACTTCTGACGAGCTGCTTCTCGATCGGCATCGGTCTCAAACCCGATGGTCTCGTTTGCAAATCGGTATCGCAGGTCGCGAGGCTCATGTTTGCCAAAACCGAATTCCAGAGGATTGCCGCCTCGCAATGTAATGGCAACCGCCATTGCCATATCGCCGTTGTACGCCTTGTATTGAATGCTGGTCTTCGTTCCCTGAACCAGCACGCCCGTGTTATCAAAAACCGATTCCAGCAACGGTACGTCTTCCAACGATCCCTGTTCGACCAACAACATTAAAGCGAAGCGTCCGTTTTGCCCACGCAAAGCGGTTTTCAAAGTGTGGCGAGCCAACTGCAAGCCATCTTCGGTGGGAAACTGGCGAGCAAACTCCAGCGGCTTCTCAACGCTGATATTCGCTCTCAGTATCCACGCTCCGGTCAAACTCAGATAGTGCCGCCCATCAGCACCGCTCAAAGCCGACGCAAATTCTTCGCACTGCAGCAAACTGCTGATCGAAGGCGAAGTCGCTCGACGAAGCGTCACTTCGTTATTGCTTGCCAGCAACAAAAGTGCGGCATAAGAATCCACCGAAAACTCTGTCTGTATCCCGAAATCCGCGCCAGCTCTTACACTGGCAGACTGAAGTACTTCCGCAGCACGTTGCTCCAGCAACAATCGCAATTCAGCCGGTTTGTTCATCCGAGCGGCAAACAGCTTCGGTTCCGCTTCCAGCAGGCGAGTATAAAAATCAATCGCCTCAGACCCTTCGCCGCAACGCTCTGCAAAGCGAGACCACTCAGGCATCTTCGCAGCTTGTTCAACAGAAGGTTGCTCTTTCAAAACAGACAACCTGTATTGAAATGAATTCTGCTCCAATCGCTTCAGAATAGATCCAATACGAACTCGCACTTCCAGCGAACCCGTCAACGCGGCATTTTTCAACGGGGCGATCGCAGCATCACCTGCGTTCATCAATGCTGACGTTGCTTCCTGTCGAGCTCTGAAACCCGGCGACGCAAGTTCTGTAATCCATCGCTGAATACTCTCCGCAGAATCGGCAGAACTGGCTGATTGGGCGCCGGCTTCCTGGGCCATCAAATCAGCGCACGCCAGCGTTAGCAGCAGCAAAGCTGTTACAACGGAAGCTCGTTGAATGGCGGTTGAAATCATCTGGGCAACAAAAAGGCAGCTAAAATCGACAGACCTGTCGCACACAAGACGACTGAACGCAACAAATCTATCGCTTTTTGCCGCACAACCACGGTCGAAATTGTGCCCAAACACCCGCAAAAACGCGGCATTTCTGACATCGCCCGGAAATTCGTCACATTTTATGACGAATGCTCGTTCACCCGCCCCAGACTCCCGTAAACGAAACTTCAGCAGGTCCGGTCAGAAAAACGCTGCCCGATTCCGACCAGCGAACGCTTAAGCGGCCACCAGGAAGTTCCACCAAAACGTCCACATTTCGATCACAAAAACCCTGTTGCACACAAGCCACAACGGCGGCACAAGCCCCGGAACCGCAGGCCAACGTTTCTCCGCTGCCACGTTCCCAGACGCGAACTTCAAGGCGCTGCCGATTGATTGCACGAACCCATTCCACGTTCGTCCCACCAACAAACTGCAAAGACTTCTCAATGGCTGGCCCCAAGCCTCGCACCAGCTGATCAGTGATTTCATCAACCACAAACACCGCGTGAGGATTCCCCATAGAAAGTGAAACGCACTTTAACGGCCACTGAGGCAAATCAACGGCGGCGGCCACGGCAGAAAGTGATTCCAGATTGACCTGGCCAACGGCGTCAATTTGAGGCGGACCGTGATCAACACAAAAGCGACCAGCCTGGCGTTGAGCGTCAATTTCAAGAGTCTCAACAGTGACGACTCGCGACACCATCTTAATGCGACAGGGGCCAGCCAATCTTCCATTGACATTCATCCACAGGGCCACGCAGCGAGCCGCATTGCCGCACAGAGCGCCTTCGCTTCCGTCCGCGTTCCACATCCGCATTTCAACGTCAGAAGCGTCGTCAGCAGGCGGGCTTAGCAGCACCAGTCCATCCGCCCCAATTCCGAAATGCCGATGGCTGACCGCAATCGCCAGTCCAGGTGCATCCTGCGGCAGCGGGTGAGAAAACCCATCAACGAAGACATAGTCATTGCCCGCTCCATGCATCTTGATGAACGAAAGAGAGCTCACAGCGTCCCCAACCATTCCACAAGTTGCCGTAAATCGGCTTCATTCATACCAAGCACCATCTGCTGACGGTGCGACGGATGAATGGCCAACACATGATCAACGTGGCACAGAATCTCATCGCCAATGCTGATGCTGTGCAGGCGAGATTCATACAACGGGTTGTCAACGATCAGGCGAAGTACGTCGCCCTCGCGTTCAACCACCTTCGCCCAAAAGTCTTCCCCCCATCCTCGCGATGGTACGCTCTGGTGTGGCAACTGGACCAAAGAAGCCGGTTGAACATGGCTCAGCACCGGCTTGCTGGCATCCCCATTGCAGAAAGAACACATGCAACGTTCCGGAGCATCCGGATGCATGGAAAACCTGGGCGAGTCAACTCGCAGTTCCACAAAATGCCCAGCGCCAATGTGCTTCTTCAGCACAGGATGCGGAATCTGGAACCGATCACCATCTTGCTGGTGCATAGCCACACCATTTACCAGTTCATAGCCATTGCCAAAGTTCTGATTAGTCAACTGTTCAACAAAACTCGCCATAGCGCACGTCTCTTCCAGGCGATTGCATACTGTCCGCTGTTCAATTCTTACTCTCGGCTCATCAAAAGTTTTGCCGTATACCCGCCGACCATTTCCTCGCCATCAAAATACAGCCAGTCTTCAACTTCGGAACGATCAATCGATACCGGATCACCACTGGAAATATTCTTTACAAGGGCAGGGTCGTTTCCAAGAACCCCACTGAACCGACCCTGGTTGTACGTCAACTCTGTGATCCACATATGCTCATAAGTATCACCATCCCTGAAGGCATACTTGACTCCAAAGCTGGACTGATTTGGGGTTGGAGCTTGCATCGCCATGATGAAGTCATCCAGGGTATCACGAGCCTTCTGTTCGGCCGCCGCCATTTCTGGGTCGTCATGATCGACCATCACAACAGGATCATCAGCTGAGCCGATTGTATCGGCCGAATCCTGACAGCCAGTAAGTACCAACAGAGCCAGCAAAAAAATAGTTCTATTCATGTGAGCATTCGATAAGGGGGACTCAGAAAACGTGATTCAGTAAACTAAGTCCTAAGGATAACAACTGAACTGCCGTCCCCAAGGCAACGGCAGCTTTATCAGCATGTTTGAGCAGACGATTGCCAATACGTTTTCCCCTCCGCAATTGCTGCCCCAAAACCCGCGAAGGGCAATA
>ERZ887849.1063-NODE-1063-length-27339-cov-7.126118_pt1 | contig 27339 bp, 21 predicted proteins | sample MGYA00521267_ERZ887849 | MGnify/ENA primary metagenome ERZ887849 (study PRJEB32303, sample SAMEA104408601) | aquatic metagenome | biome: Brackish water; feature: Pelagic; material: water | place: Baltic Sea | collected 2014-06-06T16:11:00 | depth 2,863 m ... | reverse complement strand
GGCTATATCTTCACCTTCATTCGAGATTGGAAATACGATGGCGCGACCCACGGCCAAGACCTCCCGGCTCGCTACCGGATGCGACGCTGTCCCGGTTTTAAACTACTCACCGAGAAACGCGAAGATCACTGCGAAATAGGAAAGCCCTACGATCTGACGATTCGCAAACAGGGCGGGCATATCAGCCTCAGTGTGGACGGCCAGCTGAAGCTCGAATCTACCGACCCCACACCCTTAGACGGCGGCTACTTTGGTTTCCGTACCTTCCGCACCGAACTCTGGTGGTCAGACCTAGAAGTGTGGGCACTTTAACCGGTTGTTTTTCCGATGTTGGTGGCTATTTTTGCCTTTGCTTGAATTGATATCAGTCCGAGTAGCTTGGTTGGGACTGGGCTTGGTCTGTGCTCCGGCTGTCATGGTCGCCGAAGTGCCGGTCAATCTCTCGACTGCGAAGAAGGCGGTGCTGCGGTATGTCGATTCGGGGCAGTATTCGAAGGATCTAGCGGTGACAGCAGATGAGGCGAGCAACTGGATTGCGGCGCGGGCGGCACGTCTGATGGACGGCGAGAAATTGGCGGTCGTGCTGGATATCGATGAGACGGTGCTGACGAATTTGCCCCACATGCGGGAGATGGATTTCGGCTATTTACCGAAGATGTGGGATGAGTGGGTCGAAGAGGGCGAGGCCTCTGCGATTGAGGCGGTGCGCAAGGTATATGAAATAGCGCTTAGGTATCGGGTGACGGTGTTTTTTATTACTGGTCGCAAGGAATCGGATCGGCCTGGCACGGTGATGAATTTGGCGGCGATGAAGATGGGAGAATACGAACAGTTGATCTGTAAACCGGTGGGCTACACGGGCACGAGTGGAGACTACAAGACCGTAGCGCGGAAACAATTGGAAGCCGAGGGCTGGAAGATCATCGCCAATGTGGGGGATCAGCAGAGCGATCTTCAGGGAGGTTTTTCTGAGAAGACTTTCAAACTCGTGAATCCGTTTTATCTGATCGATTGACGCGAAATGTTAGCGACAACGTTTATGAGGACTGCCATGCAGGACGGTTCATGATTGGCACGGCAACATCGCTAGGCGGGCACGCGTTCACTTTTCTCCTGACGGGGGTATTCTCTGTCGCGATGGCGCAGACAGAACCGGTGGAGCTTGAGCAGGTGGAAGTGGTGACGACCCCGATTGTCGATGAGACGCGCGTGGATCGTTTGGCGGATCAAACGTCGCTCATCGGGCGCGAGCAAATCGAGGCATTGAATGCACAGGATCTGACCTCGGCGCTCCGCCGCACACCCGGGGTGACGATCTCGCGCTATAATGCGGTGGGCTCCTTTGGGGGTGGCGCGGGTGGTTCGGTTCTGATCCGCGGTCTCGGATCGAGTCGGCCGGGCGGAGAGGTGATGATGGAGGTGGATGGGGTGCCGAATTACAACGCGATCTTCAATCACCCCTTACTTGATCTGATGTCGATTGATGCGGCGGAAAGTATCGAAGTGTCGCGTCGCGCCAATCCGGTTGCGTCAGGCAATAGTTTCGCCGGTGTGAACATGAATACGCCGCGAGCGCGTGCAGAGGGAGTCAGCGCGCAAGCGATGATTTCGGCGGGGAGTTTCGGAATGTTATCCGAGAAGGTATCGATCGGCTTCAAGGATGAGCGTTTCGATTTCTATGCCGGGCAGAGTCACCGCCAAGCCGATGGGCATCGCCCTGATTCCGATGGCAAGTTGAACAACTACCTCGTCCACGCGGGTATGCAGTTGGCGGAGAACTGGGAGCTGCGCTATGTGCTCAACCGCACGGATAATCGCGCGGTCGATCCGGGGCCAGAGACAGGCTCGGGATTACCGCAGACGCGCGGTGATGTCTACCTTACCGAGAATTGGTTGAACATCGTAACGGCCGCTTGGGGTTACGAGCGAGCCGAGGGATGGGTGAAGGCGTATTCGAATGAGGGAAAGGGTGATTGGCTGAGGCGCGCGACTTCTGGCAACGCGGATGCGTTTAATGATTACAAACTTTCAGGCGTGCGCTGGCGAGAGGTGCTGCGCCTGTGGGAGGGGAGCGAAATCACGGGCGGGATGGACTACGATCTGATGGAGGGCACTTCTGTTTCGGTGCAGCCGGGAGCGGCGCCGCAGCGTAAATTTGGACCGGAGAAATTCCGATTGGCCTCTGCTTATGTCGGATGGAATCATACTTGGGGCTCGGGCGAGACTGAAGTGATCCCATCGGTCGGCATCCGCTATTACGATCACGAGATCTTTGGTCATGCGACGTGCACGCAAGCTGGTTTGGTGGTGCGTCGCGGCCAATCGCAATGGCACATGAGCGCGGGTCGCGCGGTGAAATTTCCCGGGCTCGATGTCGCGGCATTTTCCGTCGTCGCGATTCCGGCGCTCGGCCAGAGCTGGCGCAGTCTCGGCCCCGAGACGCTCGATCAATACGAGCTCGGCTGGAAGGGCGAATTAGACCGCAGCACGACGATCGAGCTCACGCTGTTTCGCAACGAGGGGAAGGATCGCTACGTCTTCGTCCCACCGCCACCGCCGCCATTTCAGTTCCTCAACATCGAGATATTTCGCACGCAGGGCGCGGAGCTGATGGTGACCACACATCCGAACGAAACACTCACATTGTTTGGCGGGCTATCGCTGCTCGAAACGACTCCGGATGATCTACCCTATGCGCCGGAATGGTCCATCGTAGGCGGCGCGACGTGGCAGCTTAGCTCGCTTCTCACGCTGAACGTCGATGGCTCCTATTCGTCGTCGCAATATGCGGGTTCCCAAGCCCGTGCGAATGGCGCACCGAATCGCGAACGCGTCGCCGCCTACGCGCTGCTCAACGCGCGTTTGGTGTATCGTTTGGTGGATAAGGATGGTCATGATCGCGGCGAGATTTTCCTCGCGGGAGAAAACCTGCTGGATCGCGATTACCGTTATCGGCCGGGATATCCTATGACGGGAATCGGCGGCACGATTGGTGTGCGTTGGAAGCTCTGAATGTTCGTAATACGAACATTCACGGCTGGAGCGTAACGGCAAAAAGGGCGCTTCCTAATAAATGGCTTGCTTCACGGCAGTGAGAAGCTGAAACAGCTCAAACGCCGGAGTGATACCGGACACGCGCTCAATCTAACCCCCAGAGACACTTCGATGACTGCTTCTCCTGTTTCGTTCGATCAATCGCAAATCAACACATGGGTGGAGCAATTCCATCGTGATGGTTATCTGTTTTTGGAAAACATTCTAACGCCGGAGCATTGCGCCGAATTGCGTGTCGATCTCGATCGGATGCTGGCTGGTGATGAAGGCGGCACCAAGAATATCACGCCCACTCAGTCGATCGTGATGCGCGCATTTGAGGGGAGTCCGGCAAATGTGCGCCTGTTTGACCTCGATCCGATCGCAGCATTTGCCGAGGCTTTGGTCGCGCCGGATTGCCATGTGGTGCATAACAATTCTTTCACCACGCCACATGGTGGAGGACTCTCCACGTGGCATCAGGATGATGCACTGCACTATCTGGTCACAGAAGGCGAGGCACCGACAAATGTGCGTTTGCCGGTGATGTTTTTCACCGCCAATTATTATCTAACGGATGTGACTGAGATCGGCCATGGCGCCACCGAGGTGATCCCGGGTTCGCATCTCTTTGGCGCGCCTTCGCCTGAGGTGATGACTGGCACGCAGTGGGAGCCACAGATCAAATACAATCTCGGCCCGGCGGGCAGTGTCGTCCTATTCAACAACCAAGTCTGGCATCGCGGCGGTCCCAACACCAGTGACCGCACTCGCTATATGACACAGGTGACTTACGGACGGCGGATGATTGGGCATAAATATTTTCCGTTTATGAATTACGAGATGCCCGAGCATGTCTACCGCGATGCGAACCCACGACTCAAACGGCTGCTCGGATTTCTTCCGAGCGGCGCGTATGGCTGATCAGGAATGCTTCTGATGCTACGGGAGCTTGGTTTTCTCGGGTGGAATGGGGAAGAGCTCGGCGGCGCGTTGGCCCAAAATATCGGTGTGAGGGGCTTCGATAATCTGGGGTTCCTTTTCGCCCGCTTCGACCATGCGCTTGAGCAGACGTTGGCGCAGATCTGCGGTGACTTCCTTGTAAGCAGCGCCACCGATGAGGTTGGTGAGTTCCCAGGGATCGGCGAGGAGATCGTAGAGGCAGTCTTCGGTATAGCTGTCGGCACAGCTTGCGAGAATGGGTTGACCATCTTCGCCGGTTTCCAAACTGCGCACGCTGTATTTCCAACGATGGGTGCGGATCGCGCGTCCGGTTTGAGCTTCGCTGATCTGCACAAACATATCGTCGCGCCACTCGGTGGAGGTCTTCTGCACGAGAGGTAAAATTGAGCGGCCTTCCATTTCATCGGGCACGTCGATTCCGGCGGCGTTGAGGAGCGTGGCCGGCATGTCGATGAGGCTCACGAGTTGGTTGAGTGCGCCGCCACCGTTGAAGCCGGGGCCGGAGATGGCCGTGGGGGTGCGAATCGAGGCGTCGTGGCAGGAGCGTTTATACTCTTCGTTGCGCGTCTTGAAGTGGTTGCCGTGATCAGAGGTGAAGAGGATGATGGTGTTGTCGAGTTCACCCACGCTGCGGAGCGAATCGATCAGGCGACCGAGGGCTTCGTCGAGGCGTTTGATCATACCGCAATAGCCGGGCCAGTGTTGCGGCGAGCTACCGACGAGCGCTTGTAAATCAGGAGGACGGGGCGCGCTCGTGTAGTTTTCTTCGTAACCAGTGGGCGCGGGGTAATCGTCGCGATGGTTTTGATGATGCGGCTCGATGTAAGAGACGAAGAGGAAGAACGGGTTGTCGGCTTTGCTGCGCTGATCGATGTGGCGAATCGCGGCGTCGGTTAGCGCATCGACGCGGTAGCCGGGAAACACGTGCTCCTGGTTGTTTTCATCCCAGAGGTGGGTTTCGAAAGCATCGGAGGTGAACTCGAGGGTGTTGGACGCGAGCCACGACTGGTAGCCGCCGCGATACTCCTCGGGCACGGGGCCCATGTGAAGAGGCGAGAGATGCCACTTGCCGTAATAGGCGGTGTGGTAGCCGGCATCGTTGAAGTGATTCGCAATCGTGGGCAGATCGAGATTCATCGGGGAACCGTTGCGCCACACATTCGTGTTGGTGGCGTGCATACCGGTTTGCAGGCAGGAGCGCGCAGGACCGCAGACGGGCTGGCAGGTGAAGCTGTTGACGACGTGCGTGCCTTCTTTGGCGAGGCGGTCGAAATTTGGCGTCAGTCCGAGTGGAGATCCGTGGGCACCGGTGGTGTCGAAACGTTGTTGATCAGTGAAAAAGACGACGACGTTGGGGCGAGTGTTAGACATCAGTTTGGATTTCATGCGGCGTGCGAAAGAAGGCAAGCGTAAGGGAAATACGAGAATATGTTAAAACTCTGAACTTTAGGGTTCAGTGTGGGGGTCTGCCTATTGACGGCCAATGGACTGCCGTGTAGAGCTATATCGAGTTTCGCAGTTGAACCGAACAGATCGTATGAACCCCATTTATCATTTGCTACGCAGCTATGGCATCTCCGCCGCCCTGATATTTTCGCTGTTCGCATCATCGTCATCTGCGACAACGATCATCGCTCCAGAGTTTGGTCAACTGGTCAACCGCAGCGACTATGTGGTGAGAGCCAAGGTCATCAGCTCGGAACCGGAATTGAGGATCAGCGGCGAACGGCGTCGGATCTTTACAAAGATAGAGATCGAAGTGTTGGAAGTGATCGCGGGAGAGCCACCGCAAAATATCGTGCTGGAATTTCTCGGTGGTCGGATCGAAGACGAAGAATTGCGAGTGAGCGGAATGCCGCGATTGAAGGTGGGTTCGGAGAGCATTTTATTCATTAAGGACAACGGCCTGGTGTTGTGCCCCATCTACGCCATGACTTACGGCCACTATCCGATTGAGGAGGAACCGGAGACCAAGCGGCGCTATGTCTCGCGGGGCGACAAGGTGCCATTAGAGAGCGTGGCGGAAGTCGCGAAAGCGTTGACCAAGGTAGACGAGATGGATGCGCCACAATTGCGCCTTAAACGTTCGCGAGCCTTCACGCCCGATGAGTTTTCAAGAGAGATCAGAGCTACCCGTAAATCGATTTCCCTCCGTGAGAAAAATTAACCCATTCCTCTGCCGTTTGCTGGTCTGGCTGCTGTTTGTCACCACGGCCGGTTCCCTTTCGGCCTATGATACGCTCAAGGACAGTAGCGGAATCTATGTGGTGGTTTTGAGCCCCGGCGCGGTGCCGATGAAGATCAAAACTCCGACTCCTTCCTCCCCATTACTCGATGGGAGCACTAGCTACGCCACGCCTTTGCTCGCAGCGATGAAGTTGTGGAACGACCAAATGGGCGTCGTGAATTTTCAAGGACAAGTGGAGGCGACGGAAGGCTACGTGTCTGGCAATGGCATCAACGAAATCGCGATGGATAGTAAGGCGGACGGAGAAGACTTTGGCGAAAACACGCTCGCGATCACCTTGTCGTATCGAGTTTCAAATGTGCGGACCGAATCGGATGTGGTTTTCAACACCGCGCATACTTGGGATTCCTATCGCGGTGGGTTACGTAACGACCGGGAAGATATTCAGCGGGTCGCAGTGCATGAGTTGGGGCACATTTTGGGATTGGATCATCCCAACCAGGCCACCCCAGCACAGGCGGTCACCGCGGTCATGAATAGCACGGTGAGCAATATTCAGATTCCAGTGACAGATGATATCAATGGAGCTCGGAGCCTCTATGGGGCACCGGGATTCGTTCCGGCGAATGATAATTTTGCTAACGCTGCTACCCTGACGATCAGTGGTAGTTCTGCGCAGGCAGTAGGCGCGAGTATCGCGGGCACGGCTGAAGTGGGGGAACCGGATCATGACAGTGAAACCCCGACTCATTCTGTTTGGTGGAAATGGACAGCGACCAGTGCTGACCCGGTGACCTTGACGACTTTTGGAAGTAATTTTGATACCGTTCTCGCGGTCTATGCGGGGAGCACACTCAACGATATCACCTCGGTGGTTTCGAACGACGATGAGGAACGCAGTGTGATCCGCACGAGTAAGCTGACTTTTGCTCCAACGATTGGAACGACCTATTACATTGCGGTGGATGGGTGGGATGGCTCCTACGGGCAGTTAACTCTCAATCTCATCTTGGGCACTGCAAACAGCAGCGCTCCTACTATCACAACTCAACCCACTAGTCTGGGCGTGACTCTCGGAAACGATGTGACTTACCGCGTTGTCGCAAGCGGCTCTCCTTCGGGGTATCAATGGTTCCGCAATGGCAGTCCGATCAGTGGAAAAACTACCGATACACTTGAGCTGAATGATGTGTCGGCTGATGATGCTGGAGGCTACTATGTCGTTGTTACGAATGCTTCTGGTTCCACTAAGAGTAACACGGCCACGCTCTCAATATTACCGGATTCGCTGGCAAATCAATCGGTAACGCAGGGCTATGAAGTTTCGTTTTCCGCCCCCACCTTGAGTGGGTCTTATCAATGGCAGATCTCCCTGAATGGAGGCACGACGTGGAACGATGTGCCGATCAATTCGGCTTACTCAGGTGCGACTTCGCAGATCCTCACTGTAAGCAATGTTGGCATTAGTTTTAATGGCGCTCAGTTCCGCTATGTCATCACCAGCGATGGGGGCACGGCTACGGGCAGTGCGATCACACTCACGGTAAACTCCGCCCTTATTCCGTTCCCGGTTTCACTTACGGTCGATGGCTCGGGTAATCTCTATGTCACCGACAGCTCGGTGCACACCGTGCATAAAATCACGACGACCAATAGAGTGTCCACATTGGCGGGGAGTAGCGGTGCCGCTGGCGCGAGCAATGGCACCAGCGAAAATGCTCGTTTCAATCAACCAAGTGGGATCACGACGACAGCGGCTGGTTTGCTCACGGTAGTTGATATGGCCAACACGCTCATCCGCCGTGTCACGAGCACGGGAGTCGTCACCACCTTGGCGGGTTCGGCCAACCTGCGGGGAAATGAAGACGGCGCAGGCACGGCGGCGACTTTCGGGATGCCGATTGGCATCGCCCAGGATTCCAGTGGCACATTCACGATCGCGGATGCAACGAATCACACTCTACGCAAAATGACTGCCGCCAATGCAGTCACGACCTTGGCGGGTGAAGCGGGCACTACCGGTTCCACTGATGGTAGCGGCTCGTCGGCGCGATTCAATTATCCCGCTGGAGTCGCCACGCATCCCGTCGGTGGGATCTATATTTCTGATGCGACGAATAATCTGATTCGCAAAGTTACGCCAGCGGGAGCCGTAACGACTTTAGCGGGTGTGGTGGCCGTGAGCGGATGGCAGGATGGCACGGGCCGCGGCGCGCTGTTTAATCAACCGGGTGGATTGGCGACTGACAGTGCGGGAAACATTTATGTCGCCGATACGGGTAATTCCGTGGTGCGCAAAATCACCCCAGCTGGCGTGGTGACTACCTTGGCCGGTCTCTCGACGGTGGGTGGTCTCAAAGACGGCACGGGTAGCGAAGCTTGGTTTAATCAACCTCGCGATCTTGCGGTCGATACCGCGGGCAACGTTTACGTCGCCGATACAGGCAATGCCGCGATTCGCAAAATCACTCCGGCGGGTGTCGTGACCACAATGAATCTATCGTTAGCTGCTTCGGGTTCGACGGGTAGCACCAGTTCCGGTGGTTCGAGCGGAGGCGGCACGACGACGACGACAGTTGCGACAGGTATTGGCGGAGGCGGAGGTGGCGGCGGCGCTCCGAGCCTTTGGTTCCTCGGCTTGTTGAGTGCTCTGCTAGGGTTACGTGTAATTCGTATTCGAAGGTGATCCGCGAATGATTTCGCTCGCAGCATGTCGGCGACAGATGCCTTGGATCTTTCTGATTCTGGCGGTGTTGGCGTTGGTTATTCAGCTCAATCCCACTTGGCGCGATACGCTGATCTATCAACGTGATGAGATCGGTCAGTTCTGGCGTTTGTGGACAGGGCACTGGGTGCATTTCGGTTGGCCGCACTTTGTAGTCGATGTTGGATTGTTTTTGATTCTCGGCTGGATGCTGGAGCATCGCTACCCACGCCTCGCGGTCAGCTCGTTGGTGCTCATGCCGCTGTTTATCTCGTTGGTGATATACTTCTTTGACTCGCATATGCATCGCTACGCCGGGTTGAGCGCGCTCAACCTCGGCCTGTTGCTGATCATCGCTCTGCAAGGCTGGCAACGTGATTGGCGCGACTGGTTTTGGCCAGCCGTGCTCGTGATCTATGTGGCTGAAATCGTTTTTGAGATCATGTCTGGCGGCAGTGGCGGGGGGATGATCCGCTTTGATGATCCTCACGTGAAGGTCGCCACGAGCGCGCATATCGCAGGCGCTGTTTACGCAGTCTGCGCATGGTTGCTTGTGCGACGGCAAGCGCGTGCGGTAGGAAAGAAGGAGTGATAGTGGTGCGCGTTGTCCCCAACGGGCCGGCTTCAAGGCTCCGCGCGAGTAAGCGTCTTGAGAACAAGCCGCTCCACCGATCGGTGTGATCTTCTCAGAAGAAGACCGTTTTCACCATTTAGCGTAGGCCGCGAGCTCGCTCGCGTTCCCGTGTTTTTTATCGTCGTGGACGTCGCGCGGCCTCAGCTTCTCACGATCCAGTCAGTCGTCCTCTCACGATTCCTTCACCCCGGAACTTCCCCTTTTGAAAGCCATCGTCGTCATTTTTGATTTTCTGAACCGTAAATGGTCGGCTCTGCAATAGATCGGAAGCATTCTAATATTCTTCATGGACCTACTTGGAACTAATTTTGATCCGCGGCTGTTACTGGTAGTGGTGGTTTTAGTTGGACTGCTGGTTTGGGAAACGGTGCAGCCGTATATGGCCCAATATTCTCAGGATCGGTTGGGCCTAAAGAATCGCGGCCGACATGCGGCGTGGAATCTAGGGGTAGGGATCGTGAATAGCGTGATGGTAGCATTGCTCTTCGTTTGGTTGTGGCAGGCCTCCACGCAATGGGCATCGACGGCTGGATTCGGTCTGCTGAATCTGTGGGAACTCCCAACGTCGGTTCGATTAATTGCCGCAGTTATCCTTTTGGATTTATGGACTTATTGGTGGCACCGACTGAACCATTGCTTGCCCTCCTTTGGCGGTTTCACCAGTTGCATCACGCGGATCAGGCGATGGATGTCACCACGGGGTCTCGTTTTCATATGGTGGAAATCGGGTTGTCGTCATTCCTGCGCGTTCCGGTGCTGATCGCACTCGGCGCGACGATGGGTGAACTGGCGGTTTACGAAATTTCCATGTTTCTCGTCGTGCTGTTTCATCACGCGAATATCGCGTTATTGGAACGCGCCGACCGCACGCTGCGCTTGTTTATCGTCACACCAATGATGAATAAGGTGCATCATTCCATCCGCCGCGTAGAGGCCGATTCAAATTATGGCTCTCTGTTTACGTGGTGGGATCGCTGGTTCGGTTCTTGGAAAATACTCCAAGCGGGCCGTCGCATTCAGTTCGGCGTCGAAGAGTAGGCTGAAAGGGCATGGCTTTGATTATGCTTTGTTTGGGCGAGGAAGGAAGTCGCCGCTACTTGAATAAGCATTGCGGAGCACTGGGATAGCTCGGTTCTGTAGGGGACTGATCGTCACATGACTACCTCGCCATCTGATAACACGCCTTCATACCAGCACATCCTGCTGCTCGCGTGGCCGGTCGTGGTGGCCAATATAGCCACACCGTTTCTCGGGCTCGTGGATACGGCGGTGATCGGGCATACGCGACCGGCGGCTGCGCTCGGGGCGATCGCGATTGGCGCGCTCGTGCTCAACTTCATGCAATGGGCGTTTGGCTTTCTGAGGATGAGCACGACTGGTTTTGTGGCGCAGGCAGCTGGTGCCGATAACACCCTGGGGGCTCGCGCCGCGATCTTTCGTGCGATTGCCACGGGGATTGTTTTCGGAATCGCAATTATCGCGCTGCAAGTGCCACTCGCCGCATTTACATTTCCGATCATGGGAGCAGGGAAGGAAGTCGATACGCTCGCGCGTAGCTACTTCGGTATTCGCGTGTGGGCGGCACCGGCGACGTTGGCGACGTTTGCGATTTCCGGCGCGTTGATCGGCTTAGGTCGCACGCGACAACTCCTTGCGCTGCAACTCGTGCTCAACGGTTTGAATATCGCGCTCGATTTGCTGTTCGCTGGGGTGCTCGATGGGGGAGTGCAGGGGATCGCTTTCGGCACGTTGATTGCCGAATGGGTAGCGGCGATCTTCGGGCTGTTCCTCGTGATGAAAGTGCTGCGTTCACAACACCGCGATGAGGCTCCGTTTATTCCGTGGGTTGAGCTTCGCCACGCCGCCGCGCTTCGCCTCACGTTTCTTACCCAGGGCAATATCATGATTCGCACGCTCGCGATGCTCGCCGGATTTGGGTGGCTCACCCGACAAGGCGCACTCCTCGGCGAAACGACTCTCGCGGCTAACCACGTGCTGCTGGCACTGATCTCATTCTGCGCGTTCTTTCTCGATGGGTTTGCGCTGTCCGCTGAAAATCTCGTGGGCGCCGCGAAGGGTAGCCGCGACCTACCTCGATTCGATCGCGCTGTGCGTCGCACCAATATGCTCGCAGCAGCGACCGCGCTGGGGCTCGCGTTAATCTTGTTTAGTTTCGGAAACCACTTCATCGCGATGCTCACCGATCTCACCACGGTGCGGTTAATCGCGGCTAATTTCCTTCCCCTCGCGGTTGTCTATGTCGCGCTGTCTTTTGGAGCGTTTCAACTCGATGGAATTTTCATCGGCACGACTCACGTCGCTGAAATGCGTAACGCCTCGCTCGCCTCCGTGATTCTATTCATCCTCGCAAGCGCGTGGCTCACTCCGCTCTACGGCAATACTGCGCTCTGGCTTACGTTCATCGGCTACGTCGTCGTCCGCGCGATCACCCTAGCGCTGTATTACCCACGGATTCGGCGAGGTATTGGATAGAGGGATCGGAACGGTTCTCGCGGAGTGCGCGGAGGATCGAAATCGACAGAGAATAATATCCGTTTCAGATGATTCTGACTGAAGGCTCTACCTTTAACTCCGCGTTCTCCGCGTGAAATCCTTTTTCTGATTTCTAACCGCCCGCGATTTTCAGTAGCTCGCGTAGGCGTTTTGGCTCGGTCGCGGAGGTTTTGGCGACGAATCCGCGGAGATGCGCGAAATGCACATCGGCTTCATCCGTGATGCGGGTGAAATCGAGACGTGGGTTGTCGCGATGCTTGGACAAACCGTATCCCGTGCCACGACGATCGGGTGCGATGATCGCGATCATTTTTTCGCCCAGATCGTTCTCCATCACGTAGCGATCGAGACCGGATGAAGGTTCCTCGGGTAAAGGATCGGTGCGTGGCATGAAGAGGATTTGAGGCGTGTTGCCGTCAGCGTCGGCCAGCTCATTTAGGGTCCAAACTTCCGCGTGTTCGCCGACGAAAGTCAGGCGCGAGCGGAGATTGCGCAGATAGTCGAGGAGATCCTCGCCGACCATGCGCATGATTTCCCAGACCGGTTCGCCGGCCTTGTGTTCGGTGCCCATGGCAAATCGGCGTAGCAGGGTGATGTCGATGGGGGAGTTCAGCTGGCTGATGATATCGCGTTTCACGCCCAGCCACTTGGCAGTGGTGTTGGCCCCGCGGCAGTCGAACCATTCCGCTGGTTCCAGCCAGTCGCAAAACATCTTGGCGTCTTCGTAAAGACCGAGGTTCTGCAGCACGAGTGAGAGCGCGCAGGTAGGCGCGGCATCGTCGGGCAGCTGATGGTGATCGAAATTATTTAGCGCTGGATCATGCGAATCACCCACATCGACGACAACGGTTCCGGTATCGGCTAGATCTGCCTCCGCGGGCTCGCGCCTCACAATCGTGACGGGATTGGTGGCGAGCAATACGCAGCAGGCGAGCAGCTCATCCTTATGGGCACTGCCCGGATGCGTGAGAATCGTGGTAAAAGGAGTCATTCAGTCCCGACTGAATACGATCAGTCCACAGATGCCAAGAGAGGGATTGGATGCAGGAGACGCTTGGCAGCCCGCGATTCTCATTTATCACTAGGATTCAATCATGAACCCCACTGAAATGGAGACGAAGCAAACCTACCTGGATGATGGGTATTGCCTGAAGCGTAGTCTCATCCCCCTTGATCTGATTGCGGCAGCCCGCGCCCGCGTGGTTGAAATGATCGAGGATCAACCGGATTGGGCCAATCGGTCTTGGCAGGTTGTCGATCCGGCCTACAAACAGAATGGTAAAGGGCAGCCCTTTCCGATCGGGATTCAGCGGCCGGCTTTAGCCGAAGCCGTTTTTGATGCAGTGGCGCATCATCCCCCATTAATCGCAGCCGCAGCCGAACTCCTCGGGGGCGATGTGGAGTTGTTCACGGATCAGATTGGGGTCAAACATGGATTCATCTCCGAGGAACAGGGTGGTTGTTCCTACTACCATCAGGATTCCTTCTATTGGAAGATTGACCCCGACCTCGGGGTCAACTGCTGGATACCTCTCGATAATGTCAATGTGGATGCGATTGCTCTGGGCATCAAACCGGGCACTCAACGCGGCTGGGAATTACGGCCTCACGAAAGCTATTATGATGATCCGGCCTGGGGAAAACTTACCGAGGAGGGCTTTCAGGCTTTTAAGCGTCACCGGATTCCTCTTCAGGAAATCGATTTTTCAGATGAAATCATCTTTCCGATGCAAGCGGGAGATGGACTCTTCTTCACGAATTATACTTGGCATCGAAGCGAACCTAATCGCTCAGGCGAAACCAAAATGTTCTACGCGATTGCGTATCAACTGAAGGAGTGAAGCACGCTCGGGAATCGTTTTTGCGCATCGGCCTTGCGAACGAAACTGGATTGAACAACTACCGACCATGAGCAACCCATCCACTGACAAATCCGTCCTCCTCACTCCGATCAAGATAGGCGCTTGGGGAATTGCCCAACCGCATGGTCATGGCGCCGCTCACGCGTTGCCGCTCCAGCGAGGGGCGCGTGCCCAACGCGATGATGGCGGAGTATTATTCTCAGCGCGCGACGGCGGGCTTGATCATTACTGAGGCCACCTCGATCGATCCCATGGGTGTCGGCTATCCAGACACACCGGGCATTTGGTCCGATGCGCAGGTTGAGGGCTGGAAGCTCATCACCGATGCCGTGCATACTAAGGGCGGGACCATCATTTGCCAATTGTGGCACGTGGGCCGTATCTCCGATCCGGTTTATCTCAACGGCGAATTGTCAGTCGCCCCGAGCGCCGTGGCGGCCCAAGGGCATGTGAGTCTCGTCCGTCCTTTGAAGGACTACGTGACGCCACGGGCCTTGGAGCTCGATGAAATTCCCGGCATCATGGCCGCCCTATCGTCGCGCAGCCGAAAACGCCAAGCGTGCGGGCTTTCATGGCGTGGAATTACACGGGGCCAACGGCTACTTGCCGGATCAATTTCTGCAGGACTCCACTAATCGGCGCACCGACGAATACTGAGGCCCGATCGAAAATCGGGCGCGCTTCATGTTGGAAGCCGTTGATGAATTGATTTCAGTCTGGGGTCCTGATCGCGTGGGACTTCACCTCGCGCCCAAGGGCGATTCGCATGATAGCGGTGACTCCGATCTCGCGGAGACCTTTGGCTATGTGGCGCGGGCCATGAAGACCCGTGGTATCGCATTTCTCTTCACGCGCGAAAGTCAGGACGAGCCTCGTTATTTCCCGAAGCTCAAAGAGCAGTTTGGTGGCGTCGTGATCACCAACCAACAACTGGATCAAGCCACGGCCGAGAAGATCATTCTCAACGGAGAGGCCGACGCCGCCTCCTGGGGCCAGCTCTTCATCGCCAACCCCGATCTCGCCTGCCGCTTCGCCGAAGGCCTGCCGCTGACCACGCCCCAACCGGAGACGTTTTACGGTTCAGGCCCAGAAGTTTACACCGACCATCCATTCGCCGACTAGGCGCTCTCCGCGTGAGATCAGAATCCTTACTCGAGAGGTTGGGGGACTTTCGCGATCTCATTGGGATTGTAGCCTTGAGCGCGGATGCGTTCGAGGATGGCGCTGTAAGTTTCGTCGGTGATTTGACGGTCGCGAGCGAGGACCCAAAGCAACTTGCGATTGGGGGTGCCGACTACGGCCCATTCATAATCGGGGTCGAGTTCCAACACGAGTAAGGTGCTACTGATCGGCCAGACGAATTGGATCTTCCACTCGGCGTTCGTCTCCGTGTTTACGATTTCCCCAACTCCGTTCCACGTCTTCTCGGTGGCTTCGAAGTTGCCTTTGCGAAAGGTGAAATCGTTGCCGAGTTTTCCGTCGGGTAGACGCGTGTAGGTGTCGTAGCTGGCGACTTTTCCGTTTTCGAGAAAGTAGGGGATATTCGCAATCACATACCAGCGGCCGAGGTAGCGATCGAGATCCACATAATCAACGGTGCGCAACGGAGGTCCACTCGGCGTGGAAGCGCAGCCGATAAATAGAAGGGGAAGCAGCAGTGGAAGAATTCGCATCATGTCGATAACATGAATCAAAGGCGCGCGTAGTCAAAAGGGGCGCTCCATTTGATGGCGCTTTCTGGCTTCAGGCTTGTTCGATACTCGCCAGCACTTTGACGAAGGATTCGATGGTGGGGCGGTGATCGGAATCGGGCCAGACGGCGGAAAAATTGAAGGTCATGGTGGGGCGGCGGAGTTTGAGGAATTTCACGCCGCTCGATTGCATGCGATTGAGATCGGTAGGGACGAGGGCCACGCCGGCACCGGAACCGACGAGGCCAAGGATCTCGTTTAGCCCGCTCGCGTGGATCCCAACCTTCGGGTTGATTTCAGCTAGTTTAAAGAGGCGTTGATGCATGGCCTCGCGGCCGGGAAAACGTTCTTCGTTGAGGCTGAGAAATGGATCATGGGCGAAGTCGGCCAGGTCGACTGTTTTGCGATTAGCGAGCGTGTGATCGGTGGACACGACCATGGCCAGCGGTGTGGTGCGGAGGGATTGCGTGAAGAAATCCTCTTTCACTTTGCGCGAGGCGGCTCCGGGGAGCGCGAGATCGATCTCTCCGCGGCGAAGGGCGGTGATTTGTTCTCCGGGATGCATCTCGAAAATCTGGATGCACACTTCGGAGTGCTCGCGGTTAAAGTGTTTTAATCCTTCCGTGAGCAAGCCGGGTAGGGCGGTGGGGATGAATCCTACTTTGAGCGTGATCTGTCGACCGACGTTGCTGAAGGCCTGCATCGAATCGGTGAGTTGGCTGGCACTGCGCAGAATGGTTTTGGCTTGGGCGAGCGCCATCTCGCCAGCAGGAGTGAGATTGAGGCCTTGCGGCTCGCGTTTGAAGAGAGTTACGCCGAGCTCGGACTCTAAGTCGCGGATCTGCCGGGAGACAGCGGGTTGCGAGACATAGAGGCGCGCGGCGGCGCGGCTGATGTTGGCCTCTTCTGCGGCCATGATGAAATAGCGGAGGTGACGGAGTTTCATTTAAGGTATAACTATAACGCATAGCTGCTTAATCACAAGGTATTGGTGCGTTTTCGGAGGATGGGTTATGATGCTGGCATGAACTCAACAACATCTCCCTCTCGCACCGTAACGAAGCGGCCTGCTGGTGAACGCGGTCAGGCCAATCATGGCTGGCTCCAAGCTCGTTTCACTTTCTCGTTTTCCGAATACTTCGATCCCGACCACATGGGTTTCCAATCCCTGCGGGTGATGAACAACGACACGATTCAAGCCGGTGGTGGTTTCCCGAAGCATCCGCACTCCGACATGGAGATCTTCACTTATGTGATCGAAGGCCAGCTCGCCCATCAGGATAGCATGGGTAACGGCTCGACGATCGAGGCGGGTGATCTCCAATACATGAGTGCGGGGAGCGGCGTGACGCACAGCGAATACAATCCTTCTTCGGATAACTCGACTCACCTTTACCAGGTGTGGTTGCAACCGAGCGAAAATGGCGGTGAACCGCGCTATGCCGAAAAGAAGCTCGGTGACAGTGCCGCGCCCAATGCGTTGACCTTGCTCTTCTCGGGTGAGGGCCGGGATGACTCGACCGCGATCCGGCAAAACGCCGAGATCAGCTTCGGCCGCTTGGATGCTGGTTCTGCTTTGGAGATCCCATCTTCGGATGAGCGTCCACATGTGTGGCTGCAAGTCATCTCCGGCGAAGTGAAAATCGCAGGCGAAACGCTCGGCACAGCCGATGGCGTCGCCATTCAAAACGATTCCGCATCGATTCCGGTCGAAGCTACCGCTAAAACAAAGTTTTTGCTCTTCCGTTTGAGCTGAATGAGAAATGGGTCGGCCTATCGGGCTGACCCATTTTTTTATCCCTAACCCCAACCTGTAATAGATATGAAAGAAAAAATAATCGGTGGCCTCCTCGGCCTTATCTTTGTGGTCTTCGGCCTCAACTTCTTCCTGAATTTTCTCCCCACTCCTCCGATGGAGGAGGGCAGTCCTGCCGCGATGTTTCTCGGTGCGATGTATGGCTCCGGATTTCTGGCCTTTGTAAAAGTGCTTGAGATTATCGGCGGCGTGCTAGTCGCGATTCCGAAAAAGCGTCGCCTTGGTCTTCTCATCCTCGGACCGATCGTGGTGAACATCCTCGCCGTCAATGTGTTTATGATCAAAGGCGGCTGGATGCAGCCTCCGGTATTTCTGGTCGTCATCTTTTCTGCGTTTCTCCTCTGGTCGGAACGGAAAGCATTTTGCGCCTTGGCATGCCCGGCGAAAGACGCCTCCTCATCATAGACCTTCGTCTCACTCTGGAGCGGTTGCTGATTCGGCAACCGCTCTTTTTGTTTTAGAACCAAGACGTTCTTTTGCCAGAGATGGCGCAGATGAATACAAGATAGAAATACCCGCTCTGCTGCCTTTATCCGGTTTGGATCCGTGAAATGTTCCTCAGCTGCCCAATGGGCGCCCGCTTGCGTCACCCCTTCGGGGCACGTCCCTAACGGGTCGCACCATCTCCGTGCTGCCGCACTCTTTCCGTGGCAAAAAATCAGTTTCAGGGGTGCGCTTCTCACCAAATTGAGGATTGCCCGAAAGGGGAGGGTGAGACTGATTTAATGTATGTCGTCTTACCCTAACCCCCGTGGGCTTCGATCCGTTTTGTTTTCGTGCTTAATTGGTCTTAGCTTGCTGTTGATTAGCGTAGCGCGAGCGGAGTTTTCGGCGAAGGACTGGGAGGGGAAGTGGGTCTTGGTGAAGTCTCAGAGCAGCGCGTTGGATGTGTTTGATACGGTATCGCTGGAGTTTAAGTCGGTGTCGGTGGATCGCGTGGTCATCAATGAGAAGTGGGGCTCGCGTCGGTCGCATGCGGAGTTGCTCGATTTGAAGACGGGTGGCGAGGTCAACGCGGTGCCGATCAGGGAAAAGGTTTTTACGAGTAACGTTTTTATGGGCGTGCGCCGCGAGGTGGGCGCGACGCGCGATATCGTGGCGAATTGGGGCGAAGGTATGGAGGTGTTGGAATTAGAGGAGACGTTGCCAATTCTGTCTTCGCAGGGGAAGAGTGAGATCGAGTATTACAGCACGATATCGCTCAACGCGGATGGGACAGTGATGACGTGGATAGTGCGCCGTGGAACGCGACCTGTGGGGCAGAAATATGTGCTGAAGCGTGAGGGCTATCGCGATGCGTTCTACATGGAGATGAGCGACAACTGGACGATGGATGCCGATCTGCCAGAGCAGGCGGCGTTGATCACGCTGCAGGGTGTCGTGAATCAGGAATCGCCGTTATTATATTTTGTTTACGGGCCGAAGTGGGACTTCCGGTTTACCGATGAGATCAAGGATTACTACGAGGCGAAGAAGCAGTTTACGTTTAAGCAGCTGAAGTCGTTTCGCGCAGCGCTGAAGGCCTTCGAGGGCAAGGTGCACAACTACGTGGTGTGGGATAAGGCGGAGCGCACTTCGTTGATCGTCTCGTTTACGGTCGCGGGGTTGGAGGATGCGATCGTGGTGTCGGAGGAGTTTATTCCGTTGATGGAGGAGTCTGGGCTCAAGCAGGTGGCGGACTTCCGCGGGAAGTTTACGGGGATGAGCGATGTGGAAATTTATCAGTGGGCCTACGACGAGTATTGGGATCGCTGCAGCAAGGATGCGATCGTGTGGATGGGCGGGGATTACGGGCGGCGAATGCGGCCGGGTGTGGCGGACTGGGGGATGCGTTTGAAGTGCTTCTTCACGGATCTTTCGACGAAGGACAACGATCCGAAATGGGCCGAGGAATACGCCATGGCCGACAAGCTGCTTTCCGAAATGAATCCGATGGGGATGTGCTTCGGATGGCACTCCTACGGGAAAGACAAGGAACGCGATCACGTGAAGCTGGCTTCGAAGTATGTGATCCGCATATCGGGTCTGCATACTTTACCGAATACGAGTTTCAATACGCAGGTGGCACTCTCACCGGGCTTCAAATTCCGGAACAATCCCAACATCGAAGAGGGAAAGACTTACAAGCCGCAGCAGAAGGTTTATCTCGCGGCGGTGCAGACGGATTCACTCGGGATCGGCGCCTGGACGCGACCTGGGCGCGGTTCGATTCCCTATGCGTGGCAGGTGACGCCGAACTGGTTGTGGATGTCGCCCTCGGTGCTCGAGATGTTTTATGATCAGGCGACGGATAATGATTTGTTCATCGGTGGATTGTCGGGGCCGGGATACATGTATGCGAAGGCGATTCCACGTGACGCTTTGCCCACGGTGATCGCGAAATCACGCGAGTTTATGGAGGCGCTCGATCTGAACATCTTCGAGTTCATGGACTACTCGGAGGGCGCTTCAATCGAAGGGAATCCCGATCTACCTCAGTCGCTAATCGATATCTATTTTAAGGAGATGCCGGATGTGACCGGTTTCCTGAATGGCTATGCACCGGCTTACACATTTGTCCATCAGGATGGCCGCGTGTTGGTCTCCTATGATTACTACATGTCGGAGGGGCGTTCCGAGGAGGAGGTCGTCTCCGATTTACAGGAGCTTTCTGTCATCAACGATAAGCGTCCGTATTTCCTGCTCATGCATGTGCGCAATTGGAGCGACATCACCCGCGTGAAAGCGGTGCTCGATGAGCTGGGTAGCGATTTCGAAGTCGTGCCACTCGATGTGTTTCTAAAGATGGCTGCAGCGGAACCGACGTTTGAAACCTACGTGAGACCTGAAGGACCGTTACAGTAGACGAATGCGGATTGCCCACGGAGGCGCGGAGAGCGCTGAGCCTGAATCTGTGAATATCTGTGGCTAAAAACGTTCGCTCAGAGTGGAGCGAGCTCTGGGCGTTTGCATGCTCGGCCATCGCCCGCGGATTTCCCCTGCAAGCCTTGCCAGATCCACGGGAAGAGGTGGCGAGTGATCCAACGCATTTCGGTGGCGCACCATTGAGCTCGTGATTGCACGAGTGCGGTGGGGAAGGGTTGTCGCCAGGCGTCATTGGTGTCTGGCAGGTTGAGGGCTTGATTCATCGCCGCGATGCGGGGTGCAATCAAACGCGCGAGCGGCGTGAGATCGGGGAGAGTGAAACTTAGCACGGTTGCTCCAGCGTCCACCAACGTGCGTTGCATGTGAGCGATGTCGTCGGAGACGGCAGAGGAGTCGAATCGTGGGCTGGTCACATCGTTGGTGCCGCAGAACAATGTCGCCAGATCAGGCTTCATCGCGAGGGCTGCTTCGAGTTGACGCTCTCGGATCTGGCGGGTGTTGAGACCACGCACGGCGAGATTGGCGTAGAGCAGGTTTGTGTCCTGCTCGGCATCGATTCGTTCCGCGAGTCGCTGCGACCAACCGTGATAACCGCCCTCGCCATCGGGATCGTCGATACCCTCAGTCGAGCTGTCACCGATCGCCACATAACGAGCGAAGGTTTGCGGTTGGGGCATGGCAGAGCCTAGTCGTGTCGCTTTAATAACCTCAGAATTAAGTCTTTGGGTAAGGTCTGAAGCCGAGCAGGATCTCGGCTCTCTCGGTGAGTGGTTGGCTCGCCAGATTTTTGTCGGTGTGCTCTGCTAAGCTTTTGAGAACGAGATTATAGACGGTTTGACGATCCTGACTGGTGTCGAGTTCAACACATCGGTCCTGACTCTTGAAGTGGTCGACGGTGGGCAAGGTCTTGGCCTTGAAGGTGTCGAATCTCAGCTTCACGCTCTCAACATTGTCGTCATTCCGGCCGGTGTATTTGGCGCGCGCCAAGATGCGCTTTTCGAGCACGGGATAGGGGCACTCAAAGTATAACATTTTGGGGAGGGCGGTTTCGCGTCCGAAGGTCTCGTGCCACGCTTCCAAATTGGACAAAGAGCGGGGGAAACCATCGAGTAGGAAATTGTTCCGTCCCGTGGTCCGTGTGACGTGCTCCATCGCGTTCGTGAGCAGCGATACGACAATTTCGTTGGGCACCAGTTTACCCACCGATAAAAATTCTTCGATGCCGGCAGCGTTTGGACCACCGGCTTCAAGCTCGGCGCGGAGCAGGTCGCCCGTGGAGAGGTGCGTCCAACCGAGTTGGGACTCGGCCCGCTCGCACATGGTGCCTTTTCCAGCGCCGGGTCCTCCGAGCACGAAGACGACGTTGGGCTTAGGGCAAGGTTGTCGTGGATCGTGATGGTGGAGCACAACCTTGGGGGCGGGAGCGACGCCCATTTTGTAAACGTTCCATTCCCGATCCCTTGGAGGGAGCTCATCCTCGCAGGTGATCTCGTAGGCGAGATGACCATCGAGGCGCGAGATTCTCCAAGACTTATAACTGTTGGAGTAGGAAAGCGCCGGGCTTCTCGCCGCTTTGCCATCAGCCCGATCCCAAGCCATCCGACCGTTCCAGTAGCCGATACTTGAAACGGTGCCCGATTCCGATTTGGCGGGAGGTGCCGTCGAAGGAATGAAGAGCCCATCCACTTCGGGTATACCCGCTCCTGTCACTTCGACATAGAGGGTGTTGGGTTTGAGGTCCTCAGTTCTGTCCTCAGATTTAAGTGGAGTTCGATTTCCCATAGGTGAGCTTTTTACGTTGAGAGAGAGCCGAAATCCAAAGACGAAGCTAAGCGATTAGCCGACCCATTCTCGGGCGTTGCGGAAGAGTTTCATCCACGGGGAATCGTCGCCCCAATCGTCGGGTGCCCAGCTCATGCTTGAGCTGCGGAAAACGCGTTCGGGGTGGGGCATCATAATCGTCACGCGACCATCGGTCGTGGTGAGCGCGGTGATGCCGTGAGGCGAGCCGTTGGGGTTGAGTGGATATGTGTCGGTGACGTTGTGGTGATTGTCTACGAAGCGCGCACTGACTAAGCCGGAATCGCTGCAGGATTGCGCAGCATCGGCGGCGGTGAACTCGGCGCGACCCTCGCCATGGGCGACGACGACAGGAATCACGGAACCGGCCATGTCTTTGAAGAGGATGCTAGGGCTGGACTCAACCTTGAGTGAGACGAGACGTGATTCGTAGCGGTCGCAATTGTTCTGCACGAAACGTGGCCAGTGATCGGAACCGGGGATGATCGAGTGGAGGTTGCTCAACATTTGGCAGCCGTTGCAGACGCCGAGGGCGAAAGTGTCTTCACGGGCAAAGAAATCGGCGAATTCTGCGCGGGCTCTCTCGTGGAAGAGAATGCTCTTGGCCCAACCTTCGCCGGCTCCAAGCACGTCGCCGTAGCTGAAACCGCCGCAAGCAGCGAGGCCGCGGAAGTCTTTGAGCGAGACGCGACCTTCGAGAATGTCGGACATGTGCACGTCGATCGATTCGAATCCGGCGCGGGCGAAGGCGGCAGCCATTTCGATCTGACCGTTGACGCCTTGTTCACGGAGAATGGCGATTCTGGGAGATGGGAGTTCGGAGTTCGTAGATGGGGATTCGAGATCAAACGTCAGCTTCGGGGTGATGCCGGGGTTAGCGGGATCGAGGCGGAGCTGGTGTTCCTGTTCGGCGGATTCGGGTTTGTCGCGGAGGCGCTGGATGTTGCGCGTGACGTCGGACCAGTAGCCTCGCAGATCGAAGAGGTTTTCTTCGATCAGGAGATTGTGGCTTTGGGTGACGCGGAAGGTGTGGGTGTCGTTGAGTGTGCCGATGCGGGAGATGCAGGCTTTCAATCCGTGCTCGCGAAGGGCGAGGTAAACGTCGTCGAAATCGGATTCGCGCACTTGGATCACGGCACCGAGTTCTTCGTTGAAGAGCGCACTGTAAGGATCGTGGAGATGGGGGATTTCAAGATCGACTCCCATGTGTCCGGCGAAGGCCATCTCGGCGACGGTGGCGAGTAGGCCGCCATCGGAACGATCGTGGTAAGCGAGTAGCTTTTGATCGTGGCCTAGCTTCTGGATCACGTTCCAGAAATTCTTGAGATCGGTGGAGTTGTCCACGTCGGGCGTGTCTTCACCCATTTGTGAAGTGACTTGCGCAAGGATGGAACCGCCAAGGCGATTCTGTCCGCAGCCAAGATCGATCAGGAGGAGGACGGTGTCGGCTTCTTGCAAGAGCTGCGGTGTGAGGCTGCGACGCACGTCGGTGACGGAGGCAAAGGCGGAAACGATTAGCGAGACAGGAGCGGTGACGCGTTTCTCGCGATTACCATCAGTCCACACGGTGCTCATGCTCATCGAATCTTTGCCGACGGGAATGGTGATTCCGAGTTCGGGACAGAGATCCATGCCGACGGCTTGGACCGCAGCGTAGAGATCGGCGGCATCGCCGGGGACGGCAGGAGCAGCCATCCAATTGGCGGAGAGATTTACTTTGCCGAGGTCACCGATTTGGGCGGCGGCGAGATTAGTGAGGGCTTCGCCGACAGCGAGTCGCGCGGAAGCGGCGGCGTTGTTCACGGCGACCGGAGTGCGTTCGCCCATGGCCATGGCTTCACCGGAAAACACGTCGAACGAGGCGGCGGTGACGCCACAATCGGCGACGGGCACTTGCCAGGGGCCGACCATTTGATCGCGCACGATCAGTCCGCCCACGGAACGGTCACCAATCGAGATGAGAAACGTTTTGTCGCCGACGGTAGGATGCGAGAGCACTCGTTTGACGGCTTCGCGCAGATTCAGGCCGTGGAGGAGGAGTTCCTTTTGCGGACGTGATTGCGTCTTCTCACTGCGGTGCATGCGCGGCGGTTTGCCGAGTAGGACATCCAGCGGCATGTCGATGGGCTGGTTGTTGAAATGCGGATCTTCGACCGAGAGATGTTTCTCTGCGGTGGCTTCGCCGGCGATGGCGAAGGGCGCGCGCTCGCGGTGGCAGATTTCGGTAAACGTATCAATGCGATCGGCCGGGATGGCCATGACGTAGCGCTCTTGCGATTCGTTGCACCAGATTTCGAGCGGGGACATGCCAGGCTCGTCGTTGGGGACTTTGCGCAGATCGAATTTACCGCCGCGACCGCCATCGTTGACGAGTTCGGGGAGGGCGTTGGAAATACCGCCTGCTCCTACGTCGTGGATGAAGGAAATAGGGTTGTCGTCGCCCATCGCCCAGCAGCGATCGATGACTTCTTGACAACGGCGCTCCATTTCGGGGTTTTCGCGTTGCACGCTGGCGAAATCGAGATCCTCGCTACCGGAACCGCTCGCCATCGAACTGGCCGCGCCACCACCGAGGCCGATCAGCATCGCAGGACCGCCGAGCACGACGAGCTGGTCGCCGGGATTGATGTCGCCTTTCTGAACGTGATCCGCTCGGATATTGCCGAGGCCGCCGGCGAGCATGATGGGTTTATGATAACCGCGAATCTCTTTGGCGTGGGTGTCGTTTCCGGAGGCAGGCACTTCTTGTTCGAAGGTGCGGAAATAGCCGTTGATCGCGGGGCGACCGAACTCGTTGTTAAACGCAGCGCCACCGAGGGGGCCTTCGATCATGATATCGAGTGCGGAAACGATGCGGTCGGGTTTGCCGAGGTTCTTTTCCCAAGGCTGTTCGGCGCCGGGGATGCGGAGATTGGAAACGGTGAAACCAGTGAGGCCGGCCTTAGGTCGCGCGCCTCGTCCCGTGGCCCCTTCATCACGGATTTCGCCGCCTGAACCGGTCGCTGCACCGGGGAAGGGCGAGATCGCGGTGGGGTGATTGTGGGTTTCGACCTTACAGAGGATGTGGATGTCTTCCTCGTGGGCGGCGTAGCTCTTGGTGGAGGGATCGACGAAGAAGCGTCCACCGCGCGAGCCGGTGAAGACCGCTGAATTATCGCTGTAAGCGGAAAGGATACCCTCGCTGTGAAGCTCGTGGGTGTTGCGGATCATCGCGAAGAGCGATTTTTCCTGCGTTTGGCCGTCGATGTCCCACGTGGCGTTGAAGATCTTGTGGCGGCAGTGCTCGGAGTTGGCCTGCGCAAACATCATGAGCTCGATGTCGTTGGGATCGCGGGCGAGCTTGGTGAACGATTCTACGAGGTAATCGATTTCATCTACGGCCAGCGCTAGGCCGAGCGAGGTGTTGGCCTTGGCGAGGGCGGCGCGACCTTCGGCGAGCACCGGCACGGTGGTCATCGGACGCGGCTCGTCGTGGTGGAAGAGCACATTGCAGGCTTCGAGCGATTCGAAGACGACCTGCGTCATGCGGTCGTGGAGCTTGGCGCTGAGCGACGCGAGCTGATCAGCATCGAGGACGTGGAGAGGGGGTTGGAGCGCGGCGTTGTCGATTTCGATGGTAAACTCGATCACGCGTTCGATGCGTTTCACCTTGGTGAGACCGCAGATGTGCGCGATATCCGTGGCTTTGGAGGACCAGGGCGAGATTGTGCCAGGGCGAGGAGCGACGACTTGCGTTAGGCCGGAAACTGATTCGGCGGCGCCACTGGGACCATAAGTCAGGAGCTTTTCGAGCACTTCATGCTCGGCCGAGGTCAATTCGCCTTCGAGTTCACAGATATGAACGAAATCGGCCTTGAGAGCCCGTGCGGGAAGGCCCGCAGCGGTGATGTCTTGGAGGAGTTTTGTGAGGCGAAAAGAAGAGAGGGCGGAGGAGCCGCGGAGGATCAGCATGGTCGAGGCGGCTATTTTTTCCAAACATCTCGCCTGTGGTCAAGGTGACTGAGTGGCTAAAGGAGGTAAATATTGGCCTGTCATCGCGAGTCTGTCCTGTTTGGCGGGATGGGCGTGGCGATCCACGAATAGGTAGGTTTATCTGAGTGGTGATCGTCGATGGCCGCGTCGATCTGCTCCTCGCTATGAAAGACGAATCCAATTCGGAGAGATAGAATACATTTTTTGCGTAGGAAGACAGAGAAAGCCGTTGACGATTTATGAGCCTTGGACGCATTTAATAATGCTATCGCCTTGATGACCTGGAACCATCTGAACCGATCTAATCAACGACGCTTTTCCGCCGGGAAAGCTAGGGCGCGCAGGGGCTTGAACCCATGAGTGAAAAAATCACCCACGAATGCGGTGTGGCAATGGTGAGGCTCTTAAAGCCCCTGTCATACTACCAAGAAAAATACGGAAACCCGCTGTGGGGATTCACCAAACTCTTCCTCCTGATGGAGAAGCAACACAACCGGGGCCAGGATGGCGCGGGCGTGGCTTGCGTGAAACTGAACATGCCTCCAGGCGAGTCCTACATGTTCCGTGAACGCAGCGTGAAATCCAACGCGCTGGACAAGATCTTCAAACCCTTACTCAAGCAGTATAACGATCACATCGCCTCGGGCACGATCCACCCTGAGTTCCCCGATACGGTTCACAAATCCTTCGATTTTGGCGGCGAATTGCTCATGGGTCACCTGCGCTATGGCACGAGTGGCGATTACAATGCTTCTTCCTGTCACCCGTATTTCCGTCGCAGCCCTTGGCCGACTCGGAATCTCGCGCTTTGCGGTAATTTCACGCTGACCAATACGACTGCGCTGAATGCTTCGCTGTCGGCCATGGGCCAGCATCCGATCTACGCGACGGATACCCAAGCCGTGCTCGAAAAGATCGGTTACTTTCTGGATGAGGAGCACGTTGATCTCTACCGTAATCTGCGCGACGACGGCATGCCCGGCGATGAGATGGCGACCCATATCAGTATGGATCTCGATCTGACCCGGGTGTTCAAACGTGCGGCGGAGAACTGGGATGGTGGTTACACGATTTGCGGCATGACGGGTAATGGTGATGCCTTTGTGGCGCGCGACCCATCCGGAATCCGGCCCTGCTTCTACTATAAGGACGACGAGGTGATCGCCTTCGCTTCGGAGCGCGCTCCGTTGATGACGGGGTTCGATCTTGATGCGGAGGATGTGCAGGAAGTCACTCCCGGCCACGTGATGATGATCAAGAGTCATGGCGCGGTCACCGAGGCTGAGTTTGCGAAACC